>SWCB01004121.1_pt1 | contig 21271 bp, 18 predicted proteins | sample 4692901 | NCBI WGS metagenome assembly SWCB01 (sample SAMN10267276, study PRJNA491770) | bioreactor metagenome | isolation source: DHS bioreactor inoculated with subseafloor sediment | place: Japan: off Shimokita Peninsula | collected 2006-08 | reverse complement strand
GGTGCACCTATTATAAGTTTGTCATATTCACTTACGTTAGGTATTTCCTTTAACATCATCTTCTTTTGCCCATTTGGTGCCCCATTCACACATGTAATTCGATGAATTTGTGCTTGGTCCCCATTTTTTTCAATTTGTTCTTTAATTCTTTCAGCTACACTTAATGTATTACCCGTGTAAGAATACACTAGTATTCCAATTTTCATAGTTTATCTCCTTCTCAAAGTGAATTCTATTATTCTATCTAATCCTGAATATACATCTTCTTTTGTAAGACCATTTGATGAAAAGTATAAGTTTAAGAATCCATACAAAGAACTTAAAATTGTCAAGTATACCGCTTCTAAGTCATCTTGATCAAGAGTACCATTGTCAACGAAAGTTTGATACACTTGTAGTCTAGATTTACTGAAACTGATGTCATCTATCGGTGTTTTACCCTCAGTTTCTATTGGATAATTATAATAAAATTCATATATGTTGGGATTGTCCATAAAAAAAGTTGCAAACTGTCGATTTATAATCTGTATATCTTTAATGGTTTGAGGCGTTTTTTCTGGTCGCCCCATTTCTTTAATCATATCTAGAATCATCGAATTCTTGACATGAAACATAAGTTCATCAAGATTTTTATAATAATTGTATATTGAACCGTAAGAATATCCAGAACTATCAGCAATCTTCCTAACTGTGACAGCTTTAGGTCCCTCATTTTTTATTATTATTTTTGCAGCATCGATAAAATATCCTTCTACTCTTTGCTGTTTTATACTCTTTTTCTTAATCATTATTGCATTCTCCTTAACAATAGTGTAAAATATTAACATTGTTAAATATTTCGATAAGTTAATTGTACTTCGTTTCCATGTGAAAGTCAAGATGAATCATAAGTATAGTGATACATCATAATAAAATATCCCAAATCAAGCACAATCATAATTATGAAAGTAGGTAATATCAATGCATTATAAAAACAGAACTATTACTATTGTGGCAGCAATATTTATTATTGTAGCAAGTTTTGTAACGATACTTGATATTGTAATAGGAATGAGTTTGCCAATCGAAGATATACCAAAATCAGCTCTTGAATATTTCAATATATTTAATCAAAGCAATTTTATAGGTCTATACAACTTGGATTTTTTAAATTTCTTAAATGTATTTTTTATCTTTACATATGTGATATTGTTATTGATTATTTTATGGGAAAAATCAAAGAAGTTAGTATTTATCACTATTATTTTATCAATTACTGGTTCACTATTATTCGTTCTTAATAATAGTTCTCTGAGAATGATGAACTTGAGTAGCCAATATTTCTCTACAGACTCTAGTAATCTAATGGTAGGCTACTTGAATGAAGCTGAAATTATCCTTGAACATAGTTCACACGGAAGTGTATCAGTCTTTTATGGCTATTTCATATTATCAATTGCTAATGTTTTGTTTACCCTGATTCTATTTCGAACTGGTTTAATTAAAAAATCAATTTCAATTTTAGGATTAATTGGATACGGAATGTTATCTTTATATCTTGTATTAATTACATTTATATTTGATCTGGATCCTATAATTATGGGAATTGCAGGAATAGCAGGTATCATTGTATTAATCTGGCAGATTTATGTTGCAAAGATATTAATTCTTAGCCAAAAAGAATAAATGGATGAAAAAAATCAAAATTTATATCAATATAAATTGTATTTTTAGGCATATTTCAAAGACTTGTTATAGTCGTTCTTTGACCGGTGATAATTTTGCTTATGTTGTCATAAGTATTACAATATTAAATCTTTTAATTTAATTTCTTGAAAATTTTATAAAAACAATCCAAAAATCCAGAAAATTTTGATTTAAAGAATTATTGAACATATATAAAACTCCATATAAAAAGCCCATTTATTGGCTTAAATGAGCTGTTTTATGACTATATTGGTGACCCGTAGGGGTTCACACAACCATCCGTGTCTATCTGACTAGACTGATATAGAAATCTAAATTACACGGATAGATTTGGTGATACTATATGTTTATTGATATTGTTACTTGAAATGATTTGTATCACGAATCAATAAAGTGATTTAAAACTTAGTCTTATATGAATAATAACCTAAAAAACCTAAAAATAGACTTCTTTTCTTACTTCTTTATCTTGCTTATTTCATCTTCATAAACTTTAATATAACTTTCAATAGTTTCAAGATCATCAGCAACAGAAGCAGCTTCTGTATTTAAATCATGCAGTTTTTTTAAAAGCTTAGTTTTTTCAGTTAACTTTTTTTCTAGTTCTTTTTCTTTTTTATTAAGTGGCATATTTTTGATTTCATCAATTACCGAACCGCTAATTTTCTTAATTTTTCCGCCTACTTTTTTTAATCCTTCTAACATTGTCTCCCCCTCCTTTTCTTTTAATTTCAAATAACTCTTTAATCTAATTCTAATTCTAATACTCTACAATATTTAAAGTTATAAGAATTTCCAAACATGCCATAATCAGTAAAGAGTCCAACAATAGTGATTTTGTTTCCATTGTCAATCGTTTCAATAATAGATTCATCTTCAAAATAAACATTGACTTTATCACCATATCCACCATATAAAGCTGATATCATTATATAGTCTTCTCCAAAAACACTTTTATAAGCATCCCCTGTAATTTCAATATAGGAATATTGATATTTCTCAAAGCCTAATTCTTTATTATCTTGAATATCATTTACAAAATCTTCTAATGTCATTGAATATTTTGCATCTGGAATATTATTATATTCTTTCACTGTGCTATCCATTAAATATCTTCTTTCATATAATGTGCCTATGATAACAATGTATGCTCCATTTTCTATATCGATAACTTCTTCAATCTTATTACTAATATAAATAATTATATCGGGATACAATGAAATTACCACTTCATCTTTATCGCCAGATACGCTTTTTACATATCCATCCACTTGTATCAATTTATCATCATATGTTAGACTCGCTTGAATCTCATTTTCATCATAAAGAGAAGATAATTCAACTGCAGTCATTGTATAATCTGGTTTTTCATCAATTATGGAGCATCCTGACAATAATAAAAGCAGAATAATAAACAATATTTTTTTCATTTCTATCTCCCTAATAATATATATATCTTTCTTTTAACTAGTAAATTTAAACGTTACTCAATAAAATTATTACGAAATCTATAACTAATTAATACATACTAATCGACTAATCATTTCATGTTAAAGCTATGATACTCAAAACAACAGAGGTGATTGTTAGAATTCCTACAAATAAGCCATATAAGATTTTAATCTTTCTATTATGAGCGTTACTTCCTAAACCAATTACAACATTAGGAAAAATTGCTTGAATTAGTATTATAAGAGTGTATAGAAATAAGGAAATTATCAAAATTCCAATGACATAAGGAATGAACTCGGGCATATCATCTGGAGAAATGATACTAGACATAATTATTATGATAAAACTAGAAAGCATAACAAAATATAGCGGCTTTCTAATAGGGTACTTATGAAATATGTGATTTGTTTTTGATTGCACTTTTTCAAAAAAGAATTCCAACCTACCTTTAATATCAGAAAATGCATCTTCGCTAGATGCAGTTATACTATAGCCTGGATTATTTATACCTAAGTCTTTAAGTGATTCTATCACAACTATTTTGATAATTATATTATTCTCACATAAATATCCATTTTCAATATTTATCGATGATATAGGCTGTGACATAAGAACTTTTCTACCAAAAAAGGTTGAAAAATCATCACTATTTGATTTATCGTTAAATCCTTCACTTATTTTATATTCATCTTTCATAAATACAGATACAGTGAAATCATTAGTTAGATTTTTCATTATATCGCATAACTCTACTAAATCTGGAATGTCTAACTTTATTCCTGACAACTTAAATGTTTTTTGTATTTCCATTTTATACTCCCCTAATTTCTAATTTATAATAATTATATCATAATTTGTTTTCATCTTTATTTCGTTTTTTTATAATCAAAATTTCTTTTTGTATTTTTATGATTAAGAACCATAAAACTTATGAAATACTCACTAGGTATATTTTAAGCATTTAAATATAATTAAAAGCCTATAAAAATCCCATCTCAATTAAGAAATGAGGTTATCTTATAATTTTATATGTAACTCTCAAATTTGTAGTTCAAATTCAAAATCATCCAAGTTCAAATTTACATCTTCAAAAACTTCAATTCCATTATATATAAATGTTGAAAAGTATGATGAGGTTGAATAGATTGATTGACTCATATCTTCCATGCTGTTTTCAACAGTCATAGAAAGAATTAACCCTTTATAATTCGTACCAATTTCACCAGGTCCATAGAATACAAAAATATTCTCAAGGTTTGAATAGATGTAATTATTTTCTTCTTCGATAGCAATCAATCCAACATCAAATCTATCTATTCTTACAATAGATGCATCATCTGAATCATACCAGACTTCATCTTCATGATAAATTGTTGATTGATCATCTAATGTTATGTCAATTCTATAGCTTATATATTGATTTTCATATCTCATTAATGTCCAATTTGTAAAGTGATTTAGCGGAATAAAATGGCTAGTATCTGTGCCCTCTCCCTTATCTCTATATGCCCATATCAATCCTTGCTCATCATATTCCTCATATTCAAAAATAGAATCTAAAAAAGTAGTATCTGAATATCTGACATATATTAGACTCCCATTATTATATTTAAAATATTCTTTATTAAAATATCCTACAGTATCATTCATATAATGAATATCTATTCCCTCTTCTGTTGGTGTGTAAATTGTTATATTTTCTGTGAAACCCGAAACGTACGATTTATATAAAAGCATGTTTTCAATTTCACCTAAAGAATTATAATCAATCTTAAATCTAAAGGAATTAAAATCTACACTTAGAAAACTGTAATTTGCTTCAATATTATAAAATAATTCTATTGTCACTATATCGGTATCAATATTTTTATAAATTGCTAATTTCATCGTGAATTCCCCGCCAATTGATGATGCGTCGCCTGAGACACCTAAATCAAATACTGCTGATGTAGAATTCCTTCCAGCTAGAGAAAACCTACTATTGTCAGATGTAATTTCTTGTCCAACTATTTTTGGAATACTACTGAATCCTTTTATATTGTTCCAAGATTCTGAAACTAATAATTTCACTATATTCAAGTCTCTAATTTTTTCCACTCCATCATAGAAATGTTTAGTATATATATTTGGATAATTATCACTAGTAAAACAAACATCATAGGTATTCGTTTCATCTACACATGAATTCGTGTAATCACTATTTAAATCAAATCCAGATAATAAGTTTGTGCCAATGCTGTCAATATTTGTAGACAAATTTGACATATGTAAATTAATTTCTTCATCTGATAGTATATATTCACTCGTATTGCTTGTGGCAAGTAAATCTATAAGTTTCAATAAATTGTTAATTCTTTCATCTAATGTATCTATGTTATCTTCAATCAATGATATATTATTATTTATAATTTCTATAGCCTCATTAAGAGATTCTTGACCTTCATTTTTATTTTGATCCATTTCTAATTCAATTTCTTCAATTATAATCACTAGAGATGATACTTGATCTTTTAATTCTGATATGTCACTATCAAAATTTCCTTCTTGCAAAACCATTGCTTCTAATGATTTAATTATTAAATCTAATTCTTCGTTTATATCTTCGATTTCATTTGAATAATCTTCTGTTTCTTTTGTTTCTATTGCTTTAAGTCTTTCTTCTATCTTATCTAATGAATCATTGACCTCATTTAAATCAACATCTCCCGTGGTGCACCCAATTAATCCTGTTAATATCATTATAAGTAAAAAAGCAGTTATCAGTTTTTTCATTTTTATCTCCCCATAGTTTTTCTTTAATTATATCACTTCTTATGATAAAACTATATCTGTATCTAAAAATTATTTATCAATTAATTATAAAGATATGGAAAATTTGCAAAAACTTATATCAACATAAGTTTCTTTTTTAAGCATATTCTACAGACTTGTTATAGACTTTCTATAACTGGTGATAATTTTGCTTATCTTGTTATAAGTTTTACAATCTTAAGCCCTTTTGTCTAATTTCTTGAAAATTTTATACAAACAATCCAAAAATATATAAAACTTTCATTTAAAGAATTATTAAACATATATAAAAACTCCATATAAAAAGCTCATTTATTGGCTTAAATGAGCTGTTTTATGATTTTATTGGTGACCCGTAGGGGTCTCGAACCCGTATACATGAAAAACTAAAATCCAATAAACATAAAAACTATACCTAAAATAATAGCTAACACCCCAGCTAATCTTTGAATAATTATAGCTTCTTCAGAATATGTACGCTCACCTTTTAATCTAAAAATATCTTGAAAGTATAAAAATGCATCTGGTTTTGCTATCATAGCAATCCCCAAAAATATAAAAATAACTCCAAAGAAAATTTCCATACCCCACCTCGACATTGATAATTTGATATTTATCGTTTTTATTATTATAACACATGAATAATGTTTTTCTATAGGATGATTACACACATTAATCATTACAATTGATCCTATATCTTCACAAAAAAAATGTCCATCTCATGTATGAGATGGACGACATTAAAATTGTTGGTGACCCGTACGGGGTTCGAACCCGTGAGTGCATGCGTGAAAGGCATGTGAGTTAACCGTTTCTCCAACGGGCCATTAACGATGGCGGAGCAGGAGGGATTTGAACCCTCGCACCAGTTTCCTAGCCTACACCCTTAGCAGGGGCGCCTCTTTAGCCGCTTGAGTACTGCTCCAATCGTTTATTACACGCGATTTCGCGCCTTTATAGAATAACGTATTTTTTCATTTTTGTCAACTGTTTTTATGTTTAATGAGGTTATCTATATTACTTTTATAAAGTAAGGGGCTTTATCGTTTTTAAAGCCCCTTATTTTTTATTGTTGTATCGTATTTTCTAACATAGTAAGTCCCACTTTACCACGATTAGTATCAATGTTTAAAACATAAACTTTAACAATGTCTCCAACATTTACAACATCTTTAGGATGCTTGATAAATTTGTTTGACATCTTAGATATATGGAGTAAACCATCTTCTTTTAGTCCAACATCAATAAATGCCCCAAAATCAACTACATTTCTAACTGTACCTTCTAATTCCATACCAACTGTTAAATCTTCTAATTTTAGAATATCACTTTTTAATAAAGGTTGAGCAAACTTATCTCTAGGATCTCTAATAGGTGCAATAAATGCGTCTAATATATCACTTAGTGTGTATTGATCAACATTTAAATCTTGTTGCAGCTTAGTTCTATCCATATGTTCAACAATAAGTTTAACTTCATCTTTACCAAACATATCACCAGTCAAATTATATCTTTTCATAATTTCTTTTGCTACTGGATAGCTCTCTGGATGGACAGCAGTCATATCAAGAGGTTCAGCACCTTCAGGTATACGTAAGAACCCTATTGCTTGTTCAAATGATTTATCTCCAAGTCTTGGAACTTTAATGATATCTTCTCTATTGTTAAACTTACCGATTTTATCTCTATATTTAACAATATTAGTAGCACTCGTTTTATTTAAACCAGAAACATACATTAATAATGCTTTACTTGCTGTATTAACATTAACACCCACATTATTAACTGCTTGAGTCACAACAAAGTTTAAACTATCATTTAATTTCTTTGGTGCAACATCATGCTGATATTGACCAACACCAATACTCTTAGGATCAATCTTAACTAATTCTGATAATGGATCTTGAAGACGTCTAGCAATAGATGCTGCTGATCTTTCTTCAACACTAAAATCAGGGAACTCTTCTCTTGCAAGTTCACTTGCAGAATACACTGAAGCGCCTGCTTCATTGACGATGACATATTGTACTTTCATGTCTACTTCTTTAATTAAACTTGCAATAAAACTTTCGGTTTCTCTACTTGCTGTGCCATTTCCTATAGCAATCACTTGTACTTTATGTCTATGAACTAAGCGTAGAATATCTCGTTTAGATTTCATAACTTGTTCATCTGTTATTGATCCACCTTTTGTCTTTTCATGTGGATAAATCACACCTTTTTCTAAGACTTGACCTTGCTCATTACATACACTTAACTTACAACCAGTTCTAAATGCAGGGTCTACCCCTAATACAACTTTACCTTTTAAAGGGGGTTGCAATAATAGTTTTTGTAGATTATCTGCAAAAACTTCAATGGCTTGCTCTTCTGCCTTTTCATTTAGTTCTGCTCTAACTTCTCTTTCTAATGAAGGATAGATTAAACGTTTAAGTGCATCTTCAATTGCTTCTTTAATTAGCGGTGCTGCAGGAGATGATTGATTTTTTATCATTTTCTTTTCTAAATATGAAGTCATCGTTTCTTTATCTAAATCAATCTTAACTGATATAACTTTTTCTTTTTCTGCTCTATTAATTGCTAGTATACGATGCGGCTTCATATGTTTCACTGGTTCAGAATAATCATAATACATCTCATAAGTTTTTCTCTCATCAACTGCATTTTTCTTAACCGATGTTGCAACTACACCAACTTTAACCATTTCAGCTCTAAGTGATTTACGATAATTCGCATCATCTGAAATCATTTCTGCAATGATATATTTAGCGCCTTCAATTGCTTCTTCAACTGAACTTACTTTATCATTTACAAATTTAGATGCTTCTTCTTCAATGCTAGTTTCTGGAAACATTAATATGAAATTAGCAAGAGGTTCCAAACCTTTTGCAACTGCTTCAGTTGCTTTCGTTTTTTTCTTTTCTTTAAATGGTCTATATAAATCTTCAACTTCTACAAGTTTATCAGCTTTTAAAATCTCACTTTTTAAATCATCTGTTAACATACCTTTTTCGTCAATCAAACGTATAACTGCTTCTTTTCGATCAAGTAAATTATTTTGATACTCCCATGTCTTATGAATCTCATTGATTTGTTCTTCATCAAGACCACCTGTTGCTTCTTTTCGATATCTTGCAATAAAAGGAATTGTATTGCCTTCATTTAACAAATCCAAGACACTTCTAACCTGTTTATCACCGATACTTAATTGTTTTTTAATACCATTAATAATTTGTTCATTCATGTTCTTTTACTCCTTTATATAGCATAAAAGGGCTCAGCCCTTTTATAAATTACCTAATTCATTAATAATATCTGCAACATCAGTATATAGCATAAAGAAATCTTCAATACTATCTGGTTGCATGTCATATACTAATAACATATCATTTTGATCTGCTTCTAAATTTAAGTGAGCTAAATTTGTATCATCAAATAAAATAATGTTTTCTGATGCATCTAAATCAACAAATAATAGTGGTGAACCGACTACATCTGTTAAACTATCAATTTCTGCTTGTATCTCAGCAGTAATATCATTGCTGTGATAAAAATAGAAATAGAATACATCATATTGATTTAAGATAACTCTTAAATCTTCATATTGTGTTTTACCAATAAAATAATCAAGATCCCCATAAGTTGTATCATTCACATATTTTGTGATTGCCACTAACTCTTCTGTTTGAAGATGATTGTAATCTGCATATGGATCCACTTCTTCTTGATTCATATAATTATTAACAATCAACACAATAGCTGTAATGACTAATCCAATAGCTATAACTGCAATTCCAATTCTGAAAAACTGAATTTCACTTTTAGAAGGTTCTCTTTTGGTTTTTACAGGAACTGTTGTTGTTTTTTTAGTTTGATTGGCTTTTGGTTTTGCTTGTGTGTTTGTTTTTACATTTGCTTTTTTTCTGTTCTTTGCGTTTTTGTTTTGTTTTTTCGCCATGTTTTCACATCCTATCATAGAAAATTATACCTAAAATTCATTAAAAATACAACTATTTGTTTAAATATGTAAATATCAAGATATTATAAAGTTTAGCTTAAATTTTCTTCAATTAAACAATAACTCATTGCATATGCGTCAGTATGAGTAATCGTAATATGAATTATTTTGTTTTCCAGATATTTAGATAAGACAAACGGTTTTCCGCTCTCATCATTTAAAACTGAAAAATCTGTATAATTAGCAGCGCCATCACCTTTAGATATAGCTTTAAAGATTGCCTCTTTAGCAGCAAATCTTCCGCCTATAAAGTTTAATTTAGTTTTCTCATTAGTTATGCTCTTATAAAGCAATTGTTCCTCTAAACTCAATATACGGTTGATAAAGCGTTCATCTATAAGCAGTTTAATGCGATCTAGTTCAACTAAATCGATACCTATTCCTAAAATCATTTAGAGTTCCTGCTTTCTCTAATTTGATCTGCCATTTGTTTTATTTTTGCAAATCGATGGTTTAATCCTGATTTACTTAAATTTTCTTTGAACTGTTCTTCATATATATCACTTAACTCTCTTAAAGATATATCTGGATTTTCTTTTCTTAATTCCATAATTTGTTTTATTTTTTCTGGAATATATTTTTCTGGAATATACGTCTCAATTAATTCTATATCTTTAATTTGTTGATTCGCTGCGACGATTGTTTTTTTCTCATTTGCAATTTCGCAATTCATCACGCGATTAATTGAGTTATTGAAATCTCTTTTAATTCTTATATCTTCAAATTTAAACACTGAATTTTGTGCGCCGACGACTTGTAAAAAATCACTGATACCTTCAGCGTTTTTTAAATATGCGATATATCCGTTTCTTCTTTTAGTCACACGAGCATTTAAATCAAAAGCATTCATCACTTGTTGAATAAATATAATACGATCTGCATCAGGTGTATATATTTCTAAATGATATTCTGCAGTTTTTGGATGATTTACAGATCCACTAGCTAAAAATGCAGCTCTTAAATATGCTCTTTTAGCTTCTGGAGATTGTGTCAACAATCTTTGATTTTCTATGGAATCTTCAAGTAATCCATGTTCGTTAACAATATCTTCAACTCTTGATTGAATTCTAATAATAATAGTTTGTCTTTGATTTAATTTTTTTTGTTGCTGTGTGATCAAAGATGTTTCAGCTTGATACAAAGTTCTTACCAATTGTAAAAACCGTTTCGCAACGGTTGGATTATTCGTTTTGAAATCAAGCATTTTTAGCTTATTTTCAATATGAAATTCCGTATGAAGATTAAGGAAAGCTGAAAACTCAGCTAATTGTCCTTCTAGATCTATTGGAATAAATACTAACTCTTCTTTTACAATTCTAGCAAAACTCATCTTATTTCCAAGTTTCTAAATATCTTAAAACATTTTGTGCAGCGATTGCACCATCTGCAGTTGCAGTAACAACTTGTCTTATTTGTTTGACAATAACATCTCCAGCAGCGAATACTCCATCTACCTTAGTTTGCATTTTTTCGTTAGCTTCTATATATCCATATTTATTGGTAATACCTAAATCTTTTACCATATCAGTAACAGGTGTTAACCCTACATATTCAAATACACCATCAGCTTCGATTGTTTCTTCTTTTCCATCGATATCTGATTTAATAACAACGCCTGTTAACCCTTTATCATCTTTTAAGAACTTAGATACTAGTGTAGAGTATTTAATATCAACGTTTTTCATTGATCTTAAAATATCTTGAGCTTTAGGGTCAGCAGTTAAATCAGCTAAATTTTGAACAACAGTAACATGAGTTGCTAATGTAGCAAGATAGCTTGCTTCTTCAACTGCACTATTTCCACCGCCAACAACAACAACCTTGCGGTCTTTATATAGTGGACCATCGCATATTGCACACCAACTAATGCCATTCATTGCAAGTGCATCTTCATTTTCTACACCCAATCTTCTTGGCACATTTCCTGTTGCAACAATTAACGCTTTTGCTTCATATGTTTGATTTGGTGTAACTACTTTCTTAACACTTCCATCTAATTCAACTTTAGTGACTTCATCATATAAAACTTCAATATCTAGATCATATGCATGATCAATCATCATCGTTGCTAATTCATATCCAGCAACTTTTTTAGCACCCGTATAGTTTTCAATTTCATTATATTTTGATAATTGTCCACCTGGTGTATCTTTTTCAAACATAGCAACCTTTAAATTTGCTCTTTTTGCATAAATTGCTGCAGTAATCCCTGCTGGGCCTGCACCAATGATTAAAACATCGTATAACATCTTTTATATCTCCTTATAACTATATATTTTTAGATAATATCTGTAAGATTATCTAAATTATCAATAACATATTCAGGTTGTTCTAAAAGCATTTCATGTAGTCTATTAGAATATGTGACTGCACAACTTTCGATACCTGCTTTTTTTGCTGCTTTAATATCATTTTCATGATCACCAATATATATTGTATCTTCTTTTTTAGCATTTAGTAATTCTATTGCTTTTAAAAGTGGATCTGGATGAGGTTTATGATTTTCTGCATCTTCATATCCCACTATAAGATCAACATCTTCAAAAAGATTTGTTAATTTTAAATGATATGTTGCAACATCTTTTAATTTTGATGTAACAATACCAATTTGGCATCCTTGTTTTTTCAAATATAAAATTGTTTTCTTTGCGTTTGGATATGCTTTTAATCCTTCTTCAATCATTGCATTTGAAACACTTCTATAGTAATCAATCATTTCATCGACTAAATCTTTATCATCTGTATAAAATCCAAAAGTTTGCCAAAGTGTTTGACCTAGAAAATTTGATAGTTCTTTTTCACTTAATTCTACTTCTTTTAAGTGCATCTTAAAAGTTTGTTTAAATGCTTCTAATATGATTGTCGGTGTTTGAATTAATGTGCCATCTAAATCAAATAGGATTGTCTTCATGTGTCACCAACATTTCTTTGTAATATTTTTGATCTTTAAAAATAACTCTCTTTAAAATAAGTAAAAGTAATCCGCCACCTGCAAATAATGTCAATGATAGAACAATATTAGCTTTTAATCCAAATATGTAAAGTGGATCTGTTCTAAGTGGTTCAATAATTAAGCCTCTACCTAAACCATACCAAATCAAGTATAAAGCAATCATATCTCCAACTCTGAAGAGTTTAAATCTTCTTGTAATCAACAAGAATACTAAACCTGCAAAGTTCCATAATCCTTCATAAAAGAATGTTGGATGAATAATCGTAGCAGTAGAAGTAGTCATATTAGCTTTTATAAAATTAGGTAAAATATTTAACATGAATTCACTTTGAATAACAGGTCCGTGAGCTTCACCATTCATAAAGTTGCCCCAACGTCCTACGATTTGTCCAACTAAAAACCCTATTGCAATCATATCTGCCATTACCCAAAAGTCAATTTTCTTTTTCTTTGTAAAAAAGATAAGGAAGATTAAAGTGGTAATGACAGCTCCGTGTATTGCAAGTCCACCTTGAGTGATATTAATAACATCCATAAAGGTTTCGTAATTAGGAGAAGGATCGAAAATTACATAATATAATCTTGCTCCTACAATCGCTAGTGGAACTGCAAATAATAATCCATCAAATAATATCTCTGTGTCCCATCCAAGTCTTTTAAACTCAAAATAAGATAATGTAGCTCCAATAACAATTCCCGTCAAAATAAATACTGCGTACCATGTAATAGTTGCGAATCCTAAATCAAATGCAATTCTATTGTCAAATTGATTAATAGATGAATCCAATGGTGATCCATTAAGTGAGCTGATTGCTATGGTAATTAATATAATAACTGCTAATAGCGCTCCTCCATAAAGGTATATAGCTTGTTTGTTTTTCTTCAGGTAATCAATCATCTTCTTCGTCCTTTCTATCTCTTCTTGCTTTTTTTGATACTGCTTCTGTTAATTCTTTTGCAGCATTATATCCTAAAAATTTCAGTTTTTGATTCATTGCAGCACTTTCAACTAATGTCGCAACGTTTCGCCCTGGTAATACTGGAATCGTGATTTTAGCAATTTCAGTATCAAAAAACTTAACTGTTTGAGTTTCAATACCTAAACGATCGTAAAATTTTCCTTGTTCCCAATGTTCAAGTTCAACAACTAATCTAATTTTTTTAGTTTCTCTATATGCACCTGCGCCAAACATAGATACAACATCGACAATACCAATACCACGTACTTCAATATATTTTTCTAATATTTTTGGTGCACTTCCTACTAAAACACCATGCGCAGCCTCAAAAATATCTACTCGATCATCACTGACTAAAATATGTCCTCTTTTAATAAGTTCTAAAGCTGTTTCGCTTTTACCTATGCCAGATTTACCAATGATTAAAGTTCCCATACCGTCAATATCAACTAACACACCATGAACACTAGTTCTTGGTGCAAGCTTTGAATGTAGATATGCATACAATACTGAACTTAAAGCTGTCATTCTTGTATCGCTTTTTACTATTGCAACTCCGTATTTGTCACCAAGTTCAATAAATAAATCTTCAATCTCAACATTGACTGAAAATATAATCGCTGGTGGTTTTTGCATCATAATGTTTTCTATTCTTGTTCTTTGAACATCGCTAGGTAAGAGGTTCATAAAATGATCTTCTTTAGATCCTATTAATATAAGTCTTTCTTTATCAAAAAAATCAAGAAATCCTGCTAATTCGACCCCAGGTCTTGATAGCATTTCAGCTTTTATTTCATTTTCTAATCCTATTTTACCTGCTATAATGCTCAACCCTAAATCTTTCATTAAATGTTTAACTTTTAATTTCATGATTTACTTGCCCTCCAAAAATCTAATTTTTTTTGTGTATAGCCATCGTCTTAAATAAATAGATAATACAAATCTTAAAACACTAAATACGAATGAAAAAATAATTAATTGTTCTACATTCGGAAAATGAAAACCGGTAGCAACAATAAAATCTATGAGATATAGAATTAATATTTGTGTTAAAACAGATAATAATCCCATAGATAAGATGAGCATTCTCATAAAATATTTAAACATTAATATTTTTACAAAATTTTCAATTAATGTTAGTAAAATGATGCCTAGCACATACCCTAAAATTGTAATTTCTATTAAAGGTGCATTAATACCAGATGCAAGACCAATAACAACAGCACTTAATAAAAAATTTATTAATAAAGAAAATGTCATATGAACAACATAATTGGAGTGCAGCAAAAATCCAAAACTAATTGCAGTATTTTTACCACTTCTATTTTTCTTTAATTGTTCCAAGATTTTTTTAATATCCTCTTCACTTGGTTTTTTTGGATCTTTAGAATTCATATTGCCCCCTTGACATCATTTATTATAACAAAAATAGTTTATTTTTTGTTATTTTAAAACTTTTTTTAAATATTGACCTGTATAACTTTCATCTACTTTTGCGATTTCTTCTGGTGTACCTTGTGCAACGATATAGCCGCCAAGTTCTCCACCTTCTGGACCTAGATCAATAATATGATCTGCATTTTTAATAATATCCAGATTATGTTCAATAACAACCATGGTTGCACCTTCATCTACGATGCGATGTAAAACTTTTAATAAGCGTTTAACATCATCTGTATGAAGTCCAGTTGTTGGTTCATCTAAAATGTAGATTGATTTATCTGTGATTTTTCTATAAAGTTCACTGGCAAGCTTAACTCTTTGAGCCTCTCCACCAGATAATGTTGTTGCAGATTGACCTAATTGAATATATCCAAGACCTACATCATGAATAATTTTTAATTTATTATAAATTTTGGGATGATTTTCAAAAAATGCCATTGCATCATCTATTGTCATTTCTAAGACATCCGCTATATGTTTGCCTTTATATTTAATTTGTAATGTTTCATGATTATATCTTGCTCCACCACAAACTTCACAAGATACATATACATCAGGAAGAAAGTGCATGGATATTTTTTTGACTCCATCACCTCTACATGCTTCACAACGCCCACCTTTAACATTAAATGAGAATCGTGATTTTGTATATCCTCTAGCTTTTGCCTCATTAGTCATTGCATATAAATCTCTAATATCATCAAAGACACCAGTGTATGTCGCAGGATTTGATCTTGGTGTTCTACCAATAGGCGATTGTGATATTTCAATAACACGTTCAATCAGTTGCTGATCATTAATTCCTGTATGCTCACCTGGTTTATCTTTAGATTTATAATATTTTTGTTGTAGCCCTTTTAATAGCACTTCATTTACTAAAGATGATTTACCACTACCTGATACTCCTGTTACAACAGTAAGTTGTCCTAAAGGAAATGCTATAGAAATATCTTTTAAGTTATTAGCTCTAGCACCCATAACTAAGATGTCTTTTCCCATGCCTTTTCTTCTTTTCTTAGGAATATCTACATTTAATTCACCTCTTAAGTACTTACCTGTAATACTTGTTGGATGATTCATAACCTCTTCAGGTGTGCCTGCAGCAACCACTTGTCCACCATGTTTTCCTGCTTTAGGTCCGATATCTATAAGATAATCGCTGGCAAGCATAGTTTCATGGTCGTGTTCGACAACTACTAAGGTGTTTCCTAAATCTCTCATTTTATGAAGTGTATCTATTAATTTATGATTATCTCTTTGATGTAATCCAATGGATGGTTCATCTAAAACATAAAGAACACCTGATAGCTTTGATCCAATTTGAGTAGCTAGTCTTATTCTTTGTGCTTCTCCACCAGATAGCGTTCCAGCTTGACGATGTAATGCCAAATAACCTAATCCTACATCTTGTAAGAAAGTTAATCGGTTGATAACTTCTTGTAAAGCAAGTTTAGCAATTTGTTTTTGTTCTACACCTAAAGAAAGATTTTCTAAAAACTTAATTTCATTATCAATAGAAAGTCTTGTGAATTGATCAATGTTTTTTCCGCCAATTTTAACAGATAATGCACTTGGATTCAATCGAGCTCCATGGCATGTGTGACATTCAGATTCCACCATGAAATTTTCAATCCATGTTCTAATCCAATCACTTGTTGTTTCTCTATAACGTCTTGTTAAGTTAGTGATAATACCCTCATAGTAATCATAAGCTTCATGTTTTCTGCCTGAAGTTGATTTTAATTTAAAATGGATTTTATCTGGTGAGCCATATAAAACGATATCTAATTCCTCTCTTGTAAACTCTTGCATCGGTTTAGATATATCAATATTATAAAATTTACATGTCTCTTCAACCATTTGTGATGTTAAATTTTCTTCATCATTGTTTTTATATGGAATTAATCCACCATCTAATAGAGCTTTTTCTGGGTTAACAACTAGATCTTCTGTGATTTCTAATCGATAACCTAACCCATTACAAGAAGGACAAGCGCCAATTGGAACATTAAAGGAAAAGATTCTTGGCTCTAAATCTGGAATCGTAAAATCTGAATCTTCGCAGCTATAGTTTTGACTAAATGAAATGATTGCATCATTATCAACTAATACTTTGGCTTTTCCATTAGCAAGTCTTGCTGCCAATTCTAATGCATCATAAAGACGAGATCTTATACCATCTTTAATGATCAGACGATCGATAATTAAATAAAAATCGTGATTTTTATTTTTATCTAGATCTTCCATCTCTTCAAGCGTACAAGTTTTACCATCTACATATGCTCTAGTGAATCCTTCTTTTAAATACTGTTCAGCAACTTTTTTCAATGTCCCTTTTTGTCTTTCAATTATAGGTGACATAATAATAACTTTGCTGCCTTCTTTAAAATTATTAACTCTAACCGTCATTTCTTCAATAGATTGTTTAGTTAAAGGTTCGTCTGAATCTGGACAATAGGGTATGCCTATTCTTGCATATAATAATCTTAGATAATCATAGATTTCTGTAACGGTCCCCACTGTTGATCTAGGATTATTTGATGTTGTTTTTTGATCAATACTAATTGATGGAGACAATCCATCAATTCGATCTACATCAGGTTTTTCGAAATTACCTAAAAATTGTCTAGCATATGCTGATAGACTTTCCATATATCTTCTTTGACCTTCTTGATAAAGTGTATCAAATGCTAGTGATGATTTCCCACTACCTGATATACCGGTCATAACAATAAGTTTATTTTTAGGTATTTCAATATCTATATTTTGTAAATTATTTTCTCTAGCTCCAAAAACTCTTATTTTGTCATCCATTAATTTTCACCTTGAAGTCTTCCTCGTTTAAAACTTTAACACCTAATTTGTTTGCTTTTTCAAGTTTAGATCCAGCATCAGAGCCTGCTAAAACATAATCTGTTTTTTTACTGACAGATGAACTGACTTTCCCGCCTAATTTTTCAATAACAGCTTGCGCTTCATCTCTTGTGTATTTTTCTAATTTTCCTGTTAAAACAAATGTTTTTTGATTAAACTCATGTTCTATAATTTCTTCTTTTTCAAAAGATAAATTTAAGTTAAAGCTTTTCAAGTCATCTATTAATTTTAGATTTTCTTCTTTTTCAAAATATGAAATAACTGATTGTGCAATCATTTCACCAATTTCATTTATCTCGATTAAGTCATCATAAGTAGCATTTTTTAATAAATCTATCGATGGATAATGATTAACTAACACTTTTGCAACTTTTGCACCAACATGTTTTATGCCTAATCCAAATATAAGTTTATCGAGGCTTTGTGTTTTGCTATGCTCAACAGCATCAATAAGTTTTTCAACTTTCTTTTGTGCAAATCCGGGTAGACCAACCAATTCATCTTTATGATTTTTTAATCTATAAATATCTGAAATAGAATTTAAGAATCCCAATTCATGTAGAGTTTCAACTACTTTTTCACCTAATGTGTCTATATCCATTGCGACTCTAGATGAAAAATGAATAAGTGCATTCATATGCTTGCCTGGGCAATCTATATTTGTACAATAATAATCAGCTTCTCCTGGTTTTCTTTGTACAACGTGCCCGCAAACAGGACAAGTTTGTGTCATCTCAAAAGGTTTTTGATCTTTTCTTTGAGATAGATCAACTTCTATAACTTCAGGAATAATTTCTCCTGCTTTATGCACTTTAACAATATCATTTATTCTAATATCTTTAGTTTTAATATAATCTTCGTTATGTAATGTTGCACGTGATACTAAAGATCCTGATATCGTGATAGGTTCTAGTTCAGCAACCGGTGTAATTACACCTGTTCTACCAATTTGAAAGGTTATATCATTTAATTTAGTTAACGCTTGTTCTGCTTGAAATTTATACGCTGTTGCCCATTTTGGATATTTTGCTGTATATCCTATGGTTTCATGCATATCAAAAGCATTAATTTTTATAACCACGCCATCAGTTTCATAATTAAGTGTTTTTCTTAGATTGTCGTATTTGTTAATTTCTTCTATTAACTCATCTACATTTTTTGATAAATGAAAATGAGGATTCGTTTTAAATCCTAATTTTTTTAAATATGCTAATGCTTCTTCTTGTGTATTTACATAATCTTGAGCATTCACAATTTGATATAAAAATACATCTAAATTACGTTTAGCCGCAACTTTACTATCTAGTTGTCTAATAGTTCCTGCAGCAGCATTTCTTGGATTTGCAAATAAAGCAAGATTATGTTCTAATCTTTCTTCATTTAATTGATTGAAGCTTTTGTGAGGCATGAAAATCTCGCCTCTAACTTCTATATCAATATCTTCACTTAATTTAAGTGGTAGACTTTTTATTGTCTTTACGTTTTCTGATATATCTTCACCAATAAGTCCGTTACCTCTAGTTGCTGCCTTTACGAATTGTCCATTTTCATAAATAATACTGACAGCTAATCCATCAATTTTTAATTCTGATAGATATTGATAAGTGTTAACTACTTTTTTAATTCGATCATCAAATGCTTTTAGTTCATCAAAATTAAATACGTTAGATAGACTCATCATTGGGACTCTATGATTGACTTTTATAAAACCATCTAACACAATACCTCCAATTTTATCTGTTGGAGAATTTGGTAATTTATATTCAGGGTTTTTGTTTTCTAAATCAATAAGCTCTTTTAAATATTGATCATATTTATAATCTGTAAGCGTAGGCTTATCAAGAGTATGATAATCATAATTTGCTTGATTGATTAAGTTTGTAAGTTCTTCTATTCTTTGTTTTGCGTTCATATGAATTCACCCATACATATTATAACATTAAATAGTAATTTTATAATGTGTTACGACTAGATTTATTTATCCTCTAGAAGATATATCTTCTATATAGATAAAATTAGTCATATATCCCCATCTGTTTTATATACTCTTGATTTAACTCCGGACTCCTTGATAAAGATAGATGGATTTTGTCTTTTATCATACTGATCATATCTGATATGAGTGAAGATTAAATGATGTTTTGCTCTTGTCATAGCAACAAACATTAGTCTTCTCTCTTCTTCTAAAAATTGTTTTTGCTTTGTATGAAAAGACGGAAAGGTATTTGATTCTAGCCCTAAGATAAAAACAACTTCAAACTCAAGTCCTTTTGCTTGGTGTATTGTTAACATGTTTATATGATATTGTTGATTCAATAAATCGCCTTCATCATAATAACTAAATCCAATTATTTTAAAGTGGGTTTTTAAATGATTGCTCCGATAATGATTACGATAAAGAACTGCAATTTCTCTTGGTTTTATACCGTTAGAAATATATGATTTAATTTGATTTGCAATCATAAAAGATTCATCTTCAAGCAGCACAAATATATAGCTAAAAATTTGATTTTTTTGTTTTTTATATGGATGTAATTCTTTTTTTAGATTTCTGTAATTTCTCTTTATTAAGCGATTTGCATGTTTTATAATTGTTGAATTTGATCTATAGTTAATTGTTAACATTTCTACCTTTGCTTGATAATCCTTGATAAACTGGTTTATGATTTTTGAATCTGCACCTCTAAATTTATAAATGCTTTGATCCGGATCTCCTACACATAGCACTTTTGTGTTTTTAGATATCAAAGATTTTAATATCATATATTGTAAATTGTTAGTATCTTGAAACTCATCTACAAATATATACTCATAATAATATATCTTTTTTTTATTCTGCATAAGTTTATAAAAATCAATTAATATATCATCAAAATCTTTTAAGTGATGTTCATATAAATATGCTTGATAGTTATTATAGATTTTAGGTTTTTTGGTTTGAAAATATGAATTCTTATATATTTGAATCTCCAAAAGTTCTGGTTTTGTAAAATGATGCTTATCTTCTATAAATATATTTTGGTCATAGTTTTTATTCATTTTTAATTGTTGTAAACAAAACTGATGAAAAGTGTGTATAGATAAATCTTGATCTCC
>SWCB01014520.1_pt1 | contig 21312 bp, 18 predicted proteins | sample 4692901 | NCBI WGS metagenome assembly SWCB01 (sample SAMN10267276, study PRJNA491770) | bioreactor metagenome | isolation source: DHS bioreactor inoculated with subseafloor sediment | place: Japan: off Shimokita Peninsula | collected 2006-08 | reverse complement strand
GATACAATTATGCCATAGAAAATGATATTTATTATGTAAATGATTACGAAGGCGATCACTATTATAATATTGGCATTTTAATTGACAGTGGCGTTATTAATTTAACATTAAACAATGCTATAGATACTATTGTTGAAGTTGAAGGATATATATTATTAGATTATTTAGGTACTTATTTTGATTGGTATATTTGTCCAACAAACATTACTACTAATCTTCCTGAATAGACATTGTTAAATAAAAGACTGTTCTCATTAAAGAACAGTCTTTTTCTTTTGCCAAAATATATCTAATGCTTTTTTTAAGGTTTTTTGAGAGTTAATACGTTGATATCCTTTCCATTCTATTGGAAATAGTTTTCTGTAATAAGGTGTATCAAAGCGATCATCAATAAGTACTGCCACACCTCTATCAGTTTGTGTTCTTATGACCCTACCAACAGCTTGTATGACTTTATTCATACCGGGATATTGATAAGCATAATCGAATCCTTTCTTAAATTTTATCTCATAATAATCTTTAAGTTGATTGTTTAATTCATTAATCATTGGTATGCCAACGCCGACAATGATGACACCTGAAAGCATATCTCCGATATAATCAATACCTTCAGAAAACATACCACCCATGACAAAGAGTCCAAGTTTAGATTTTTCATTAGAAGATTTGAATAGATGTATCGTCTCATCTCTTTGATTTTGATTCATATTTCTTTCTTGTATAATGATTTCTATATCTGTTTGATTTAGTTTATCATAAACTTGATTTAGATATTGATAGGATGGAAAAAAAGCGATGTAGTTTCCTATCTTAGCGTTGACGACTTCTTTGATTGTCTTTATAACTTCATCTAAAGAATCTTCTCGATCTTTATACCGTGTTGATACATTATGATATAACATAAGATTTAAATTTTCTATAGGAAAAGGCGATTTTATTTTTAAAGTTTCTCCGACATCTTGACTCAAAAGTTTTTTATAATAATTAATTGGATGTAGAGTTGCACTAAAAAATGTTGAACCGTAAGCTTTATGTTCTAGTGTGTCTAGTATAAACTCAGAAGCATCTAAACATCTTAGTTCTATGATAAGATCATCACTAGAATCTTTATAGATGTTTGTCACATAAGAGTCATTATAAAAATCATAGATTTTAACAAAAGCTAGAAACTGAAAATATATATCTAGAATTTGTGTTTTATGTGCGTGTTTTGGGTTTTCCTTGAGTGTGTTTTCTATTTTAGATAACATATTTTTAATGGCATCTAAGATAAACGGATCGATATCTTTATCAGATAAGAAATAAGCATATGCTAATCTTTCTTCGTAGGATTTCATTGTTTCTATTACTTTTTTTATAGAACTTTTTATAGAAGGTTTTATCTTGTTAGATAATCTTCTAAGTTTGATAAGATCTGATTTTGTAATGATTGCACTATACATATCTCTAGATCTTGAAATCATATTATGAGCTTCATCAATTAAGAGAAGAGGATGATAGTTTTGTTCATCAAAATATCTAACTAAATGAACTCTTGGATCAAAGATGTAATTATAATCACAAACGATAATATCAACGAAATAAGAAACATACAAACTGTATTCAAACGGACAAATTTCATGCTTTTTAGCGTATTTTTCTACTGTTTGTCTATCTAGTATGGATTCATTTGAAAAGATGTCTATGGTTGCGTCTTTAAGCCTATCAAAAAAACCTTTTGCGAAAGGACAAATCTCAGGATCACAGTTTCTTTTTTCTAAAAAACATGTCGTATCCTTAGCTGTAATTTCTAAGACTTTGATGTGGAGGCCTTTATCTTCTAGCAATTTTATAGAATCTATAGCTATTCTTTTTCCTTGTGTCTTGGCGGTTGCATAAAATATTTTTTGTCTATCAGAATCTATAGCTTTAATAGATGAAAATAGTGAAGCCATTGTTTTACCTATACCTGTAGGTGCAATTGCATATAAAATTTCTTGATCTTTGATGGTTTGATAGATTGCCGCCATCATCTGTTTTTGACCACGTCTATATTCTAAAAATGGAAATGTTGTATTTTTTATAGATTCTAATTTAATTCTTTGATGCGCTTGAAGGATATTAATCCACTCAATGTAATCTTCAATTGCTTGTTTTACAAAAATCTCTAAATCTATTAGAAATAGTTGAAATTTAAATAATCTTGTTTGATAGTCACTGATTTGTACGTATTTTATTTGTGTGTTTATAGAATCTAAATGACGATGTTTAAGATACATATAAGCATAAAATTTCAATTGTGCTAAATGCTCATTTTGATAAGCGAATTCTTCATCAAATATTTTTTTTCTAGTTGATTTTATTTCTTCCATGATATATTGATTACCATCTTTGATTAAACCATCTATACGACCATTTAAAAAAAATGTGATATCTTCTATTTCATACATATATGAAATAGACACCTCATATTGATCATCAGAAGTATATCTATCTTGCATATATTGATGTGCTTTTGTACCTTCGAGTAAACTAACATTTTGAAAGGTTTCACTTGACAAATCACCACTACTAAATAAAAAAGAAACAAGATCAGTAACACCTATGGAATATTGTTTCAAGCTAACACACCCTTTCTATATATATATTATACTTGAAAAACGTATGCTTGGACATTAAAGATTGTAAGTGGTAAAATAAACACTATGAAGGAGGTATACATAATGAAAGAAATGCTCTCAAGAACAGCCACTACCTATGGCGGAAGAAATGGTGAAGTAAGAGACACCACGAGTGGTGAAAAATATAAACTATCGAAACCCAAACAAATGGGAGGTATAGGTCTAAAAGGAACTGATCCAGAAGAATTGTTCTCTGTGGGATACAGTAGTTGTTTTGCAAGCTCTATGGAATATTTACTTAATAATGACAAGATTCAATATGACGACTTATATGTTAAGGCTGAAACTAAACTCTTAATGATTCCAAACGAAGGGTTTAAGTTTAAACTTATTGTAGAAGCAAGAATAAAAGGTGTTGATCAAAAGACATTAGATAAATATATTGAAGGCGCAAAAGCTTTTTGTCCTTATTCAAAAGCTTTTAAAGGTAATATAGATATTGAGTTTATCTAAATATAAAAGAAGTCTCTTTAATTGGAGACTTTTTCTTTATATAAAAAAATAAAAATACATGATATAATAAGGCAAATGAGGTGAAAATATGCCATATAGATCTAAATTCGCTAGTAAAGATATTAATAAACTATTTGAAACTATTCTACAACTTAATTCAGTTGGGGAGTGTTATCGTTTTTTTGAAGATGTTTGCACAATAAAAGAAGTTCAAGATATGGCTCAAAGATTGAAAGTGGCACGTATGTTAGAGGAAAAACACTCTTATCAAGACATTGTTAATGAAACTAAAGCTTCAACAGCAACTATATCAAGGGTTGCAAAATCATTAACTTATGGGGCTGAAGGATATCATTTAGTTTTTAAAAAAATGGAAAAATCTAAAAAATGAGTTTGCGAAAGCAAACTCTTTTTATTGAATAAAAACGTTTTCAGCACTTTAGCACTTTACAACAGTGAAGTAATGAATTATAATAGTTGCAAGAGGTGAAGAAAAATGAAAAAAATACTATTATTATTATTTGTTGTTTTAGGAGTTGTAACACTTGCTTCATGTGGTGGAGAAGTTGTACAAACATGGGAAGGTATCGAAGATCGTGGCTATGTAGTTGTTGGTCTCGATGATACATTTGCGCCAATGGGCTTTCGTGATGATCAAGGAGAACTTACCGGTTTTGATGTAGACCTCGCAAATGAGGTTGGTCGTCGATTGAATATTGAAGTAAGATTTCAACCTATTGACTGGGATGCTAAAGTTTTAGAATTAAACTCAGGCACTATTGATATGATTTGGAATGGGTTAACGATTACAGATTCAAGATTAGAAGAAATGGTTTTTAGTAATCCTTATCTAGAAAATACTCAAATGGTTATGATTCTTAACGATGCAGAAATCTCAAGCATAGCTGATTTAGCTGGTCTAAAAGTAGGCGTTCAGATATCAAGTGCATCTGAAGATGCAGTTGTCGCTAATGATATTTATGATGACTTAGGTGAACTTGTTAAATTCGACACATTTAACAGTGCATTACTTGAATTGCAAAATGAAACTGTAGATGCTGTGGTTATTGATGAAATTATGGGTAGATATATTATGTCTTTAAACCCAGGTGTATATGATGTGTTAGAAGATAATTTTGGGGAAGAAACATATGGTATTGGATTTAGATTAGAGTCAAGCGATATTAGAGATCAAATTAATCAAGTCTTGGTAGAAATGATTTCAGATGGTAAAGCATCAGAAATATCTGTTAAATGGTTTGATGAGGATATTTTCCTTAGATGATTGATTACCTTTTAGAAACGATAAAGTACTTATCAAATGGAGCAAGTGTGTCACTAAGAATTTTCTTTGTGACACTTGCTCTTTCATTTCCAATTAGTATCATATTATCGATGAGTTATCGATTAAACCCATTTTTTAGAAAATTAACATCATTATATACATGGTTATTTAGAGGAACGCCTTTAATGCTACAATTATTTTTCTTTATGTTTGGATTGCCAGCCTTTGGGATTATGATTGATCGCATGATGGTTGCATATATTGCTTTTGTACTTAATTATGCAGCGTACTTTACTGAAATCATGAGAGCTGGGATTGAGTCTCTACCAAAAGATCAAGAAGAAAGTGCACAGATGATGGGCGCATCAAGATTTAAAACATATAGATATGTCATCATGCCACAAGCAATAAGAAAAGAAATGCCGACAATTACCAATGAAGTTATTACCCTTATTAAAGATACATCTTTAGTAACAGTCATTGCAATATCGGATTTAATGAGAAATGTTAAAGAGATTGTGTCTAGAGATTTCACGATATCTCCATTTTTCTTAGCTGCAGTATTTTATTTACTAATGAGTTATTTAATCATAAAAATATTTAAAAAACTTGAGCAAAAATTTGATTTTATGGATAATACAGTATCTTAAAAAACGTTCTAAGAGATGACTTAGGACGTTTTTAATTTGATAGATTTCTATAACTTTCTTTTAATATATATTAAGAAGTTATATAATGAATTAAAGAGGTGATTTTTATGTTCATAACGATTACACTTAATCCTGCAATTGATACGATGATTTCTATTGATAAACTTAATGAAAAACAACACGCTAATCTAATAAAAAAACAAAAAATTGCTGGTGGCAAAGGAATTAATATATCGGAAATATTAATAAATTTAAATAAAAAAACATTTGCTACAGGTCTTTTAGGTGGTAAGAATGGAAGGTTTATCACAAAAGAATTATCTAGATTACACATTGATCATCAATTTATTGATATAAATGGTGAAACAAGAGAAAATATAAAAATCTTTGATGAATCTAATGATAAAACATATGAAATCAATGATCAAGGACCATCTTGCGATATGACTCATTTCAATGAACTTATAATTTTTTTAAAATCTTTAATCAAACCTAAGGATATCGTTATTATATCAGGAAGTGCACCTGTTGATTTTGATGTAGATATATACAAAGTCTTAATTTCTGAAATTAAACATTTAGCATCAAAAATCATATTAGATACATCTAAAGCTTGGTTTAAAGAAGGCATAACAGCAACACCCGATTTAATCAAACCTAATTTAGAAGTATCTAATATGATTTTTGATGCTAAATGTTTAATTTAATCTAAAATTATTGAAGAAGCATTAAAAATATGCAATACAGGTGTTAAAGAAGTACTTGTTAGTTTAGGAAAAAACGGAAGTCTATATGTATCAAAAGATCATATATATAAAATATCAGTACCTGATATTAAAGTTTATCATACAGTTGGTGCTGGAGATGCCTTACTTGCAGGATTTGTTTCAAGTGAAAAAAAGTATGATTTAGAAACTGCATTAATAAGAGCATCTGCAATATCACTTGCTCATATCTCACAAAGAGATGATATTGATCAATTAATGAGCCTTATAACAATAAATGAGATGAAAGCATAGGTATACATAATGGAAATGACAAAAAAGGATAATTGGGTTCAATTTATTAAGTTTACAGCATTTTCAATATCGGCAGGAGTGATTCAAGCAGGATCTTTTACACTCTTAAATGAACTGACTAAATTTCCTTATTGGCCAAGTTATTTAATTTCAATAACACTATCTGTTTTATGGAATTTTACATTAAATAGAAGATTTACTTTTAAATCATCCAATAATATTCCAGTTGCGATGACGAAGATTTTTATCTTTTATATATTTTTCATTCCAATTACAACTTGGTCTGGAGATGCGATTGTAAATGCTGGTGTAAATGAATATATTGTATTAGGTGTAACAATGATTTTAAATTTTGTAACAGAATTTTTATTTTCAAGAATATTCATATATAAAAATCAAATGAATACAAGAGAAGAGAGGTTAAAAAAAGCATGAAAACTATCAAAACATTAAAAGCAGCTCAAGCTGTCGGTCCATACAGTCAAGCAATAGTGAACAATCAAACACTATTTACATCTGGACAATTAGGCATTGATCCTAAAACTGGTGATTTTGCATCAAATGAGATTATAGGTCAAACAAAACAAGTATTTAAAAACATAGAAGCAATCCTAGAAGAAGCTGGATTTGTTAAAACAGAAGTTTTAAAAGTAACTATCTTTTTAAAAGATTTATCTGTATTTGGTACGGTTAACCAAATGTATGCTGAATTCTTTGTAAATCATAAACCAGCTAGATCAACTATTGAAGTTTCAAAACTACCTAAAGATGGATTGATTGAGATTGAATTGATAGCACAAAAGGCTTGACATAAAGGTGAATATTTACTACAATTTTTAATGGAGGCGATAATATGTCAAAGACAAAAAAATTTAAAACAGAATCACAAAAATTATTACATTTGATGACACATTCTATTTATACGCAAAAAGAAATATTTTTAAGAGAATTGATATCAAATGCGAGTGACGCAATAGATAAAAGACATTATATGTCACTCACTGATCAGAAAGTTGAATCTGATACATATGAAATATGGTTAGAACCAAACAAAGAAAAAAGAACATTGACAATTAGAGACAATGGTATTGGGTTTAATGAAGAAGAATTAATTGAAAATTTAGGAACAATTGCTCAAAGTGGATCAAAACAATTTTTAGAAAAATTAGAAAAAGAAGATGTAGATATCATTGGACAATTTGGCGTTGGTTTTTATTCAGCATTTATGGTTTCTGATAAAGTTGAAGTCTTTACAAAAAGTCCATTTTCAGAAAAAGGATATAAGTGGTCATCTAATGGAGAATCATCATATACAATAGATGAAATAGACCAAAAAGAAATAGGAACTAAAATTGTTTTATATCTCCACGAAGATGATAAAGAAAATGAGGAAGATTTCTCAACTTATCTTGAAACATACACTTTAAAAACATTAGTTAAAAAGTATAGTGATTATGTTAGATATCCTATTAACATTATGGTTAATCATGGCGATGATAAAAAAGAAAAATTTGAAAAAGAAACATTAAATCAAATGATTCCGATTTGGAAACGTCAAAAATCAGAAATAACTGATGAAGAAATGGGTGACTTTTATAAGCATCAATTTAATGATTATGAAGAACCATTAAAAGTAATTCATACAAAAGTAGAAGGTATGTTAACATATACTGCACTTTTATTTATTCCTTCTAAACCTGCCTATGATTTTTATAGTGAAAAGTATGAAAAAGGTTTGCAATTATATTCTAAAGGAGTTTTTATTCAAGATAAAAACAAAGACTTAATTCCAGATCATTTCAAGTTTGTTAAAGGGTTAGTGGATTCAAGTGATTTATCATTAAACATTTCTCGTGAATTGTTGCAACAAAATAGACAAGTTAAAAATATCGCATCGCACTTAGAGAAGAAGATTAAAAGTGAATTAGAACTTATGTTGAAAAATGAAAGAGAATCATACATTAAGTTTTATGAGACATATAAAAATACATTGAAATATGGAATGTATGATCAATTTGGTATGCATAAAGACATTTTAAAAGATTTAATTATGTTTAAGACATCTCAATCAGATGAATACACTACATTTAAGGAATATTTAGAAAGAAAACCAGAAAGTCAAAAAGCAATTTATTATGCAACTGGTAAATCAAAACAAAGCATATTAAATCTTCCTCAAATGGATGTCATGAAAGAAAATGGTTCAGAAGTTTTATTATTTACTGATGAAATAGATGAATTTATGATACAAGTCTTAAATAACTATGATGAAGTACCATTTAAATCAGTTCAACAAGGTGAAGCTGATTTTGTAGATGATAGTAAAAAAGAAGATTTAAAAACAAAAGAGAAAGAAAATAAAGATATTTTAAAAGCAATCAAAAAATCATTAAAAGATAAAGTTAAAGATGTTAAATTAACCGCAAGACTAAAAGATTCACCAGTATGTTTGGTTTCAGGAGAAGGATTAAGTTTAGAAATGGAAAAGATATTAAAATCTATGCCTAATCAAAATGAAATTAAAGCAGAAAGAATATTAGAGATCAATCCAGATCATGATTTATTTAAAGCTGTGAACTCAGTTTATGAAAAAGATAATGCTAAAATTGATGAATATGCATCTCTTTTATATCATCAAGCATTATTGATGGAAGGACTTCCTATTGAAGATCCTACTGAATTTTCTAATAATTTAGTAAAACTTATGATTGATTCATCTAAATGATGTATAAAAAAAGTGAAGTTTTTGACTTCACTTTTTATTTTTTCAAGTATAGATTAATATAGGGCTTCAATTTCTTTTGGAACTAACGTGAGAAAAACCTTGTAAGTATAAAATGCAACTGATAAAGCTAATAGAGAGGTTATTATGATTGTTGCAAGATCATATTTATTTGTTAAAGTTCCAAGTGTTGGAAATAGTAAGCCTGTAAAATTATAAAGACTGTGTAAAATAACAGCTAACCAAATAGTTTTTGTTTTTAAAACAATGATTGACCACATGATACCCATAGCAAACGAATATAAAACTTGAAGAAGCGTTGCTCCCACATTAGCACCATCAAATATATTGAATAAGTGCATAATGCCAAACAAAGCAGAAGAGATGATTATTGAAACAAAAATCCCTCTTCTATTTTTAGACAGTTTTTCTAATAGAAAAAATAATATTAAGCCTCTAAAAACTAATTCTTCAAATAAACCTACACTTATACAAGTGATTGCAAATATCAATATTGTATAAATTGGTTTAGTAATCAAAGCATTGCCTGATAAAAAAGGGAGGAATGGAAAATTATTAATTGAAATTAAGAGTGCAGGTAAAATGATGAGAAGTGATTTTATTAATGGTTTATGAATCTTTAATATCTTATGATTGAATTCATAGATAATAAAGATAAAAACAATACTTCCTAGAAAGCGGAATATAGTGTCATTTACCATATTTGAGATTAGTATATCATCGTAAAAAGACAATGAGCCAAATTGAATAATCATCATTGCAATTATGCAAACAAAAATCATTGATAATACGTATATGTTTTGTTTGGATTTCTTATAGTTATCTTTCATAGCATCAGCTCTTTCATCTAAAAAATCTATGGTTTGAAAATAATATCTAGATTTTTATTTATGAATGATCAATGTTTCTTTTTTTATATAGATGAAAAAGTGAATATATGCCAACACAAACCATTAATAAGCTTAAATATTGTGATGGTGTTGGGAAAAGATTGTATTGGGTTGTGATAAACGGCAAGAAACTTCCGCGATCGTCACCACGAATAAATTCGATTAATATTCTAAATACACCATAACCGATTAAGTATGTTTCTACTTCAACATTTTTAAGTCGTTTAACACGATTTAAAGCAATGAATAAACCAAATAAGAAAAAGGATTCGAATAACTGAGTTGGATAAATTGAAGTATCTGGATATAAATCATGAGCATGTCCATGTGGGAAGATAACACCTAGAAAAGATTCAGTTGGTATCCCAAAACAACATCCAGCAAAGAAACAACCAATTCTACCGATAGCGTGAGCTAAGACAATACCTGGAATGATAGAGTTCATAATTTTTTTCACATCTTTATTGTCTTCTTTATAAAAATATTTTAGTAAAATAAGAAAACCTGCGATACCACCAATGAGTCCACCGATAAATGTAAGTGAACCAAATGATAGTTCACCTTCTTTGATAGAATGAAATATCCCATCAACAAGAAAAGAAGAAACTAGTGCTATTAAAAGACTTGCACCAAGTAAAATTAGTAACCTATTAGTTTGCTTTCTAGTATAGCCGTTTTGTTTTTCAAATCTATTTGCGACATAAAAAATCATTAAAACAACACCGATGACTATCATTAAGTCATACATGGGTATCGTATATTTAAAAATCTCAGGTAATAGAAACGGATACATTTCATCAACTCCTTAAAAAAATTATACCATAATGATATTAAAAATTTTAAGCTATATTTTGAAAAAATAAATCAAATTTAGGTATAATAAAAAACTTATAATTTAGAACAAACACATTATAAGTTTTTTAGTTAATTATTTAGTTTGATTTGCTTTTATCATATCTATAAAGTAATGATACACTGTAAGATCATGATTTAATTCTGGATGAAAAGAAGTTGCTAACATGTTTTTTTGTCTAACTGCAACAGCTTTTTCTTCATATAAAGATAAGATTTCGACATCATTTGACAGAGTCTTAATAAAAGGGGCTCTAATAAATGTCATAGGAATTCTTTTTTGATTAAATTCATTGTGTGTGATAAAACTACTTGATTGTCTTCCATATCCGTTTCTAGTAACAGTGATATCCATTAGTTTTAAGAAAGCATGATCTTGATTGGTGAGTTCTTTTGCTAATAAAATCATTCCAGCACATGTTCCAAATGTTGGCATACCTTCTTTAATTTGGGCCTTTAATAACTCAAGCATATCCAATTCAACTAATAATTTATACATAGCTGTTGATTCTCCACCAGGAAGAATCAATCCATCTTTTCTTTTAGTTAAATCTTGCTTGTTTCTTATATAAAATGTATGTATATCTAAACTGTCTAGTTTATGTTTGTGTTCTATGAAAGCGCCTTGTAAGGCTAGAATACCAATTTTCACTTAGATGCCTCTTTGACTCATAATAAGCTTGATTTCATCCTCATTAATACCTACCATGGCTTCCCCTAAATCCTCAGAAACTTCTGCTAAAATTTTTGGATTATCATAATTTGTAACTGCCTTAACGATTGCTTCAGCGCGTTTTTCTGGATTGTTAGATTTAAATATTCCAGATCCTACAAAAACTCCTTCAGCTCCTAATTGCATCATGAGTGCAGCATCAGCAGGTGTCGCAATGCCTCCAGCTGCAAAATTAACAACAGGTAATTTTTTATTTTTATGAACATATTTAATTAAATCCAAAGAAACGCCCATTTCTTTTTGAAGTATGAATAGTTCATCTTGTCGAAGGGCAGCGATATCTCTGATTTCTTTTTGAATTAAACGCATATGTCTAACCGCTTGGATAATATCACCAGTACCAGGTTCACCTTTTGTTCTTATCATAGATGCGCCTTCTGCAATTCTTCTTAATGCTTCTCCAAGATTTTTAGCACCACATACAAATGGTGAATTAAACAAAGTTTTGTTAATATGATATATATCATCAGCTGGAGATAAAACTTCAGATTCATCGATATAATCTATATCTAAAGCTTCTAAAATTTGAGCTTCTGCAAAATGTCCGATTCTCACCTTTGCCATGACTGGTATAGATACAGCATTTTGTATATCTTTAATTAATTTTGGGTCACTCATACGAGATATTCCACCAGCAGCTCTTATGTCTGCAGGGATTCTTTCTAATGCCATAACTGCAACAGCTCCAGCGGCTTCGGCTATTCTAGCTTGTTCTGGAGTGGATACATCCATGATGACACCACCTTTTAGCATTGCTGCTAATTCCTTATTTAATTGATATCTTTTTTGATCCATAATAAAACCTCCATTTTCTTTTTTACCATATATATTATATAATAATAACTGGTATAGTTAAATAACCAGATATATAAAAAAAGTATATACCAGATTAGGTGAATTTATGTTAAGTAAAAAAGAATATATCTATCTAGAAATATATAATCATTTAAAGTCAATGATATTATCAGATGTTTTAAAAGAAAATGATCGTTTGCCATCAAAGAGAAAACTAGCAGCAAGCTTTAGCGTTAGCCCAATGACTATCCATAAAGCATATCAAGAATTAATTGATGAAGGCTATGTTTATACAATAGAAAAAAAAGGATATTATGTCTCAAAAAAAATACCTATATTTTTTGACCAACAAAAAAATAGAGATGTAAAAATAAAAGAAAAAAAGGAAAAAACATATTTATATGACTTTAACACAAGTCATGTAGATACGACACATTTTCCACATCAAACATGGGCAAAACTAGCAAGAGAAGTTTTATCAGAGCATAAAGAGACGATGTTAAATGATGTCGATGCTCATGGGTTATATGATTTAAGAAGTGAAATTGCTAAACATTTGGATATATATCGATCGATGAGTGTTGATCAAAGTCAAATAATTATTGGATCAAGTAGTACTCAATTATTAAGTCTTTTAATTGAATTATTAGGAAGAGAAATGATTTATGGTATAGAAGATCCGAGTTATCCAAAAATATTTCGTCTATTTAAAACGCTAGATATAAAAACTAACTTGATTCAGTTAGATGATTCTGGGTTAAGCATAAAAAAACTTGAAGCATCAGATACAAATATTGTTCATATTGTATCATCTCATCAATTTCCATCTGGTATTACAATGCCTATTCAAAGAAGGATTGAACTACTTAATTGGGCATATAAAGATAATAATAGATATATCATAGAAGATGATTATGATAGTGAATTTAAATATCAAGGTAGACCTATTCCGGCATTAAAAGGATTGGACAAAGGCGAAAAAGTTATCTATATGAATACATTTTCTAAATCATTAGCCCCTTCATTTAGAGTGGCATATTTAGTGTTACCAATTCATTTAATGAAAAGGTTTAATAAAGTGATGCAATATCACAGATGTACTGTACCTAATTTTGAACAATATATATTATATAAATTCATGAACAAACAACATTTTTCTAGACATCTTCATAAGATGATGAAAATTTACAGAGAAAAATTAGATTTAATTATAGATTTAACAAGTCAATATAAAATGATAAGCATAGAAAATTATGAATCCGGACTTCATTTTATATTATCTTTTAAGGCTATAGTTAATGAAGCTGAGATTATTAAGCAATTGGAAATTAATAATATTCATGTTTTAGGGATGTCTTTATTTAGGCAGACAGAAAATAAACAAAAAGATAAAATTGAATTGGTAGTTGGTTATTCAGGATTGAATAAAGAACAAATACTAATGGGATATAAAATGTTACTAGAGACAATAAATAGATATATTACACATTAAATTACATAATAATCTATTATGAGCATTCTTTTTTATAATTGATTTAAATACTGTTAAAATAGTAAGGTATAAAAAGGATGTGTATATAATGTTGCAATTAAAAAATATTAAAAAAGACTATATGTTAGCAGGAAAACCTTTTCCTGCATTAAAAGGGATAGACTTAAGTTTTAAAGAAAATGAATTTGTTTCTATATTAGGACCTTCTGGTTGTGGTAAAACAACCCTATTAAATATTATTGGTGGCCTAGATAGATATACAAGTGGTGATCTACTTGTTGAAGGTAAATCTACAAAAAACTTTAAAGATCAAGATTGGGATGCGTATAGAAATGCAACGATTGGTTTTGTATTTCAAACTTATAATTTAATTTCTCACTTATCTGTATTAGATAATGTTGAAATGTCTTTAAGATTATCTGGTGTGTCTGCAAAAGAAAGAAAAGAAAGAGCAATTAAAGTATTAGTAGATGTTGGATTAGAAGAACACATTTATAAGAAACCTAATCAATTATCAGGTGGCCAAATGCAAAGAGTTGCTATTGCTAGAGCTTTGGTCAATAATCCTAAAGTGTTATTAGCTGATGAACCTACTGGGGCACTTGATAGTGAAACCAGTGAACAAATTATGAAATTAATCGAAAAAATCTCAAAAGATCGTCTTGTAATTATGGTTACACACAATGCAGAAATTGCTGAAGCTCATAGTGATCGCATTGTTCATCTGTTAGATGGTTTAGTAATCAATGATTCAAGACCAAGTGAATCTATACAAAAAGAAAAAGAAGAAAAGCTGGAAAATAAAAAAACTTCAATGTCGTATTTGACAGCTATACAAACAAGTTTTAAAAATCTTTTAACTAAAAAAGGTAGAACGATTATTACCGCATTAGCGGGTAGTATTGGTATTATAGGTATTGCTTTAGTATTATCAATATCTAATGGAATGACAACTTACACTAATAATATTCAATCTGATGCTTTGGCTGGTTTTCCTATTACTGTTGATCAAACTGTTGTGGCTTTTGGTCCTCCTGAGGAGGTCACAAATCCAAGACCGGATCTTGAATTTATAGATGATGATTCATTTACTCCATATGATTCTGCATCAAGCCTATCATCTCATGAAAACATAATCACGACTGATTTTATTAATTATTTATCAGAAATGAATCCTGAATATTATAATTCAATATCTTATACAAGAGGCTTATCATTAAATGTAGTAAACTTATCAGATAATGGATCATATATTAGTGTTCCAACTGCAAGTACTGGAGGTTCATTTTTCGGTGGAGGATCATATTTCAATGAAATGCCAAATAATCCAGAGTTTATCGAAACACAATATGATGTTATATATGGTGATTATCCGAGTGCTTATAATCAAGTAGTTTTAATTGTTGATGAAAGAAATAGAATCGATTTAGCATTATTAGAAGATTTAGGTATTAATATCGAAGATGAATATTCATCACAAGATTTAATTGGAAGAACCTTTAAAGTTGTATTAAATGATCTATTTTATAATGAGGTTGAAGGTGTCTATATTCCGAGCACAAATTATGAAGATATGTATAACAATAGCGATATTTCAATTGAAATTATTGGTATTTTAAGAGTAAAAGAAGAAGCTTCATCAGAAATCTTAGATACAGGTATAGGGTATACTTCATTTTTGACAGATTACTTACTTGATATCGAAAAAGATTCTTTAGTTGTTGTTGCTCAAAAAGATTCACCAACTATTAATGTGTTAACTGGATCGCCATTTAATTCAACTTTCACTTATGATGGTATTATGAGATCTATAGGTGGAGATGCAACTCCTGTTGCCGTGCAAATTTATCCAGTATCTTTTGAATATAAAGATGAAATCAAAGCATATATTGATGTGTTTAATGAAGATCTAGATGAAACGAATCAAATTATTTATACTGATTTAGCTGAAACGATATCTGGAACTATTTCCTCATTAATCAATACAATAACCATTATTCTTGCTGCATTTGCTGCAATATCATTGGTTGTTTCATCAGTGATGATTGGAATCATTACATATGTGTCTGTCGTTGAGAGAACTAAGGAAATTGGTATTATGAGATCTCTAGGGGCTAGAAAAAAGGATATTTCTAGAATCTTTAACGCTGAAACCTTATTAATTGGTTTTACTGCAGGTATATTTGGAATTATAGTCTCATTCTTATTAAACATTCCGATAAATTTATTAGTTGAAAGATTTATTGATGTCCCTAATTTTGCATCATTACCATTAATAAGCGCATTATTCCTAATTGTATTATCTACACTACTAACATTAATCGCGGGATTATTCCCAAGTAGAATTGCAGCTAAAAGAGATCCAGTAGTTGCACTTAGAACTGAATAAATAGTAAATATAAATAAAAAAGAACTCATCATTTGATGGGTTCTCTTTTTTTAAGTAGTATAAAAAATTAGTTTGTATAAATATCATCATCACTTACATCATCCATATCAATGATGATTTTCCCATTATGGACTTGATTATTTGGGTTGTTGTCTGATTGATATCTTTGTTTCGAAAATGGAACATCTGGAATAAATAGATATGTAAGAATGATACCTGAAATCAAGCCACCAAGATGTCCTTGAACACTGACAGCGGCACTAAGTGTTAATGTAAAAACGATATTGATAATTGAAATCATACGAATTGATCTAATACCATAGGGTGAAAACCAATTTGGTTTTATAAATGTTAAGATAAGTAAACCACCCATAATCCCATATAAAGCACCACTGGCTCCTATGGTAACAATATTAGGATCACTAAATAACCATACCGCAACTGATGCTCCTAATCCACTTATCATGTAAATGATGGCATATCTTGTGCTTCCTAATAATTTTTCAGTGAAACTACCTAAATAATATAGAAAATAGGAGTTCATTAAAAAGTGAAATAATCCACCATGCAAAAACATAGATACTAATAAACGATAATACTCATTATTCTCAGTTACTAAGCTAGGTAATAAACCACCATTTTTAGTAAGAGATTCAGGGCTAAAGCCTCCATTAAATAAAACAACAAAAAACATAATTGTATTTAGTGCAAGTAACACAAAGGTTACTGGATTTTTTTTATAATAAAAACTCATGCGTTGTAAAATTATATCCATTGATATCACTCCTTGATAAGAGTTTACACGAAAACAAGAAAAAGATAAAGGAATTTGGCATATTATGTAATTTTAAAAAAGCAAACAAAATCATTGCAAAATCAAGAAAGCTTTGATATAATTTTTATGACCGACCGACCGTTCGGTCGGAAAATACTTACAAGGAGAATGAAATGAGCAATTATAGTGTAAAAAAACCAATTACTGTTTTAATGGGAGTCTTAATCATCATTGTTTTAGGAGCATATGCTTTAACGAAACTTCCGTTGACATTATTTCCTGATATAAATTTACCATTTGTTGTTACAGTAACAACTTACCCAGGAGAAAATCCAGAAACTTTAGAAACTGAAGTAACCAATAAGATTGAATCAAGTGTCGCAACCATTGGAAACTTTGAAGAAGTTACTTCTATGAGTTATGAAAATTTTGCAGTATCTATTATTACGTTTGCAGATGGAACAAATATGGATAGTGTTGTTATTGAATTAAGAGAAAACTTAAATAACATCAGTTTTAATGAAGATGTAGGAAACACAAGAATATTACGTATCTCACCAGATATGTTACCTGTGATGACAATTACATTATTTAAAACTTATGATGAAGATTTAACAGATGAAGAGATTTTGATTAGAAACACTGAGTGGATTAATAAAGATATTTTAACTGAACTTAACAGTATTCAAGGTGTTGCAGATGTTTCTGTTTCAGGTCAAGCAGATGTTGTCGTTCAGGTTAGATTAGATGATGATAAGTTGACTACATATGGACTTTCACAAGAAGAAGTATTAACTTTGATAGAAGAACAAAATACTGGTGGTCTTGTAGGTGTCGCATTAGATAATGGTGAAATTAGAATGCTATATCTAGGAGACATGCCACAAACTTTAGATCAAGTAAAAGATTTAGCAATATTTCATGATGGCATAGAAGTTATTAGATTATCGGATTTAACAATTGCTGATGGAATTTCATATATAGACGCATCTGAAGAAAGTTATTCAAAAATTAATGGAGAGCAAGGAATTCAAATATCATTTCAAAAACAAAATGATATAGGAATTACTGAAGCTACATCAAATATTTTAGCAAAATTGGATCAAATTATATCCGATGATCCTGATGCACAATATTTAATTTTACTTGACCAAGGCGACTATATAAATACATCTATTTCAGCTGTGGTTCAAAATATTATTATTGGTGGTATATTAGCTGTAATCATACTATTTGTATTTTTAAAGGATATTAAACCAACATTGATAATTGGCTTAGCTATACCAATATCTGTTATTGCAGCATTCATGCTTATGTATTTTTCTAATGTTACTCTAAATTTAGTTTCTATGGGTGGACTCGCTTTAGCTATTGGGATGCTTGTGGATAATGCGGTAGTCGTTATCGAGAATATTTATAGGATGATTAATGAAGGAAAATCAAAAAAAGAAGCAGCTATACAGGGAGCTAGACAAGTATCTGGCGCAATCACTGCATCAACCCTTACGACAATAGCTGTATTCTTGCCACTTATATTTGTTGAAGGATTAATTAGTGATGTGTTTATGTCAATGGCACTTACGATTGCATATTCATTAGGTGCTAGTTTAATCATTGCTCTTACTGTTGTACCATCAATGAGTTCGTTAATATTAAATGATAAGAAAATGGGTAGTGAAGGTAAAATCATCCATAAGCTAAAAGATTGGTACGAAACTTCTGTTTTATTTACTTTAAAACATAAAGCATTAACTATTATTACTGTCCTAGTTTTATTAGCAGGTTCATTTTTCTTAGTCTATAGTAAGGGATTCATCTTATTACCTGAATCAGATGAAGGTAGTATAGAAATTTCAGTTGAAACACAAAGTTTAACTGCTTTTAGTGATAAAGCTAATTTTGCAGATACACTTACTGATAATCTAATGGATTTTGAAGATGTTGAAAGTGTGGCAGCAACAATTGGTACAAGCAGTAGTCCAATGGGAATGATGGGCATGTTTGGATCTGGTAGTGATATTAATTTTTCAATAATTCTAAAATCTAATAGAAAATTATCTACAATTGAAAATGAAAAATTAATTATAGATTTAATAGAAAAATATAAAGAGAATAAAGGTGATTATGTAAATAATGCTAACATCCTAGATTTTAATGTTTCATCACAAAATTCAGCAGGGGCTTTAACAGGTGGATCAGGAATTAGCATTAAAGTAAGTGGATATGATTTAGATACACTTGAAGATATTGCAACAGACATCGCAGTCATATTAAATGATGTAGAACATGTTGTAGAAATCGATAATGGTGTAAATGCAGGTTCAGATAATATTAAACTTACTGTCAATCAAGATAAAGCCATTGAATATGGACTTACCAATCAAGATGTTAATGACAATATTAATTATTTATTTGCAAATTTATCTGGATTAACTGAAAGCCAAACTTTAACTGTACAAATTGAAGGTATAGATTATGAACTTGAAATACCTAATGACACATTAGGAGATTTCTCATTTGCAGTCTTTGGAGATTATTTGACATTTTTAGGAGGCGTGAGATTATTTGATCAAGCAACTAGAGATATGATAGATGTTTATGAAGCAAATTCAGGCATGAGTATTTATGTACCAAATGTTATGCTTCCAACATATGTCGATGGAACACCTATACAATTTATCATTAATCCGTTTTTAGTTGTTGATGCTGGGGTTATCGTTATGAATCCTATGGACGTAATAAATCCAAGATTAGAAAGTGTTGCTTTAGCACCATTATTTAATACGGCTGATGAAAATGAAAGTATCACAACTATTGAAAAAATCACAGGATTTTCAACCATATATACAGATGGTTCTAATAGATATTTAACAGTCAATGCTCAAATAGAAGAAGGATATAATGTTACTTTAGTAAGTACTGAAGCTACGGATCAAGTAAACATATATTTAGATAATGAATTTAAGGATTATGGTCGTGGATACAATGTAGAGTTTGTTGGTGAAAACGAAGAAATCATGAAAGCCGTTAGTGATTTAGCTGTTGCAGGTATTGTAGCTATATTATTGGTTTACATGATTATGGCGATTCAATTCCAATCTCTTTTATATCCATTAATCATTTTAGCTACAATTCCCCTAGCGTTTACTGGTGGTCTTCTAGCATTGTTAATTACTAATATGAATCTTTCAATGGTTTCTATTATGGGGTTAATTATATTAGTTGGAGTGGTTGTAAATAATGGTATTGTATTAATAGATTATATTAATAAATTAAGAGATAAAGGACTTCCAGTTAAAGAGGCTATTATAGAAGCTGGTAAAACAAGATTAAGACCAATTTTAATGACAGCTCTTACAACAATTCTCGCACTTTTAGTTATGGCATTAGCTATTGGTGAAGGTTCTGAACTTTTACAACCTATGGCAATAACAGCTATTGGTGGGTTGATTTATGCAACAATTTTGACATTAGTTGTCGTACCTACGATTTATGCAATGCTTAATAGAAGAGCAATGCAAAAGGAGGAAAAAGAAGTTGCAAACCAAGGATAAAATTATAGAGGTTGTTATCGATTATATAAAAAAGGATATAGATGTAACACAAATATCTTTATCTGAAATTGCAAAAAAAGCCGATATTGGGAAATCTACAGTTTATGAATACTTTGAAAACAAAGACACACTTATTTGTGATACTTATATGTATTTACTTACATATTATGAGCAACAAATATTGAAACCTTTGACAGAAACTACCTTTAAAAAGGCCTTTATAGAGCAAGTAAGAAGATTGTTACATGCGATGAAAGATGCTAAACATTTAGTTGAAACCATTATGAGTCATCAAAAACAAGTCAATCATTTTAATAACAAACTTATTGATAAAAAAATGAATGAAGTTTCTGATCATTTGCAAGAAAGATTCATAGATATAATGACTATTGGAGTTTTAGAAGAAACAATTCCTGGAGGGTTAAGAAAAAAACCGACTCGAGGTTATGTGATTCAAGCGCTTATTTCTGGATTATCATTCCAATACATCAATGACCAAACAGAATTGGATGAAGATGGTATTCTAAATTTGATTTATGAAGAGGTTTATAGAGTATTACAATAATTAAGCTAGAAAAGTATAAGTCGATTATCAGCTTATACTTTTTTTATGCGTTAGATTTGAAACATGAAGGTGACACGCTTATAATTGGTGTAATACTAGTGAAAAATATGTGCTTTTATTATGAAAAAATGGGATAAAAAAAATATTTTTTATAAAAAAATTTTCATTGTAAAAAAATATAGAATAGTCAACGAATCTATGATACAATGCTAGTATAGAAAATTAAGGGGTGTTATATATGTATGTAATTAAACGAAACGGATCAAAAGAACTCTTTGATTCTAACAAGATTGCTTTAGCTATGTTTAAGTCCTATAAAGGGGTAGGCGCAAATGTTACTTTAGCAGATTGTCAAAAACAAGCAGAAAAGATAACAAAAAATTATGGAAAAGATGCAGATATTAATATTGAGCAAATTCAAGATGATGTTGAAAATTATTTGATGCAATCAAAGCAT
>SWCB01012004.1_pt2 | contig 21370 bp, 13 predicted proteins | sample 4692901 | NCBI WGS metagenome assembly SWCB01 (sample SAMN10267276, study PRJNA491770) | bioreactor metagenome | isolation source: DHS bioreactor inoculated with subseafloor sediment | place: Japan: off Shimokita Peninsula | collected 2006-08 | reverse complement strand
AACTATTGCACCTTCTCTTACTTCTATTGGTTAAATATCTCAGTTTTACACTTAAATCCAGACGATATGACCAGCTAAATAGCATTAATCAGCTGTATCGCTACTGTTAATTACTCGAATAACCTTCGCAGGCGTACCACCAACGAGTGTATCAGGCGGAACATCATGTGTAACAACACTACCTGCCGCCACGACTGAACGGGCGCCAATGGTTACCCCCTGACAAATAGATACATTACCACCAATCCAAACATCATCTTCGACAGTGATTGGCTTACACCATGACTCCCATCGTCGACGAGATGCGTGATCGAGTGAATGTGTTGGAGTAAAAAACTGTGTCGACGGACCAATTAACACATTATCGCCAATATAAATATCGGCATTATCTAGCATCACGATACCAGCATTCAGAAAGGTATTGTTGCCTATATGAATAGTTTTACCAAACTCGCAGCTAAAAGGCATGCGTATTACTGAGTTATCTCCAAAAGAGCCAAGTAGTTGCTTCAACAAAGCCTGATGTTGAGATGAAGGCGACGATCGTAGCTGAATAATCAGTAACTCTGATTGCTGACGCAAAGTATCAATAGATACATCATTGCCGTCGTATAACAACCCTGTTCGCATTTTCTCTAATTCATTCATCTTGTTTACTTAAAATTTATAACCAAAAGAAAAAGAGAGCTTTAGGGCTCTCTTTTTAGGATTAATTCAATCGGGAAAGTTTTGGCGTAGATGAGGCTTTAATTTCATCTAGGCTACGAATAAAGGGACCATAATTTTTAACATCTTGCGGTAAAGCATTAAGAAAACGCTTAGCTTCTACACGGCTATCAAATTGTCCGTACAATAAGGTGTACCACGGCAGTCCCTGTAACTCTTTTTTATTCATCCACACCGGTTGGTTCGACGGTAACTTATTCATGTAAGTTGTGAAGTTTTGATTATGGCTCAATGCTAGCACTTGAATAGTGTAACCTTGCTTTGTTACATCCGCGTACTTATAAACCGTTTTTTTAGGTTTTTCTACTGGCTTTACTGCCTCAGAAACAGCTTCTTCTTGGTAGGCAACGGTTGTATCTTCCGTTGTGGTTTCAACTTTTGCTTCTTGCAGATGATCCATCATTGCAATTTGCTCTGCTGAATACACTTCTTCAGATGAAGACGTCGTCAGTTGCATTGTTTCTGAATCTGATGCACAACCCGCTAATACCGTAACTACGGCTAAAACAGCTATTTTTTTCATTACTTCTCTGCCAAAACGATATCTGCTTTTATTTTGCAGCTGTATGGATTACTGATCAAGCCTAAGCTTAAGATAGATCAATAACTATCTGTCATAAGTCACATGAATTGGGTTCAATTAGCCATATAACAGCCGTACAATACTTCGTTATCAATAATTTTGGAGTTTTCAATGGCAGATCCTCATATTAAGTGCGAATTAGACGGGCTCGATAAACTTACCGTTCTACTGTACCGCTGCGCCCTTACCTTTTCTGCAATTATCATGTCTATTGTTGCATGGGAGCCTACATTTGCTATTCCAGCCTTGGTTATAGCGGCACTGATTGCATCATCAACGGTACACATTTACGACAAGCGTTTTCGTTGGCTGATTCAAGGCAGTGGCTTGTTTGCAGCAATATGGTTAATTTCAGGGTTATGGCAACCTTTAGCATTAGGGGCTGCGCTGTTTGCATTTAGTGCATTAGCAATTAAAGAATACTTCTGCTTTCAGCTAAAAATATTAATGCTAACACCTATTGCGCTTGCGGGCTTTTGGTTCTGCCTCGTGTTCGGACAAGAGCACATTAGCATTGCTTTTAGCATGTCTGGTTCAATTTTACTGGCGGTTACGGCTTTCTCTAAATGGCGTATGCCACTGCATTACGATATTGGTGACAAGACCCGTTACCAAGTATAAATACCCTCTCAGCTGTGTTTTTCAAGGTAGTTGGCACTCTTTACTTAAAATATAAACTCAAGGATGCAACGGATAGAAAGTCCTTGGGTTTGATCACAGCTCCCATACATTAGTCAGAAACTCCTCTCGTCATCCGCTAATATCATTATGATATTTCAATATAAATTCGGGGTGAGAATATGAACGGATTGGATAAACTGCTTAAGCCAAAATCCATTACCGTTATTGGTGCATCAGATAACCCAAATAGAGCAGGTAATATTGTTATTCGTAATTTGCTCGCAGGAAGTTTTCATGGACCGATAATGCCCGTTACGCCAAAGTATGATGCCGTTGCCGGCGTGCTTGCTTATCCTACTATTGATAGCCTTCCCCGAGTTCCCGATCTCGCTGTACTTTGTACCAATGCTCATCGTAATGCCGATATTATTGATCAGCTGGGGAAAAAAGGCGTGAAATTCGCTATCGTCTTAGCAGCAGGTATGAATCTAACTGTTTCGTCAAAAGGTGAAACTGAAGAAGCAAAAATGTATAACATCGCCAAGCAATACGGAATGCGTATTGTTGGCCCTAATAGTATGGGGCTAATCTTGCCTTGGTTGAATTTGAATGCCTCGTTTTCCCCGATTTCAGCCAACAAAGGTAACATTGCATTTATCTCTCAATCTGCTGCAGTTTGTACCACGATTCTTGATTGGGCGAAAAACAAAAGTATTGGTTTTTCTACTTTCCTTTCGCTGGGTGATGCCTGTGATGTTAACTTTGCAGAGTTGCTTGATTACTTATGCAGAGACAGTAAAACCGAAGCCATTTTATTGTATGTCGACTCAATAAAAGACGCTCGTCGATTCATGTCTGCTGCACGAGCGGCTGCACGAAACCGTAGAATCCTTGTATTAAAAAGTGGCAGAACAGAAGCTGGCAGTGTAGCTGCACACCTACATACAGGCGGTGAAATTGGGCTTGATGCGGTATATGATGCGGCTATTCGACGCTCAGGTATGTTACGCGTACACAATACCCACGAGTTATTCGCAGCAGTAGAAACATTAGCGCACTCAGTGCCGTTACGTGGTGAACGACTCGCCATCATCACCAATGGTGGCGGGCCCGCAATTATGGCGGTAGATGCACTATCTGATCGCGGCGGAAAACTGGCAGTGTTAAGCAATGAAACCATCGAGAAGTTATCAGACGTTTTACCCTCTTGCTGGTCACATGCAAACCCCGTCGATATTATTGGCGACGCTGATATCACACGATATGAAAAAGCAGTCAATGTATTGTTAGACAGCGATGATTTCGATGCGTTATTGATCATGCATTCACCATCTGCGATTGCTCCTGGTAATAAAACAGCACAACGTTTAACAGAAGTATTAGCAGCTCACCCTCGCACTAAGCGCTTTAATGTACTTACCAATTGGTCGGGTGAAAACGAAGCAGCACAATCGCGTAAAATTTTTACTGAAGCGGGCTTTCCTGCTTATCGCACCCCAGAAAGTGCTATTTCAGCTTTCATGCACTTAGTCGAATACCGACGAAATCAAAAACAATTGATGGAAACACCTATTTCATTTGGTGATACATCGATTGTAACGGGTGAAAATAAACGTAACCCACGCCACGTTCACGATGTATTGAACCACTTGCTAGCACAAGACATCACCCACCTAGAAACACATGAAGTACGCCCTGTACTTGAAAGCTATGGCTTTAAAACACTACCAACATGGATTGCGTCTGACCCTGCTGAAGCCGTGCATATTGCAGAACAAATTGGTTACCCCGTTGCTATTAAACTTCGCTCACCAGATATTCGCCATAAATCAGAAGTACACGGTGTGTTGCTGCACTTACGTACTGCCGATGAAGTAGCCAATGGCGCACAAGCTATTTTAGATCGCGTCTCAATGAATTACCCGAGTGCACGTATCGATGGCTTATTAGTACAGCGCATGGCAAGCCGCTCTGGCGCACAGGAATTACGTGTTTCTGTTCACAATGATTCGGTGTTTGGCCCTGTTATTTTAATGGGTGAAGATGCTGCTGCGTGGAATATTCACAAAGATGCCGCTGTTGCGATTCCTCCTTTGAATATGGCGTTAGCCCGCTATATGGTTATCAATGCAATTAAAACGGGCAAAATCAGACAACGCAGTAGCCTTGAACAAATTGATATTCCTGCACTGTGTAATTTATTAGTGAAGATATCGCAGCTAATCATCGATTGCCCTGAAATCGTCGATTTTGATATTCACCCACTGTTAGCATCGGGCACTGATATGACAGTGATTGATGCATCAATGACGTTACATCCGTTCAGTGGCGACAAACAAGCACGCTTGGCTATTCGCCCATACCCCAAAGAACACGAAGAATCATTTACCTTAAAAGATGGGCGTAAAATATTATTAAGGCCAATCTTGCCTGAAGACGAACCCAAGCATAAAGATTTCATCTCGCATGTGTCTGTTGACGATTTATATAAGCGCTTCTTTTCAGATGTTGGTGAGTTTAATCATGAAGCGTTAGCCAATTTTACCCAAATTGATTACGACAGAGAAATGGCATTCGTAGCCACCAGCTTAATCACTAATGATGAAGGAAAACCAGAAGAAATTATCATTGGTGTTACTCGTGCTTTATCGGATCCTGAAAATGTCGAGTCTGAATTTGCGATCTTAGTAAGATCTGATTTGAAAGGCGTAGGATTAGGTCGGATCTTAATGGAGAAAATCATCCGTTATTGCACACAGAGTGGTGTTAAAAGAATAACCGGAATGACGATGCCTTCTAACCGAGGCATGATAATGCTCGCCCAAAAGGTTGGTTTTGAAATTGACGTTCAAATGGCTGATGGCGTTGTTGAGATGCTCTTACCATTAGTAACCGATACACCAGCATAACGATCACAAAAAGCGAGTTAATAACGATAAGATTAACCGTTATTAACTCGCCTTCTTATTTAACCTTAACAACACCATTCGAGTGCTAGTTTCAAACCGAAAAATATCACCAAAAATCAACGCTGAATTAAGTATTAGTTAAGTTGTTTTTCCAAAGTTTTTCAATGTTTTTAATACACCACACTTTAGCTTTACCCATTTGATTTCGATTCCATGCAAGCACCATATCAAGCTCGTAAACAGGATCATCACCAATCACTTCCAGCTCACCACTTTCAAGTGCCGACTGGGCGTAACACATAGATAATGTACCGATTCCCATGCCTGTTTTCAGTGCTGCCAGCTTATCATTCATAGTACTGACAGTAACAACTGCTTGTTCTTCTAAAATATTATGCGACAAAGGCGGCATATTACGTGCAGTATCGGAAACCGCAATCGCTAGATATTGTTTACGCACAGCAGGATCTAATGGGTTCTCTTGTTTATGAATAGGATGATCAGGGTGAGCAACCCACAGAGTCGCTAGTTTACCTAATGACTGAATTTTTACTTCAGGAGGAGCAACAGTAGGTGCAGGAGCAATCAATAAATCGGCACGATCTTGCGCTAATGCTTCCCAGCCACCTGCAAGAATCTCTTCTTTAAAGCGAATACGTGTTTTGCTTTTTTTCCCCAACTCTGCCACCAGCGGTAGCATACTATTTACGCTCACTAGCCCATCATAGGCAATTGTTAAATCAAGCTCCCATCCATGCGCGAGGGCACTTGCATCTGCAATCATTTCATCGGCAGCTAATAATAATAACCGGCCACGTTCAAGCAACAATTGCCCTGCTTTGGTAAAAACAGCTCGGTGTCCTGAACGATCAAAAATAACTAAATCCAGATCTTGCTCAAGCTTCTGAACTTGATAACTCAATGAAGATGGTGCTCTGCCTAATTCTTCTGAGGCTGCTGCAAAGCTTTTCCGACGATCTATCGCATCAAGTACGATCAAAGCTTCAAAAGATAGTAATTTATTCACGACATCTCCAATCTATGAATTGTTTAGCGTATATATGCCACTATTAATTTATAGTAACTAGTGATTATAATTATAAAAATTATCCACGCAGTTATAAGCGATTTTAACCAGCAAGGATGGTCAGGCACTTGTCTAGACTGATATTACACGTTATAGGCCACTGGTTTTTAAGTCAACGCTTTCAGAAGGACAAACAAGCATAGCAACACTTTCTTGTTAACTAACTATACTTATTCGTTTTTTACATCATGGATGCTAACCACTATGTATATAAGACCCTCCTTAGCTATCGCATTAAACTTTTCTTCTCAGTGTATTCGTTCTTGTGTTAAACCTGCGGTTATCTTGTGGCTAGCCAGTTCGTTTTTAGTGCATGCCAATTCCAAACAAGCTTCGACAACATCAGTAACATCTGTCCCTACCGTTACCTACCAATATCTTGAACCCACTTCAGCGAAAGATAAAAAAGCAATGCAATTGATTAAGCAATCAGATGCGATAAATATGGTAAGTGATATAAGCCGCCAGCATGTGCAATTTTCACCCAAGCTCACTATTGTTTTCGGTGCAAAGGATGGCCCTCTCTATGATCCAGGAATCCATCAAATTCAGATTCCCTATCAATACATCAATGACGCGATGATACGCTTTACCCAAAACCATTATGCAGAAACAGGCGTAGATGAAGTTCAAGCGACACTCGATACCTTAGCGCATACATTACTTCATGAATTAGGCCATGCATTTATCGCAGACAGAGACATTCCTATTTTGGGTAAAGAGGAAGATGCCGTCGATAATTTTGCAACAATAATACTACTTCACTATGTCGACAATAGTGCCGACATTGCAATCAGCTCGGCTGACCTCTTCGCTTTTGAAGATCAAGACATAGACACATTTGATGACCTCGATTTTATCGATGAGCATAGTTTAGATATTCAACGTTACTTTCATATGCTGTGCTTAATTTATGGCAGTAATCCTGACGAATATAAAAGTTTACTATCAGAAATCGATGATGGATCACGACAAGAACGTGAAGATACCTGCATCTATGAATATGAATCAATCTCTCGGAATTGGTTAAGATATTTAAACTAACCTCGTCACTAAAATTAGGCATCCTGCCGCATTCAAATAATCAATAAAGTGAATATAATTTCAGAAACATAAGTATTACCCTCGGTAATTTTCTAACCTTAACGACAATTTAGTCATTAGAGTGAATAAGCGGGATTTCTATAAGAGTGTGATCTACATAAAAAAATATCTATCCAATGTTGTTAGAGTATTGCCTCTACAAACGAAAAGTAAACCGTACTCAAAGCAAATATTAAGGATAATACGCATGACACCGAAATCTCTTACAGATACCATTTTATCGTTAAAGCAACACACTGCTCAAATCATAGAGATATCGAACCAAAGCAGTGATGACGTGATACCCCATGATATTCGCGAAATGGCGCTAACTGAATTGCTCGAAATAGAACACACGATAGAACATATTGAACACATAAAAGCATCCCTTAACACGGCAATCAATGCGCTTGATACCGACAATAAATACTTACTCAAAGATGCGTTATTTTCAGCCATGCATGCAATTAACCATCAATCGTCAATGAGATCTTTTGACAAATACGAAAGCGCCCCTTCTCTTGCTGGATAAATCGTCAGAGCGGTATAAACAAATTGATCGCACAAAAGAAGCCCTCACAGTTTGAGGGCTTCTTTATTTAAATGCTTAGTTATGAAAGCTTACCGATTTGGCTACTTAATCATTTAAGCTAGCGCGATTACATTAACCATTTCCACCAAATGAATACCGCCAAGAAGCCAAATAGATACGTTAAGCCCGCCCAAGATAACACTTTCATCGAACGGCTCATCGATAACTCTTCAGGCAGCTTAGTACGTGTTACCAGCAAGTAGTTAACTAAAGCAAAGATTGGCGTGGTCATGAATGCTAGTATCATCGCGAAATCAAGCATAGGCATAAGCGCCGATGTGAAGAATAGTAAGATTCCCATTGCACAGCCGCCAACAATTAGCATCCAAATATTATGGTAGCGACGCTGATCAAGCTCTTTCTTCTGAATCAGTAAATTGGCTTCTGCTAATGCACGTGAATAGCCATCGATTACCGTAATAGTACTACCAAAGATACAAAAGAAAGCGATAACCGCAATAAGGTAGCGAGACCACTCACCAATCGTTGAGGCGTACATACCCACCAGCTGATGCGAGAATCCAATGCCTGATGTTTTCAGCTCTGCACCATTACCGTTTAATACTAATGCCCCTAAGGCTAAAAAGACGATAGCCAATAATGCAGTGCCAATATAGCCTACATTAAAATCAAACAAAGCCGATTTCGCCGTTACATTTTGCTCTTTACGTTGGCTCTTCAACCACAAAGACGTCAAACATGAAATTTCAATTGGGGCTGGCATCCATCCCATCATAACAACAAGAAAACCAATAGAGGCAATGGCCCAAGGTGATGGTGCTTCAAAATCAGCCGGTGCAACACTTCCCTTACTTACCGCCACAATCACCGCACTTACCGTTGCTATAACAAGTACAACCATGATGGTTTTCGACAGTGCATCAAGTGCCTTATAATGCCCTGCAAACAAAATAGCCAGACATGCCACCATCACGACACCCGCTAAAGTGGTTAACGGTAATTCGAATGGTAAGAAATCCCCTAATAAGCTCGCACTAAATAGCAGCAAGGCTGCCGTATTCACAATACCTGAAATTAAGTTAAGCCCAGCGAATAACCATAAGTAACCGCGTCCCATTTCACTGTAACCTTGAATAAGGCTATTACCCGTGCCCATCGTATATTGAACACCAGCTCTAAAAAATGGGTACTTGAAAAAGTTAACTAATAGAATTAGTCCCGCCAATTGCCAGCCGAAAATTGCCCCCGCCTTCGTCGAAGCAACAAGGTGTGATCCGCCAACAGCTGCTGTTGCCATCATAATGCCAGGACCAAGGGAATGTATCAGTTGTTTTAACCGGCTACTCGGCACTGAACCAGTTGAAGCTGAAGCGGTATTTTGCATAATCACATCCTGATGATTTTTATAGTTGTTTTATTTATATTTTTTTAGTGCTTTCAGGTTATTTCTTAACGCTGATAGCCTTTTTTCTCAGTTTTAAACAAAATTAGCAACCCTTCAAAATAACCCGTAAAGTGAATAAAACCACAAAATAACCAATACCCAGTTATTACCTCTATTTTATGGGTGTGTAACAGATCTGTTATCAGGTATAAATGATAAAAAAAACAATAAAAAAAACCTTTTATTTCAGTACTATTTGAGAAAAGCAGAATTTACATCTAGATAACTCTCACTCACCTCGGCGGCATGCCGATAGTGGAAAATAGTACGACTCATTGGTATAAAACCTCACCCAAGCACTATTCTTGGTTTTCTCTCTTTAATATGTACATTTCTTCTCAAAACATTTTTCTCATAATATAGACGAAAAAAATCCGCCTAATACACGCTTCACGGTTTATGCTTAAAAGACCTTATCAGACAGCTATCTACCTGATACAGATAATAATTATGTCCCGTAATAACACATTCAAATTCATTGGGAAGTGCATAGAAAACAAAACGAATACAGCAAAACACCAAACAACGCATTTATAGGGTGAAGTAATTACTGAAGGATATGACGCAAACCGAATCTGACGTTCCATTAAAAACAACGAGTTCAACACCATCAAGAACTCACAAAAAGCGTTACCTACGCTTCATTCTGCTGTTTTTATTAATCAGCCTTTTATTACCCAGCATTTTCATTCCACCTTGGCTAGCCACTAAAGGGATAGAGATCATCTCAATTTCAGGCGTAAACTTTAAGAATGGTTTAATGATAGAGAAGATCTCTGTAGTGATAAGCCAATATAGATTAAGGTTCACCAACATTTCTGTCGGGCGATTTATTGATAATGAAAGTGCTATATCTGCCGCCTCGTGGCGTTTATTTGCAGAAAAGACAGACATTCGATTACCCACAAAGCTAGAGGGTACGCTAAATAAGCAAGGAGTGCGTCTGCAATACATTCACTTATTCGACACCTCACTCAACTTTACCGATTTATCTTCCCCCTATATATTCAGCGCCCACGCTAAACGTATCACAACTGCTGCATTTCATTCTGACGGAACAGAACTTAGAGCAAAGCAAGCCGTTAACAATGTGGATTTAGTGCTCGCGACACAACCAGACTTCACGATCAGTGGGATGATTCAACAAGGGGACTTTTCACTCTTTTTTCCTAACTTAAAAACATCACCCCATTATCCTCTGCAATTTAGTAAAGCTAACTTTTCAATTGCTTGGCGTCCTAACAGTACACCGTTATCGATTCACATAGCTAAAATTGAACCAAGGTGGAAAACCATTAACGAAGGGTTTAAACAGCACGTTACCAATGCATCGCTAGAAATGGATATCAACCGCCCAACAAAAACCATGATGTTACATGCAGACACGGCCTTACTCGATCAACCTACCCGACTGCCTAGCTTTATCGAACAACCTGATAACGAAAACAAAAGCATTCATTTAGGGCAAACCATTGCAAACCTCGCCCAATTGCCCTTTAAAAAGCTAAAAGTGAAGAAGTTTACTTACGGACAATTGATTCTTGATGCCAAGCTCGTGCTTGAAACACCAACACTACAATCAGGAAAAAAATCTAAACTGGCGAGGTTCACTCTAAAAGGTAAAGCACTCGCACCCAAGCCTTACAACCTTAATGTACACATCAAACATTTAAATCAAGACGATGCGTATTTTACTGGCTTGATGTCGGGTCCTAAAGGTAATTCACTTAACTGTAAGGCAAACATTCGCTTTAGCCAGCCATTACCTAAAGACCTAACCTGTACTGCTGATTTTAAAAATACCAAAGATATTACCGAACGATTCAAACTCAACAATATCCCCAGTGCGAAGCTCATTCACCCTATTGTTATTACAGCAAAGCAATTGGAGAGTGATGAGAAAAACGTGGTGATTGATAACAAAGTAATCGATGCAAAGTATCAGATCGACATATCATTGCCAAAATCGTTGCCCGTCGAACTCAATCATTATGCTGTGTATGTGGCAGGACTATTTACCAACAGTTCCACGACAACAAGTACACCGCGTGAATTCACTAAACCTAATTCACCGTTACAAACTGTTGCCAATATCGAACTCATAACAGACGGACAATTACGTTTAATCGCGCGATACCATAAAGAAAAATTCAAATTAACCTTAATCAATAAGTCGGAAATAATACGCTTAAAAAACAAAAAGACACAATCAGTAATTACACATGTATTCAAAGTATTAACGTGCGAAAGCAAGACACCACAATACACGTTACAATGTCACATAAAGGGGGATGTAAAAGCGAGAATAGCGTTTTTGTCTCCCATCGCAAATCTGCATTTAAAGACATTTTCGCTACGTTCAAATCTCGATATGCAGTTAGGCAGTAATACTGCAATCTCTTTTCTTGATACTCAAATAGCAAGCGAGCGATTAGTCTATTCCGGTCATCCTGAGTTTCTGGTTTCTGAAGCCTCTAATGCCCAATTAAGCATCGATAATCTATTACTCAACTACAACACAGTGAATGGCTTAACATTAACCCAAGCCAAACCAACAGATGCCTCTTTTTCTGCGAGTTTATATGCAGAAAAAATTATTAATAACACCCCTATTTCAGAGAAAAAACACCAACAGATTGTGGCTAAAAACACACCGATCCCCACTCAAAAATACAGTGGAAAGCTTGAGCTTAGCATCGCTGAATTTCGTTTAAACAAGCCTATTGATAAGCCACTAAAACTACAAAGTAATTATCAAACAACAATAAGCATGAAACAGAATCAGCAGCGTTTACCCCCTTTTTCTAGTCAGGGAAACCTTTCTTTCAATCCTGAAAAGCTAATAATTACGGGTGATTTAACTAATTACAAAATGGCACGTTTAGCCCGTTTTACCGTTAATTCTTATCTGAAACGTCAAAAAACCCAAATAGAGTTACACCGTAATGAAGTCTCCTTTTCATCAACTAACTCTTTGAAAAAGCACTTTTTGCCACATTTACCGATTGATTACGATCTTAACCAAGGCTCTGTTGCCTTACAGGCAAATGTTCTTATCGATAAAGGGGTTACCTCTGGAGATATATCACTCTTTGCAAATAGTTTGTCGGGCTACTATAGAGGATTTCATTTTGCGAATGTCGACTCATCAACCACACTCTTATTTTCTCCTCAGGGTATTAAATCAAAATTCCCCATTAGTATTCATGCCGAATTAGTACATTTAGGCGTGCTATTCAGCAATGTTTCTATGGTATTTGAACTAGATACAGCAAAAGAAAAATACCAGTTACACCGTGTATTTGCAGAGGTTTTCGGGGGTAATATTAGTACGCACAATGTATCAAGTAATAGCCTTACTACGATTGAACGTATCCCTATCGTGATACATAACCTGCACCTTGAACAAGCCTTGGCACACATCGAGCATGAAGAAATAGAGTTAACGGGTATTTTAGATGGTCAAATCCCATTGGCTATTCATGACGGTTTGCCTGTTGTAACGAATGGTAAACTACACTCTCGCTACCCTGGTGGCGTATTACGTTACTTAGAAGGCTCGCGTATCGACAAAAATGTAGAGGCAGCAGGAGAAAATAGCATACTAGTCGTTAGTAAGATTCTCAAAAATTATAACTACGACGCGCTTGCTATTGATATAGACTATTCTAAAGAAGGTAAATTAAAAGCAAGTTCACGATTTAAAGGTCGTAATCCTCAGTTTCAAAATGGAAGACCTGTGAATTTAAATCTGAATATTGAAGACGACATTCCAGCATTACTAAAAACGATGAACGCTATCGATTCATCAAAATTGGAAGGTCTATTTTTAAAACAATTGGGTATAGATGAGTAGCTATTTTTTCGCGCGAGCATTAAACAAAGGCTAAGAAGGTTACAGCCCCATGGATATACAACTAAAGTTTTCGTTCATACTCACGGTTCTTACATTGGTACTAATGTTATCGATGACGACTGGCTGTACGCCAACCGTACAGGTAGCAGCATCCGATAAGCCCATCGAAATTAACCTCAATGTTAAGATTGAACACGAAATCAGAATAAAAGTTGATAAAGAAATTGATGATTTATTTAGTGATGATGATGTATTCTGAATGCGCAGGGAGAATGCCATGAAGAATTTACTACTAATTTGTATCGCAATATTCATGAGTACAAGTGTATTCGCACTTGACTTACAGCAAGCTAAATCACAAGGCTTAGTGGGTGAAACCAATAAAGGCTATATTGCTATTGTCACCTCTAGCGCATCTTCTGATGTCAAAAAACTCGTTTCTCAAGTCAATTCACAGCGTAAAAATAGCTATAAAAAAATTGCTGTATCTCACGGATTAAGCGAAGCAGAAGTCGGTAAGCTTGCCGCCAAAAAAGCACTCGAAAAAACACAACGTGGACATTATTACCAAACACCTTCGGGCAAATGGAATAAGAAATAATACCTTTACTTTGTAAATCTTGGGTTTATTTCTTGCTTTGATTTAATAGATATTTTACCGTGATCAAGATGAAAAGCTATTTAGAACTTTTTAACCATACGTTCAATAATACTGAACCCCTGCATCAAAAGATTTAAATCTACGGAATGTTTTTCAGCACGTATACTGCTCTTACTTTTATTTCCTCATTTTAGTGTAATCAATGTCTTCTAATAAGCCTTCTCGTAAACCACATACCTTTCAGTTCCGAGGGAAGCAACTTCAAGCGTCTGACTCTCTGTTTTTTATCATTGCGCTTTTATGCCTGCTGCCTATTATCAGCTCACCAGTCGCGCTTATCTTAGGCTTTACATTAGCCAGCTTTGGATTTGTTCCAACTAAACTAAACATAGCCGCAGCCACTAAAAAGTTACTCGCTTACTCAATCATCGGTCTTGGTTTTGGTATTCATCTCGACCAAGCAATAGCAGCAAGTACACAAGGTTTTGGCTTAATTGTTGGCTCAATATTTTTCACTCTGACTTTCGGTTGGTTTCTTACAAAAGCGCTACGTTTAGACCAAAAGACCGGACATCTAATTGCTTCTGGCACGGCGATTTGTGGTGGCAGTGCCATTGCAGCAGTCGCCCCTGCAATTAATGCTCGAGATGATCAAACCTCTTTAGCATTAGCGACGGTATTTGTACTGAACTCCATTGCACTGTTTATCTTCCCGGCGATTGGTCATTTACTTGAAATGAGCCAGCACGCTTTTGGCACTTGGGCTGCTATTGCTATTCACGATACATCATCGGTGGTGGGTGCTGCGGGCGCTTACGGTGATGAAGCATTACGAACGGCCACAACAATTAAACTGGCACGTGCATTATGGATTGTGCCTATTGCCTTTTTAAGTGCATTACTGTTCAAAGGAGACAATAAGAAAATTGGTATTCCTTACTTTATTTTGTTTTATTGCCTAGCGATTGCATTCGCGCACTTTGTTCCGTCTTTAGAAAATATTTATAGCCACATATTCATTGCCTCTAAACGGTTATTAGTTGTGTGCTTATTTTTAATCGGTTCAGGCATTACCATTCAGAAACTACGCGCTTCAGGGTTGAAGCCGCTACTATTAGGCGTTTTACTCTGGGTGGCTATTGGCGTGGGCTCTTTAAGCTATATCTTACTCAATGTCGCCTAGGGCATGTTGAGGTTTCAAGATTCGGCCTGCTGAGAGCGATTTTTTCAGATAACAAGGCAGAAATTGCAAAAACAAAACGAGTGCAGCCGCACTCGTTTCTTATGGGGTAATATCGATATTTTTACTGTTATACCCAAGCTACCTCAAGATGCAGGATTCAGAGTGATCTCAGCGTATTTAATTCAAGGAAAATGTGTGTAGGAATGGCACTCCCTTTCAAATACATTTGACACAGAAGTAGATACGCTGAATCACTCCCGAAGGGCGAGTTTTGTTGAGCTCTATGCGGCGTTGCTCATTTTAACGTAAATTCTCGCTGAAACGAGCATCTTGAAGTAACTTGGGTATAGTCTAATCTGCTTTAAAAACGGGTGTGCTCTCGTTCCCATTATCACTTTCGTTATTCTGTTTCTTATCTGATGATTTAACAGCTCGAATCCACACCAAGGCTAATAAAACCAAAAAAGCGGTAAGATCTAATAATGCCGTTACTAAGCCTGATGTCATCAAAGACCCAAGTATCAACAATAAAACAACCACGGCACCAATCCATTTATACATAAGTATTATCCTTCTTTTCTGTTCTATCATTATTGTGAAAGATCAGGTAGAAAGAAAAATACCGTTTACCTCTATGACATAAATAAAAGCTATAAGTAGAGCTACCTTAATATCTGTTTTGATATAAGGCGGATATTAAAACTGACCCTAGCACTTCGCGATAGGCATGTAGCCCTTAAAAATTGAACATCAAATTGATTGAAGCGTATTTATCACATCGATTTGATGCCTAATAACACTTTCGATATGAGTTCACGCAATTAATTTATTGACTGAAACGATACTTCAACTTTAAAGCAATACTATCAACGTCATTAACATCGATAAAATACCGCGTTACTCCTAGTCCAACCATCCAGTTTTCACTAATATCTGACTCAATATCAAACCCTAAGTAAGGGTCTATACCATCATCACTCTGTTTAATCGTGCTTCCCTGCACCGCAGGGTCACATAAGCAGCTTTCAAAGTCAGTCTTCCAGTACATTCCCCCTACAGTAGCATTTACAGTAAAGGTATCAGCCTGCCAGAGAGAATAACTCACATCAATCCCGACACCACTTACCAGTACAGGGGTTATTTTGGCTACATCCTGATGGCTCTCATCTGCTACCATACTGTCATTAATTGTGGCACTTCCTTTCCCTTGATCTATGTAACGAGCAACCAGCTCCCACTTAGCATTCAGTGAATAGCCGACCCCAATAGACCAAAAAAAATCAGTCCCATCACTATTAATAACGGGACTGGCTTTCACATCCGATCGTTCATGTGCATTGCTGTACCCAAGATCTGTTTCAATAAACCAATTTGCTTGGCTGTTAAAACTTATAAGCGCAAGTAACCCAAGCCCTATTTTTCGACCATAACGACGGGTTAAGACCAACAATAACAGCAACAAAGTTTCCCCTCCACCTACACTACCGCCCGCCGAGTTCTCAATCACACCGGAACGTTTCAAAGTAATCTGCACTTTCACTACCGCCAACGCTTCTAGTCCGCTATCGTCACGAATTCGGTAAGTTATGGCATCAACCCCTTCGTAACCAGCCAGAGGTGTATAAGTCAACGTCTGGTCACTATTGATTATTACTCCTCCTTCCTGAGCTGTTGCTGAGATAACGGTTAGGCTATCACCATCAGGATCAGTGTCGTTATTCAGCACATTAATAATCAATGCGGTTTGATCATCGGTTTCAGCCTGATCATCAACGGCTATAGGTGTCAAACTATTCACGACATTTACCACTACATTGGCAAAAGCAGTACCGCCATTGTTATCTGTAATGCTATAGCTAACGGTTGCAACACCATAAAATTCATCTTCTGTGGTATAGAACAGTTGATTGTTGCTTATATCTACCGTTCCGAAATCTGCACTAACGTTAACAATATTGACTAAATCACCATCAGCATCACTATCATTACTCAGCACATCAATATGCACACTGCTATTGAGGCTGATTGTGGCTGTATCGTTCTGGGCGATTGGCAATGTATTACCACTTGCTCTTACAGCAACACCGCTGGGATCAACAATAGTACCGTTCGCAATACTGTCATCATCATTCGGACCACCATCTTGAATTGTTACTTGAACACACCAATAGCCCTCTGTTAATCCTCGAACCCAAGTATGATCGCCTGGAGGTGGACAATAACCAGACTCTCCCTTACTCGAAGAGAGGTAATTAAACTGATCGATAGTAAAATCAATCCAGCCACTTTCTTTTTTAAACTTTCGATAAACTGCATTGCCCGGTATAGGTAGGCGCTGAGGAAAAACAACCTGATAACTCTGTCCAACTTGAGGTAGCCCATAAGCAATAAAGTCGAAAACCCCACCGATATTTTCTGCTTCCTTATCAGCGATTAGTTTGGTGGCAATCTCGCTATCTAGCAGCTGAATCCCCCCCGTTTCATTACCTGAAATTGTATTTCCTTTTCGTAAGCATACACCCGGCTCACCTTCAACAAGATAGCGCCCAGATTCTATAGCCTGTTCCTGCATAACGTTACATTCACTGATCGCATCTTGGTAATCTGGAATACCATCCAGATCCGAATCAGAGAAACCTTCCTGATTATCTGGGATCAAATCACCATCAGTATCTTCAGCGCCTAACACCGCTAGCTGTTCGACCACCTCGATATAGATATCTGTCGATACTGATAATGATTCTACTGCATCGTCGGTGACCTTTAAGTTAAGTACATAAATGCCTGGAGTCAGTAATTCTGGAGAGAAAACATACTGTTTAGATTCTGTGCTGGTGTTGACCAACAACGGTTCTTGACTGCTCCATAAATAATCATGGCTATCACCCACATTGCTGTCTGTCACTTCCGTGAGAATAGTGACATCCTTATCGCTACTCTCTATAAGCTGTCGCTGCTCAGATTGCTGGGAAACCGATATCGCGACTTTCGGGGCTATGTTCTGCTCAAGAATAGACAATGTATGCGTATTTTTACTGCCTAAATTACTCGTAGATTCAAGGGTGATGGTCAGTGACTCTTGGCCTTCATCTTCGAGGTCATCAAAGATAGTGAATTGAATCTCGCCGACTCTGCCGCTTTCAATGACGACACTACCATCGCGAAGATCATGATCGCTATCATCACTACTTCCAGAGACGGTATAAGGGATCACGACAGGATAGCGTGGTGACAAACCATTCAGATAAACATGAACTTTGTGTGATGTGCCTTCTGTCGTATCGCTATTTTTCTCTATTTCCACCAACGGATGGACAGTCACCTTCTGGCTGGCTTCCGCAATATTGCCTTGTGAATCTTCAGTGCGCCAATAGGCGATGTTATTACCTGGCTGGAAGAAAGTTTGGCTATTTACTAATGAGATTGGTAAAGCCTTACCACTGTTGTCATAGGCTTTCGCCACACCAAGGGCCACTTTGGTAAACAATGCGTTAGCATTCAACTCAACATCCTCTGGAGGAGTGATTTGTGGCCCCTGTAATGCGCTGCTTTCTATCGTTAAGCGTACCAGCCCTATATCACTTCCGCCGTTTCCATCTATAACATTGTATCTTAGTGTCACCGTTCCGTTTTGCTTAGCACTAAACAATATTCTGTCGTTAATAATGGTAACGGTCCCCCACGTAGCACTGACCCAGTCGAGTCGCAAGCTATCATTATCAACATCACTATCATTACTCAGTACGTCAAGGGAGTAACTGCCGCTACTATTACCTTCCATCACATAGCTATCATCACTTGTTACTGGAGAATCATTAACAGCAGCAATCGCGAGATCCACAGTGTAGGTTGCGGAAGATGACTTCCCATCCGTTACCTGATAACTAAAGACATCGTTTCCGTAATAATTGACATAAGGAGTATAGATCCAACGTTGACCATTATCGGTTGGCTCTAGTGAGCCATGTTGTGGCTGGGTCATCGTTAATAGGCTCAAGGTAGCACTATCCACATCCTCAAGATTAGGCTCGATTGTGATACTGCTGTCTTCATTAACGTTCACTGAAAGGTTTTCTGCTATTGGTGCATCATTCACGTTACTCACAGTGATACTAAACGTTGGTAAAGCAACACTTTCTTCACCATCAGTGGCACTAATAACAATGTTACTCACAAGACCAACATCATTATTTGTTGGCGTGCCACTTAACGTTCCTGTCGATGCATCAAAGTTTGCCCAGATTGGCTTGTTGATAATAGAGAAACTTAAAGCGTCATTCGTATCAATATCGTCAACTTGTGGTGTGAATGTATAAGCCTCATCTTCATTAACGTGAGTTGATGGAGAACCTGTTATCGTGGGCGCATCATTAACATTCGTGACTGTGATTGCAAAAGCGGGTAATGCAACCGTTTCTTGTCCATCACTAACACTCATTTCAATATTAAGGTACGTTCCAACATCTGCGTTATTTGCCGTACCGCTCAATACGCCACTAGATTCATCAAACGTCAGCCAAGCGGGTCGGTTGGTTATACTGAATGTCAGCGTATCTTCATCAACATCATTCGCTTGAGGGATAAAGCTGTAACTTTCACCCTGAGCAATCTCTGTATTAGGCGTTCCCGATAGCGTAGGTACATCGTTAACCGACTCTATTGTTATGCTCACTTGTGCACTATTTGATAGTGCATTTTCATTATCGCGGATGGTATAAGTGAAATTGTCACTGCCCTGACTGTTTTCATTCGGCGTGTAAACCAGCGTGCCATCACCATTATTGATTAGCACTCCACTTGTAGGTGCAGAGTCAATAGTGAGAGCTGTCGTATCGAGACTCCCGTCCACATCACTGTCGTTGGCAATCACGTTTATCGTAATTGCATTATCTTCTGTTGTAATAACACGATCATCGTTTGCAAGTGGCACATCATTCACCTGTTGCACCGTTATCGTCACCTTCGCAGTATTCGACAATTTGCTCTGTTCATCACTCACCTGATAGGTGAAGTTATCTTCTCCACTAAAATTTGTTGCGGGTGTAAAAGAAATAGTCCCATTTCCTGCTACACTCACGCTACCCTGTGAAGGCGGGCTAATAACGCTAACACTGCTGAAATCTAACTGGCCGTCAATATCATTATCATTCCCTAAGACATTAATTGCATGCGTGCTATCTTCAAGCAAAGTCGCAATGTCGTCATTGGCGACAGGGGCATCATTAACACTATTAATTATCACATCAACGGTTACCTCTTCCGACGTCGCATCTTCATTATCTTTCACGATATAAGTAAAACTGTCTGTTCCATGAACGTTAGCTTCTGGGGTATAACTCACGACACCAAGTTCAGACACACCTATAGTGCCCTCTACTGGCTGGCGAACTACCGCAACGGTTGTGATATCCACAAAGCCATCTATATCACTGTCATTAAGCAATACCGCAATCTCTACCATCGTATCTTCATCGGTGACTGCGTTATCAGCTAGTGCCACAGGTGCATCATTAATACCCGCAATATTAACTCTTACCTCAGCAGAATTAGACAGACGCCCAGTGCTATCCCGTACTGTATAGCTAAATACATCACTTCCCGTGTAATCTATCTCTGGTTCATAGAGGATCTGACCACTTTCTACGGTGGCTACACCATGCAAAGGTTGAATAACCACTATCAATGTGCTGCTATCCATACTGTCACCAGTATCGGAATCCGTGTCGTTTGCTAGAACATCGACGATAATAGGTTCATCTTCATCCGTTGCCGCCACATCGGCAACAGCAACAGGATCATCAGCGACCGCAGTTACGGTGATAGTGACCTTCGCAACTACCGACTGACCTCCATATACATCGTCCACTCGGTAATAAAAAGTATCGATGCCAGAATAATCATCATCAGGCACGTACGTCACCACGCCTGTACCAGTGTTCACGCTAGTGCTACCGTGAGTTGGTTGAGTCGTTACCGTAACGCTCGCGAGGTTTATTTCGCTATCACTGTCACTGTCATTATCCAGCACCGCAATTGCGACACTATTATCTTCTGCAACTGACTGGGTATCATCCGTTAAAATCGGGACATTGTTACCAATGGTAAAATTGTAGGTAGTCGTATCACTGATACCCGCGAAGGTGTTACCCGCCATATCGAGTAACGCATCAGACGAAAAATTGACATAGTAACTATGTGTGGGGATAAAAGCGGTACTGGGATTAATCGTCACCTTCGCACCATCAATCAAAACCTGACTACTGCTTAGACTGATCGTTTCCAGTAAACTAGTTTCAGCTTTATCATATATGCTGAGGCTACCCACTCCTGAAACCATATCTTCATTGAAACCCAACGCCAATGACGCATTAATCAATACGTTATTCGCATCATCATCCGGCATTAAAGACTGAATATAAGGACGTAAGCTATCATATTGAAGGGTAAATTGTTCGGCAGCTAGGCTAGCATTGCCAGATAAGTCGGTGAAAGCACCCGTTGATACCGTTACTGTTACCGCTCCGTCATTTAATGGCGTTAATGTTGCGTTGTAACTCGTACCGCTGCCACTAAAGCTGCTTAAATTTCCGCCAACAACCGTGACGTCACCCTCAACAAAGTCAGAACTGGCCTCACTTAAAGTGAAGGTCAATGTCGCGGTTTCACCGGCTTTCAGACTCGGTTTATCACTGGTAATGTTGATGGTTGGCAACAAGGTATCAAG
>SWCB01005072.1_pt1 | contig 21380 bp, 16 predicted proteins | sample 4692901 | NCBI WGS metagenome assembly SWCB01 (sample SAMN10267276, study PRJNA491770) | bioreactor metagenome | isolation source: DHS bioreactor inoculated with subseafloor sediment | place: Japan: off Shimokita Peninsula | collected 2006-08 | reverse complement strand
CTCAAAGTCGCGCCGCAGGCGCTCGGTCGATCGTGCTTCGTAGGAGAGGTTGGTTTCCCGGGCCAGCTCCCGGGCGAACTGATCGACCACCTCCGTCGGACTGTAGCCCCGGTTCGCGAAGTGTTCCTCGACGAAGGCCGCCAGCAGCCGCAGGAGTTCCGTGTCCGACTTGATCTGCTTGCGAATGCCCGGGCGGAGGACCTTGAGCACCACCGGGCTGCCATCCTTCAGGACCGCTCGATGCACTTGCGCGATGGAGGCGGCGGCGATCGCCTTCGGCTCGATGGACTGGAACACCTCGTCCAGCCGACCCGGGAATTCCTCCTCAAGCCGCGCCCGGATCGCGCTGAACTCCACCTGCGGCACATCGTCCTGGAGCTTGCGAAACTCCTCAGCCCAACTCGGCGGGATCAGGTCCGGACGCGTGGCCAGAATCTGGCCCAGCTTGATGAACGTCGAGCCGAGGTCCTCCAGCGTCTCGCGCACCCGGACGGCGTAGGGCGTGCGCTTCACTTCCTCGCTGGGTTGCTTGAGTCGCGCCAGCGTCAGGCCTTTCGCCACCAGCCGGTCCAGGCCGAGCTCTTGCACGACATCGCCGAAGCCGTGACTGACCAGGACGGTCAGGATCTCGCGGGCTCGGCTGACGTTCCGAATGGTGCGCAGCGCGGAGGTGGGTTTCATTGGGGCCCTCGCCTGTGGTGCAGAGATGGAATCGAAGCGAGTGCCAGTGTACTCGACGTGGGGAGGCCCGCGGCGCACGAGAAACGCCGCGTGGCGGTCCGCGGCGTGGGTCAGTACCTCGTGGTTTCGAGCTGGGACGGCCCTACGGCGTGCAGCCGTAGTCGGCGAGGAGAATACCCAGATCCGACTGATCGGTGTCGCCGTTGCCGTCCAGGTCACCGGTGCCATCGATGCCATACGATGCCAGGAGGATGCCGAGGTCGGATTGGTCGGTGTCGCCGTCCCCATCGAGATCGCCCGGGCAGGCTACGTCGATTGGGTTGCCGAGATTCAGGGCGTCGGTGTTCTCCAAATAGATGTCGTCGATGTAGAGCGGGCCGGAGGGGCCGTTGCCGCCGCCGGTCTTGATGAAGAACGTGCGCAGGTCTAGTGCCGAGCCGCTTCGGAAGATGAAGGAAGTCTCGCCTTCGTAGCCGAGTTGATCTGACATCAGGGCACCCTCACCAGCGCGGCTATGAAGGAAGATGTCCGTCGTCTCGGTCTCGTTGTTGATCAGCAGCCAGCAGTTGTACCAGGTGTGCGGCTCGAGAGTCGTAAGCACCTCGTACATGCCATCGTCGTTGATGCGCAGCTCGTCCGTGGAGTTGCTGGTGCCCAGCTCGACTTCGAAGTCGCCGAACTGTGTCGGGACACTCGAGCCCGACAGGCCAAAGGAGAAGTTCTGCTGCTCAGCGATCCGGAAGCGCAGGAAGACCATCCTGGTCGTTCCGTTCGGCAGCAGCATCTCACGGAAGAGATAGGTCGAGTCGGTCGTGACCGCCAGAACCTGGTTCGTGGGCTGCTCCGGATCCGCGATCACGACGGAGGTGTCGTGCTGTGCTTGCCACGCCCCTTGGTCATCAATGGGGGCGAGGAGCAGATCGTCGAAGTCTTCGATGAGTAGGAAGTCGCCCCCAGCCATCCCCGCAATCATGGCGATGCCGATCGCCGCGATGCCCAACCCGACGCCCGTGGTCCTGTTTCGCATGGTGTCCCTCGCTTCTCTCCGTAATGGAGGCTGGGTGGTTCTTGCTGCGCTCGTGGGAGCAAACTCCCACTACTGACAAGGTATGTGGCGATTCTCATGTTGTCCAGAACAAAAGACTGTCATGTCCTATATTGGCCGGTTCGCCTCGTTGCGAAGGAGTCGTAGGCCGTTATTCGAGAGTATTTTGCGTCGAGGATTGCTTCCTCTGCCTCCGCCTCCCTTGGCGGTCACGGCGTGCAGCCGTAGTCGGCGAGGAGGGTGCCCAGGTCGGCCTGATCGGTGTCGCCGTCGCCGTCGAGGTCGCCGCCGGCATCGGTGTTGTAGCTGGCGAGAAGGACGCCGAGATCGGCCTGGTCGGTGTCGCCGTCGCCGTCCAGATCGCCCGCACAGGGGATGAGCAGTTCGTGGGCACCCATGTCCACGCAGGGAAAGCCAACGCCGGTGTCGGTCGTGTTTGGATCATCCAGGAGGCGTGGAAGCCCGGCGATGTCGATGGGAATCGGCTCGGCGGTGTCGCCGTCGCCGTCGAGGTCGTAGGCATCCGCGGGCAGGGCCGTGCAGTCGGCGGCGTCGATGCAGGGCGATCCAGTTGCCAGGCGCACGTCGTCGTCCAGCGTGCCCCAAACGCCGTCCGGCCCGATGGCGTTGGTAAAGAGCGGGTCGGCGTTGATGTTGCCGGTGCCAGCGTACCCGCCTTGCACGTCGCTGTACGTGGCAGCGCAACTGCCGTACTCGAGGTTCCAGATCTCCCCGCCGAGGTTGCCCCAGAGGATGCAGTTGTTCACGGTAGCGACACTGTTGGTGTTGACGATGCCGCCGCCGCCGTTGTAGTAGCCATCGTTGTAGCCGACATTGGCGGTGAAGGTGCAGTTGGTGACGGTGGCGCTGGCGACGCCGAAGTTAAACAGACCGCCGGCTGTAAACAGGCCCCAGTTATGAATGAAGCTGCAATTCGTCAGGGAGGCGTGGGCGATAAGCGAGCTGGGTAGCGTGCTGTAGTTGTAGACACCGCCACCGTACTCCCCCACGTTGGCGCGGAAGTCGCAGCCTATGAGTGTGCAATAGACGTCGTGGAGTTCATTGGTGCTGCAGATGGCCCCGCCGCCTTGAACCGCGGTATTGCCCATGAATGCACAGTCAATGATCCTCGGAGATCCGTCGTGGTTGGCGATTCCGCCGCCGTGATGCATCGCCGCCGCGTTGCCGGTGAAGCGGCAATCGATGACGGTCGGTTTGAATGGCGCATGCGGATGCACCCAATGCAAGTACAAGCCGCCACCGGCGTTGGCCGTGTTGGTGGTGAAGTCGCAGCCGGAGACAGTGGCCTGCGTCGACCAATTGGTGTCACCGTCGCGGAGGTACAACCCGCCTCCGGAGACGGCGGAGTTACCTGCAAAGCTGGAGTTGGTCAGCACCAGCGGATTGGAGGCGGAGAGACCGCCGCCGAGAGTCGCCGACGTATTGTAGTTGAACTGGCAGTCAACGAACGTCGCTGGGCCGCGCACACAGGCGCCGCCCCCCGATCCGCCGTGGTTGTCGTGGAAGACACACCGCGTTGCGGTCAGCGTCCCATGGTCCGCCCATAGCGCCCCGCCTTGATTCGTCGCCGTGTTCCCGGAGAAGGTGCAGTCTGTCAGAGTCAGGGCGCTAAAGACCGAACTGATCGCACCTCCGGTCTCATCGCTGTTGTTGATGAAGGTGCAGTTGTCAAGAGACGCGATGCTGTCTCCGATGCCCACTGCCCCGTTTTCGTTGAAGCTGAAGAGGCAGTTGGATGCCCCAAGCCTTCCGACGAGACGGAAGTCATAGACACCCACCCCACCCGCTGAGAATTCGGAGGCATTGTCCAGCACCCAACAACTGTCCAGCGTCAGGCGGGAGTCGAGGATGTACACGCCACCCGGTTCGTTGCTGCCGTCGCCGCCCGTGATCGTGAGGCCGCGCAGGATCGCCGAATGTTCTCCCGAGACGCAGGCGACAACCGGCCCCGCGCCGTCGCCATCGAGAATGGTGGCCGCGACGACATCCCAGTCGTTCGGGTTGGTTCCGGTGATGGTGATGTTCCTGCCCATCAGAATGATCAGTTCCCTGTACCGACCGGGGTGCAGTCGAATGACATCACCGTCGACGCAGAGCGCGATGATCGCCTGGATCGACTGGCCAGGATAGATATCGTAGGTCGTGGCCGCCGCTGCTGAGCTCAACGTGCCGAGGGTCGTGAGGGCACCAACAAGGAAGATGTGGGGAGAGTTCCTCTTCTTGGCCATCTGTTCGTTCCTCCAATCAACCGTCCCTGTCTTCCGGCGATTCGTTGCTCCCTGACCTGCTCAGGGCACGCAGCCGTAGTTCGCAAGTAGGACGCCCAAGTCGGACTGATCGACATCGCCATCGCCGTCCACATCGCCTGGGCAGGGCGGCGCGCCGAGGAGCGCGAGCGAGCAGTCGGCACCGCCGGCCACGCTGACGACGTTGTGGTTGGGCGGCGGAACGGCGCAGGCGCCGTACTCGTTGTGCCCCCAGGCCAAGACGAAGCCGTCCGTCGTTGCTGCCAAGCTGTGACGAGCGCCCGCGGCGATGGCGCTGTAGGCGAGGTCCATCTGGGGCACGTTGCACTGACCTTCCTGGTTCCATCCCCAAGCGACGACGGAACCGTCGGACTTCAGACCGAGCGTGTGCAGACCACCTCCATCGATGGCGCTGAAGTCGCTGTTCGGCTGGGGCAGGATGCACTGCCGGTAGCTGTTGTCGCCCCAGGCGACGAGCGAGCCGTCGGATTTCAGGCCAACGCTGTGGTACGCACCTGCGGCGACGGCGATGCAGTCGCTGTTGGGGGCCGGCACATCACATTGGCCGTACCAGTTGGGACCCCAGGCGACGACCGAGCCGTCTGACTTCAAGCCAAGGCTATGCCACCCCGCGGCAATGGCGATGAAGTCGCTGTTCGGCGCCGGCACGTCGCATTGGCCATACGAGTTGTCGCCCCAGGCGACGACCGAGCCATCGGACTTCAGGCCGAGTGCGTGGGTGGACCCAGCTGAGATCACGATGAAGTCGCAGTTGGGGGACGGCACGTCGCACTGGCCGTACATGTTGTCTCCCCAGGCGACAATGGAGCCGTCCGACTTGAGACCGAGGCCAAGTCTCTCCCGCGCGGAGATACGGACGAAGTCGGCGTTCGGGTCCGGCACGTCGCCCTGGCCAAAGGTATTGCTTCCCCAACTGACGATTGAACCGGCCTGCTGTGAAAAGGCCGGGGGAGTCAGGGTGAGGGCGGTTGCGAGCAACATGGGCAAGTTGATTGTCTTGGATTTCACAGCGCGTTTCCTTGGCAGTGGAGTGTCAGTCCTCGAGCGAATCGTGAGCGGGCGCACAGAATCAACCTCGCCTGTCCCGGTGCCATTCCGCACCGAGGCGGCGGCGCACGAGCAAGTCCCGCCGCAACGTTGCGCCTCAAATCTGGCGCGGAGTCTGGCAAGTGCAAGGGGAATCGGCTGGCGAGGGTGAGGATTCCCCCGTTGGGGGCAGGCTGCAGCCACCGAGGCGTCGCCACCGCCGGGGCACCGTCGATCCTCAGGGCCGGCGCACGCGGGGTTCGGTTCCGCCCATCCTTGACCTTGGATTACGCACCCCGCGGTCACCGAGCAGGCCTGCTGCCCGAGGCATCACGGCGCGCAGCCATAGTCGGCGAGGAGAATGCCCAGGTCCGCCTGATCGGTGTCGCCGTCGCCGTCGAGATCGCCGCCGTCATCCTGGTTGTAGCTGGCGAGCAATACGCCCAGATCGGCCTGATCGGTGTCGCCGTCGCCGTCCAGATCGCCCAGGCAAGGAGTCGGATGAAATTCGCAGGCGCCCATGTCCACCAGCGGCGGGACGCCCCAACCGGTGTCGGCGGTGTTCGGGTCGTCGACTTGGCGAGACAGACCCATGAAGTCCAGCGGCAGGTACTCGGCGGTATCGCCGTCGCCGTCCAGATCGCAATCGTCGGCCGGTACATCGTAGTTGCTGCCCGCATCAATGCAGGGCGAGCCGGGCTGCAGCCGATAGTCACTGCTCCAGGGGTTGGCCAGCATGGGCTCGGCATCGATGTTTCCCATCCCCGCATAGCCGTACATGACGTTGCTGAAGGACACGGTGGCGGAACCGAAGATCTCGCCGCTGTCGTACCACAAGATGGAGTTGGTGACCGACGCATCGCCACTTTCAAGGTAGAGGCCGTAGCCGTCGTTGGCGATGAAGGTGCAGTTTTGGACGGTTGTGGTTCCACCCGATTGCTGGTGCAGCGCAGCGCCGAAGTACCCAGAGTTGGAGAAAAGCACACTGTTGACGATGGAGAGGCTCGCCCCGTTGATGCTGCTGACGGCGCCGCCGTACCCGCCGCCGTTGTTGTTGGTGAAGCAGGAACTCACAATCCTCGGGTGACTCTCCCAGCAGTTGCAGATCGCACCGCCGTATTCAGCCGTCTGGTTTGAGTCGAAGCGGCAGCCAACGAAGTCGGGGCTGCTGTCGGCGTTGAAGATGGCGCCGCCGGCGTAGTTCGTGCGGTTGCCCTGGAAGCGGCAACCGCGCACGACGGGAGTCGACTCGTCGTTGTACATGGCCCCACCCCAGAACCAGGCTCTATTGCTAACAAAACGGCAGTCCGTGACGGCGGGATGCGAGTTGCCGGCGTTGTACATGCCACCTCCATCGCCGTAGTCGTCGGTGTTGTTGGACTGAAACACGCAGGCCACGATGGGGGGATGGCTGCCCTGATGGTTCAACATGCCGGCGCCGGTGAGGCCGCTGTTGTCACGAATGACGCATCGGCGAATGGTCGGGCTGGATTGATACGCGAGGATGCCGCCCCCGCCGGAGTAGCTTCCGTCCGGCGTCTCGCTGCCCGTGCCATGCCGGAGTGTGAAGCCGTCGATAATGGTGTCGGCGGCCTCACCGCTGACGCAGCGGACCGCGGAGCCTCCCACGCCGCTGAGATCAACGATCGTGGCGACCGACGGATCCAAGGGATCGCCCAAATCCGTTGCCGGATTCAGCGCGCGCAGCGTGATCGCCTTGCCCAGCAGGTCCAGCCGCTCCGGGTACTCGCCGGGGTGAACCACGATCTCATCCCCCGCCTCGGCACCCGAGACGGCGGCCTGGATCGACTCGCCGGGATGCACCTCGATCAGCGCTGCGGGCAATGGCGTGGCCGGATTGAGTGCGAAGGCCAGCAAGCAGAGAAGCGGTGTGCGTGAGTTAATAGCCTGCATGGAAGTCCCCTTTGATTGAACAAGAGAGCATGGGTGCCAACCCGGCAAGTCGCGGCCGGTGCGGCGGGCCCGCACACATCCAAGGCAGGCGCTGCCAGCACAAAGGGTGCCACACCGACGACGAAGGGCAAGCGAAAATAGGGCACGGCACTCCGCAATGCCCTGTTCGGGGCAACCGCCGGGACTTGGGCGCGGCGCTGCCGGGCCCTGCTGACACTGCGGCCTGAGGCGGTATCATCTTCCCAGCACGGGCGCGATCGGCGAGCCAAGGTGCCCCACAATGAGCCGGGACAGGACGGATGGAGCTGTAGGATGACACAGATGACGGACACCCCAGCGCTGCCCCTGGGTGAGATGGAACGGCAGCCGCCCGAGGAGCCGCTGGTCGATGTGATGGCGGGGGACGCCCGCCGGCAGATCCCGGTGCTCGACCACGGCTTCATCGCCCTGCTCGACGTCATGCCTCGTCTGGTCCCTGAGGGCCAGACCGCCGACCAGGCGATCGTCCAGGCCGCCCGCGTCTCCTACGGCCAAGGCACCAAGCGCCTCAGCGAAGACCGGGGCTTGCTTCGCTACCTGCTTCGGCATCGGCACACCACGCCCTTCGAGATGGTCGAGTTCAAGTTCCACGTGCGTCTGCCCATCTTCGTCGCCCGCCAGTGGATTCGGCATCGCACCGCCAACGTCAACGAGTATTCCGGCCGCTACTCGATCATGCCCGAACGCTTCTACCACCCCCAGGCTGACGAAGTGCGCGAACAGTCCAAGGGCAATCGGCAGGGCGGCGAAGAGTCGATCGGCGTTGAGACCGGCGAGGCGTTCCTGGAGTATCTCAGCCAGGCGGAAGGGCAGCATCAGCGCTACCTGGAATTGTCGGAGCAGGGCGTGGCTCGCGAACTCGCCCGCCTGGGCCTGCCGCTCAGCATGTACACCGAGTGGTACTGGAAGTGCGATCTGCACAACGTGCTGCACTTCCTGTCGCTGCGCATCGATGAGCACGCCCAGCGTGAGATTCGCGCCTATGCGGAGGCGATGTTGCGCTTGATCGAACCGATCGTGCCGCAGACGATCGAAGCCTTCCGCGACTATCGCTTGCACGCCGTGTCGCTGACGCGCTTGGAGGTGGAAGCGATCCGCACCGGCGGTGAGCTCGACACGAAGAACAAGCGCGAATGCGCTGAGTTTGAAGGCAAGAAACGCAAGTTGGGGATGTAGGTGAGCAGACCGCGGGTCGTGGGTTACGAGCCGCCCTTGACCACGCGTGCGCCCGTTGACGACGATGAGGATCCACCGGCGCGGTGGATCTTCTTCTTCGGCTTGGAGTCCTGAGCCGGCGGCGTTTGCGCCTGCGACACCTCCACGAAGCACTCCGGCACCTCGAAGCCCTTGTCGGTGGTGAGGACGCCGCCCGTTGCCTCCAACTCTTCCAGCCTGGCTTTTGCTTCGGCCGGGAGGTACTGCGTGAGCAGCATGTCGGTCGCCGAGGGTCCGCCGCGCAGCTTCTCCACGAGCGTGGGCGCGTAGTACATCGAGCTGCACAGGCTTCCCAGCAGCACGACCATTCGGATCATCTTGCCCCTGGATCTGGAATCGCTCATGTCTCTACCATCGGATTCGACCTGCCGAGGTGCCACGGCCAGTCGTCAAATGCAGGCCGAGCGGCGGTGACCTTCGCGTTCGTGTCGTCTGTAGTGATGAGCGTGGACCCGGGGACGGGGAGCGATTCTGCCATCTGCGCCGGTTGTGCTGCCTCGGACTCAGGAGTCCGCCAGCCTCGTCACATGGCGCAGTCGTCGTCGAGGTCCTCAGGGAAGTCGCCAAGGTCCATCGGCGTCATGCCCTCGAAGGGGTTCTCGTACGATTCGACTTCCGTGACGCGGCAGACGCCCCGCTCCGCGAGCGCGCCGAAGAAACGACGCGATTGCGTCTCGTAGTCGTCGTCGGGAGTGGGGGGCTGATGCAGGCCCAGACGCCATTGCTGCTCGACCTTCCATTGGGCCCGCAGGAGGCGCTCGCGAAAGTCCTCCGGCACCATGCCATCCCCATCCAACTGCCAGCGATCGTCGGGGAGCACGACGTCGTCGTCGCCAGGCACGGCGCTTTGAGCCTCCAGCTCGAAGTCGAGCTGGGTGAGCAGGAACATGGTCAGGCAGTCCATGTAGAGGTCGCCGTCCACCATGGTCGTCTCGTCGAAGCGGATGGTGACCGGGGCTGCCTCGATTTCGGAGCCGGGGCCTGGGGCTTCACCCGCCACGGTTTGGCTACGGCTGTGCAGCCAGGCGGCGATCGCCTCTTCCGCCTCGCGATCCTCATCGTCGAGCAGCGTGTCCTCGGCTTCGTCCAGTTCGTGGAAGCCGCCCAGCCCATCCAGGGTGTCGTCGCTATCAATCATGGTTGCGTCCGCCAATCCAGCCCGGCCGCTCACCCAAGCGGCATGCGCCCTCCACGAACCGCAATTTGCGCGTGAGGGAACTATAGACCCGAATGCGCCCAAAGCCAGTAGAAAACGGGATCTACCCTTCTACCAGCCTTCGTCATCCGCCTCCCCGAAGTCCTCGATGATTCGACCCGTCGCCAACTGATCGCAGCGCTCGTTCTCCGGATGGTCGGCGTGGCCCTTGACCCAGTGCGAGACGAGGTCGTGCGTCTTTCGCAACTCGACCAGTCGTTGCCACAAGTCCTTGTTCTTAACCGGCTTGCGGGCGGAGTTGCGCCAGTTCTTGGCGATCCAGCCATCCAGCCATTCGGCCAGCCCCTTCACGACGTAGACACTGTCGGAGTACAGGTGGACCTCGGCCGGCTCAGAGAGCGACTCCAGCCCTCGGATCACCGCCAGCAACTCCATGCGGTTGTTCGTGGTCTGTTCGTCGCTGCCCGTCTCTTCGTGAACCTCGGCCTCCCCCGCCTGCTGGACCAGGTAAGCCCAGGCGCCCGGGCCAGGGTTGCCGCGGCAGGCGCCATCCGTGTACAGCTCGATCACCGGCTTGCTCATGGGGCATACGGTAGCGTGTGCCCCATCCGGGTGACTCCCTGAGGCGTCCTCAGGGCGGTCTTTGGGGCTCGATTGGGCGGATGTGCGCAATTGAGCGTGCAGCGATGGTTTCAGCCATCGCCGGGGCTTGGGGACGAGGGGGCCGGGCCGTAGAATGCCGCCGCCCACCGACGAATGGCACAGGCTCGCCGGCTCCGGCACGGGGCTGCAAGCCCCCCCGGTACTGGGCAGTCTCGCTTCCGGGATTGACTGGCCCGCACAGGCCGGCATCGAACACCTTCGTCATGCGAGCGGATGATCGCCCGCGTGACCCTATCTGTCCGAGGAATGGCGCCGATGGAAGGTCTGCCGCTCAAGCCGTTTAATGAGATGACGAATGCCGACTACGCCGACATCGGCTTCATGTGCGGGCTTGAGGTGCACCAGCAACTGCTCACGCGCACCAAGCTCTTTTGCCGCTGTCCCGCCGGCCTCTACCGCGGCGACTTCGACGCGGAGATCCTCCGCCAGATGCGGCCGACGCTCTCAGAGATGGGGGAGTACGACGGCACGGCCCTGATGGAGAAGAAGACCCGGAAGAACATCCACTACCGGATGCACCACCGCACGGTCTGCACCTACGAGTTCGACGACACGCCTCCGTTCCGACCTGCCGACGACGCCATCGACATCGCCATCGAAATCTCCCAGCTCTTGCGGCTCAACACCGTCAACGAACTGCACATCGCCCGCAAGCAGTACCTGGACGGCTCCATCCCCGCCGGCTTCCAGCGCACCACGCTTCTGGGCGTGGACGGTTGGATTCCCTACCAGGGAGGCAAGATCGGCATTCGCCAACTGGGCATGGAGGAAGACTCCTGCCGCGAGGTGTCGGACAGCGGCCACGAGCGGGTTTACCTGACCGATCGCCTGGGCACGCCGCTCATCGAGGTCGTCACCGAACCGGAAATGCACACGCCGCAGGACTCGGCCAACGTCTGCAATCTCATCCGCAAGCTCTGCCGCAGCACCCAGAAGGTGCGGCGCGGCTACGGGGCCACCCGCCAGGATGTGAACGTCAGCGTCCGCGGCGGGACGCGGGTGGAAATCAAGGGTGTGCCGCAGATCTGGCGCATCCCTCGCCTGGTCTACAACGAAGCCAGCCGGCAGGTGGCGCTGCTGCGCATTCGTGACAAGCTGCACCAGCGCGGCGTGCGCTCGGACACCTTGCAGGCACGGCACGAAGATGTCACCGACGCCTTCCGCAAGACGAACTACGCTCCGGTCAAGCAGGCGGTGCAGGCCGGACTCCTGGTGCGCTGCGTGATCCTGCGCGGTTTCGGCGGCCTGATGAACGCCACCACGCAGGAATACACGACCTTCGCCAAGGAATTCTCCGATCGGGTGCGCGTGATCGCCTGCCTGACGGAGATGCCCAACATCGCCTGCAGCGATTCCGCCAGCGACTCGCTACGGCCGGAGCTCTGGGAGAAACTCCGCCGGCGGATGCGGGCGGGCGAGGAGGACCAACTCATCCTCACCTGGGGAAACCGCCAGGACACGCTCACCGCCGCCGAAGAGATCATCATCCGAGCCCGGGAGGCGACCGAGGGCGTGCCCAGCGATACCCGTCAGCCGCTCAAGGATGGCACGACCGGCTTCGAGCGCGTGTTGCCTGGGGCCGAACGCATGTATCCCGATACGGATCTGCCGCCGATTGAGCTCGTCCCCGAACGCATGAAGCGCATCCTGGCCCAACTGCCCGAGGATGTGTGGGTCACGGAGGAGCGGTTCCGCAAGGCCGGGATGACCCCGCACGAAGCCGAGCGCCTCTGCATTTGGAAGCGGGCGCCGCTGGTGACGCAGCTCATCGAAGAGGTCGGCGTCCCGGGGACCACGATTGGTTCGGTGCTCGGCGAACGCTGGCGTCACCTCAGCCGCCAAGGCCTCAAACCCAGCCGGCTCAGCGACGAGGTGATTCTCCGCCTCTTCGAGATGCATACGGACGGGCGCCTGGCCCGGGAGGGCTTGCCGATCCTCATGCAGTGGCTCTTGGGCAGTACGGAAGCCGACCACCTCGAGTTGTCGCACCTGGATACGCTTCTCGCAGAGCGGCCGATCAAGCCGGTTGGGGAGGCGGAGCTGGAGGCGAGCATCGACATGGTGCTCGCCGAGCTCGAGCTTTCCGACTTTGCCACCAGGAAGAAACTGGTGCGACACGTTGTGGGTCGCGTGCTGGAGTCGCTCATCGGTCGAACGCCCGGCAGTCGCGTCCTGGAGTTGGTCGAGCAAGCGGTTTCGGCGACTGCCTTCGAGTCGATAGGAGAGGAGGCGTCATCATGAACGACACCGCACCCACCGCCATCAACGGCTACCGGGGACCGGGCCTTGCGGTCATGCAGCGGCATGGCGTCTCCGTCTGGAGCATCGTCGAGGCCAAGACCACGACCGGCCAGTTCACCGGCCTCATCCTGCCTCGCTCTGAGACCGCCGACGACCGCCACATCGTGCTCAAGCTGGACACGGGCTACAACATCGGGCTCGCCGCCGAGGCCATCACCGACATGAAGGAGATCGGCCGCCGCGAGGCCCAGTACAAGATCCCCGAGAAGGAGTTTCCCTACAGCAAGCGCAAGCCCAATGTCCTCTTGATCGGCACGGGCGGCACGATCGCCAGTCGCCTCGACTACCGCACCGGCGCCGTCATTCCCGCCTTCAGCCCCGGCGAACTGTACGGCTCCGTGCCCGAGCTGGCCGACGCCTGCAACCTGCGCACTGAGAAGTTGTTCGGCGTCTTCAGTGAGAACATGGGGCCCGAGCAGTACCGCGCCCTCGCCAAGCGCATTGGCGAAGCTATTGAGGAAGGCTACGACGGCATTGTCATCGGGCACGGCACCGACACCATGCACCACACCGCCGCCGTCTTGACCTTCATGGTGCAGAACCCGCCCATCCCCATCGTCATGGTGGGCTCGCAGCGCTCCAGCGATCGGCCCAGTTCCGACGCCGCCTGGAACCTGATCTGCGCCGTCAAAGCCGCCGCCACCGGTGATATTGCGGAAGTGACGGTCTGCATGTTCGGGCCGACCTCGCACGAGTATTGCCTGCTGCACCGGGGTACGCGCGTGCGTAAGATGCACTCGAGCTATCGCTCGACGTTTCGCACGATCGGCGATGTGCCCCTCGCCATGGTGAGTCCGGACTACATCACGCCCCTGCGCGATGACTATCGGCGTCGCGACGACCAGCGTCAGCACACGCTGCACCTCACCTACGAGGAGAAGGTGACGATCCTGTATTACTACCCCAACATGCAGCCGGACATTCTCGACGCCCTGGTCGACTGCGGCTACAAGGGGATCGTCATCGCCGGCACCGGACTCGGGCATGTGAACAAGCCGCTCTATCCCGCCGTGAAGCGAGCTGCGGAAGCGGGCGTGCACATGTACATGACCGTGCAGACGCTCTGGGGCTTCACCCAGATGTACGTCTACGAGACGGGGCGCGAGTTGATGGAACTCGGCATCATCCCTGCCGCCAACATGTTGCCCGAAGTTGCTTTCATGAAGCTCTCCTGGGCGCTCGGCCAATCGCATGACCCCGAGGAAGTGAAACGCCTGATGCTGACCACCGTGGGTGATGAGATTACTGATCGCGAGCCCTACAACGGCTACCTCATCTACCAGGGACAGGTCCCCGAGATCCAGGACTTCCTCCGTTCGATCAAGCGGTAGAAGCAGGGGCTCGGCGAGATTCATCAGCCTGCATGTGCCCCATCATGGAGATGGGCTCTGTAGGCTGTGGCCTCAGCGCGCTTGCGTTCGCCTGCGCGCCAATGGGAGGATCACGCATGGCACTGAGCGCGTTTGACGACAAGTCAGGTGAGCCCGGCGAATCGGAAGTGGCGCAGGTGCTGGGCCGCTGCGCCGGGGCATGGGAGGAATTGATCGAGTTCGCCGCTGCGGAACTCGGACCCATCGAGCAATCCTGGCAGTTCTCCGGCGCGAAGTACGGCTGGTCGCTGCGCCTGATTCAGAAGAAACGGGTGGTCGTCTACCTGACTCCTGGCAAGGGCTTCTTCTACGCGGGCTTTGCGCTCGGTGAGAAAGCGGTGAAGGCTGCTCACGAAGCGAGGCTCGCCGCCGTCGTCCTGGAGATTATCGACAACGCGCCGAAGTACGCCGAGGGACGCGGATTCCGTATGGAAGTACGCAATCGCAAGCAGGTGGCGAGTCTGAAGCGGCTCATCAGCATCCGCATGGCCATTTGACCCAGAAGTCGGCATCGCCCCATTGAACGACCGGCTTAGGGCGGCACAGCGCGGTCGCACTTGACACGGCGCTCGTCAATCGGCGCAATGCGGGGGGCGCAGCGATGCTCCGCCCGCTTGTCTTCGCCGCAGGAGATCCCGCCCATGCCGACCACGCGACTGCTGCCCCTGCTCGCCCTGGCCTCACTCGCCGGCGGTTGCCAGCCGTCCGGGCCCGCACTTGATGCGAGATACCTGCCCGCCGACCCGCCCAACATCGTCATCATCTTCACCGACGATCAGGGCTACGGCGATGTCGGATGCTTCGGGGCGACTGGTTACGAGACACCCAACCTCGACCGGCTCGCTGAGACAGGCGTTCGCTTCACGGATTTCTACGCCGCCGCCACCGTCTGCACGCCCTCGCGAGCCGCCTTGCTGACCGGATGCTATCCCAAGCGGGTGGGCTTGCACGAAGCGGTCATCTTTCCTGAGGACACGCACGGCCTCAACCCGGATGAAGTGATCCTCGCCGAGTTGCTGCAGGCGCAAGGCTACGCCACGGGTTGCTTCGGCAAGTGGCACCTCGGCCACCAGCCGGCGTTTCTGCCCACGCGCCAGGGCTTCGATGTCTACTTCGGCCTTCCCTACTCGAACGACATGACGACCACGCGCATCAAGCGCGAGGGTTATCCGCCTCTACCGCTCATCGAGGGAGAGATCCCCAAGGAGTTCGAGCCCGATCAGAGCCAACTGACGCGCCGTTACACCGAGCGGGCTGTGCGGTTCATACGCGAACATGCGGAAGAGCGGTTCTTCGTCTACTTGCCGCATTCGATGCCGCACTTCCCCGTCTTCGCGTCGGAGAAGTTCGCCGGCCGGCATGAGCGCATCTACGACGATGTCATCGAGGAGATCGATTGGTCCGTCGGCGAGATTCAGCGCACGCTCGAAGAACTGGGCTTGGCGGAGAATACGCTGCTCTTCTTCTCTTCCGACAACGGTCCTGCCACCTGGTACGGCGACCAGGGCGGTTCCCCGGGGGGGCTGCGCGGCGCCAAGGGCTCGACCTGGGAAGGCGGCCAGCGCGTGCCCACGCTCATGGCCTGGCCCGACGTCATCCCCGGCGGCACGGTCTGCCGGACCCCAGCGACGAACATGGATCTCCTGCCCACGATCGCCCATCTCGTTGGCGCGAAATTGCCCGAGGGGCGAACCATCGACGGGCACGATCTGTCCGATCTGCTCCGCGATCCCGACGGCGCGAAGCTGCACGAGCGGCCCTTCGTCTACTACGCCCGCAACGGCAAGCCCGAGGCGATCCGGGTCGGGAAGTGGAAACTGCACCTGACCAAGACTCGTGGTTGGGACCAGAAGAAGCAGGGGGCGTTCACCCCGCAACTCTACGATCTGGTCAGCGACCCAGGCGAGCAGCACGATCTAGCAGCGAAGCACCCGGAGATCGTCAAACGGCTAGAGAAGCTGCTACAGGCGATCGATGCTGAGATCGAACTCGGGGCCCGCCCGGTCGGCCGTGCGACCTGATCGTCTCCCACACGATTCGCCAGCTATACTTGCCTTCCTATGGACTCACCAAACCGGGTCTTGTAGAGGAGAGAACGCATGCGCACCTCACGACGGATCGTGCCTCTGACGCTGGCAATGCTTTGCGGCGCCGCTTCGGCCACGCAGCCCACCGCCACGCCGCCCGCGCTCGCGGAGGAGACCGAACCGCTTAACTTCGTCTTCATCCTCGTTGACGATCTGGGCTGGCGCGATGTCGGCTGCTTCGACAGCCCCTTCTACGAGACGCCGAACATCGACAAGCTCGCAGCTCGGGGCATGCGCTTCAGCAACGCCTACGCCGCCTGCCCCGTCTCCAGCCCCACCCGGGCCAGCATCATGGCGGGCAAGTACCCAGCTCGAATGAACACCACCGATTGGTTCGGCGCCCCGCAACCGGACAATGTGCAGGCCCATTGGACGCGCAACAAGCCCCTGCTGCCTGCGCCCTACGTCGATCACCTGCCGCTTGAGGAGACAACGCTCGCCGAGGCCTTCAAGGCGAACGGCTACCGCACCTTCTTCGCCGGCAAATGGCATCTGGGCAAGGAGGGGTTCTACCCCGAGGACCAGGGGTTCGACGTCAACAAGGGCGGCTGGGAACGCGGCGGACCCTACGGACCGGGCAAGTACTTCACGCCGTACGGCAACCCGCGACTCGAGGATGGCCCGCCCGGTGAGCACCTGCCCGCGCGACTCGCTTCCGAGACGGTCAAGTTCATCCAGACGCATCAGGACGAACCGTTCCTGGCGTATCTCTCGTTCTATTCCGTGCACACGCCGCTCGTCGCCCGCGAGGACCTGACCAAGAAGTACCAGGCGAAGAAGAAGGAGATGGGGCTCGATGTCATCTGGGGGAAGGAGGGCGAACGCAAGGTGCGTCTGGTGCAGGAGCACGCGGTGTACGCAGCGATGGTCGAGGCGATGGACCTGGCAGTGGGGGAGGTGCTGACCGCCCTCGACACACTCGATCTCGCCGACAACACCGCCATCGTCTTCATGTCGGACAACGGCGGGCTCAGCACTTCGGAAGGCAGCCCGACATCGAACGCGCCGCTTCGGGCCGGCAAGGGCTGGCTCTACGAGGGAGGCATTCGCGAACCGATGATCATCGTCTGGCCCGGCGAGGCGCCCGCGGGCAGCGTCTGCGACGAACCGGTCATCAGCACCGATTTCTTTCCGACCATGCTCGACATGGCCGGCCTGCCGGCTTTGCCCGAGCAGCACGTTGATGGCGTCAGCCTCAGGCCGCTGCTGTCAGGTGAAGAAGACGAACTCGAGCGCGAAGCGATCTTCTGGCACTACCCGCATTACGGCAACCAGGGCAGCAGTCCCGGATCCGCCATCCGCATGGGCGACTGGAAACTCATCGAGTGGTTCGAAACGGGTCGCCTGGAACTCTTCAACCTTGCGGAGGACATCGGCGAGACTGAGAACCTGCTCCTCAAGGAGCGCCCGCGCGTCCGCGACATGCACATGCGCCTGCTCAAGTGGCGCAAGGACGTCGAGGTCCGCATGCCCACCCGGCGATCCGTGGAGGAGTTCATGGAGGACCACGGCAAGAAGGACGAGGGCTGAGGCGCCAAATGACGAATGTCTAAGGACGAATGCCTGATGTCGTCGCCCTTCGACATTCGTGCTTCGTCATTTGTCATTTCCCACCCGGCCCTCCACTTCGCTCCGGGGCTAAACAGAGCTTCTCCATCCTCCGTGCTCTCCCTGGTGATTCGCCCGGCGACGCTATAGTGTGCCTCCATGTCGTTCATGCCCAACCTGCTCGCGACTCGCCGCGGGAGATTGACCGCCTTCTTCTTTCTCTACGTGGCGGAAGGCATTCCGCTGGGCTTCACAGCCACCGCGATCGCTACGCAACTGCGCCGCGGAGGCGTGACGCCGGCGCAGATCGGCGCCTTCATTGGGGTCCTCTATCTCCCCTGGGGCTGGAAGTGGGCGATGGGGCCGATCGTCGATCTCGTCTACAGCGATCGTCTGGGTCGGCGGCGGCTGTGGATCATGGCGGCGCAGCTCGGCATGGTCTTGTCACTGCTTTCGATCATGAACGTGCGGATCGACCCCAGCCATCTGCGCCTCTTCTTCATTGCTGCGATCGTGCTCAATGTCTTCAGTGCCGTGCAGGACGTCGCCATTGATGCCCTCGCCGTGGGCTCACTGCGCAAAGCAGAGCGGGGCTTGGCCAACGGACTCATGTTCTCCGGCGCCTATACGGGGCAGATCGTTGGCGGCTCCGGCGTGCTGTTTCTCAACGACTACCTCAAGAATTTCGACAGCTCCTTGCGGGACTTCTACTCGCAGGGTTCGTTCTCCGTCACGTTCCTCGTTGTTGCCTCTGCTCTCATGGCGATCATGATTCTCGTGTCGCGATCGCTGCGCGAGCCGCGAGCGGAAGAGAAGAGGCAATACGACGGATCGCCCCTTGCCGCGGTTTGGCGCGAGCTCGTTGCTTACGTTGTGCAGGCGGTGCGCGCCTTCTTTGGTTCTCGGGCGGCGGTGGCGGCCTTCGTCCTGGCGCTCATGCCCATCGGCACCTACTCCCTCTCCTTGGCGCTGCAGGCGAATCTCGCCGTCGAGATCGGCATGGAGGACAGCGACATAGCCACGCTGGGTCTCATCACCGCCATCATCGCCGCTGTCTGTTGCGTCATCGGCGGCCTGCTCTCCGACAAACTCGGTCGGCGAAGGATGTTGACGTATTACGTACTCGGCACGACCATTCCGCCGCTGATCCTCCTCTACGTCATGCTGCACCACGACTGGATCCTGCCTATTGACCCGACCGATCCAGCTCGACGCCTTGCCCCGGCGTCGTTGGTCCGGGCCTTCTGGATGATCGCCATGGTGCATGCGACCTTCACCGGGCTCGTCTACGGCACGCGCACAGCCATCTTCATGGATGTGTGTGATCCCAAGGTCGCCGCCACCCAGTTCACCGCCTACATGGCCCTGCTGAACGTGGTCATCTCCTACTCCGCCATTTGGCAGGGGCTGGTGATCGAGAAGCACGGCTATCCGATGACGCTTGGTCTCGATGTGATCGTCGGCATGCTCTGCCTCGCCGTGCTGCCCTTCGTCAAGCCGCGCCCAAGCGCCGACCCACCGGCGATTTCAACGTCCGACAACGACCCCCAAGACACTTGACAGCGCGCACCCCCAAAGCCGCGGGTGCTTGCCACCCGCGGGAACGATCACCGGCAGAGACGCGATGACGCCAGCGTCTTACGCCAACCCCGCGAACTTGCCCAGCAGCAGCGTGTGCGTGCGCAGCCCCTTGCGGTAGCACTCGATCTCGAACTTCTCGTTGGGCGAGTGGACCCGGTCGTCGCTGAGGCCGAAGCCGAGCAAGAGTGTCTCCAGGCCGAGCACGGTGCGGAACGAGCCGACCACCGGGATCGAACCGCCGCTGCCCATGAGGACCGGCTCGACGCCCGTCGCTTCCTGCAGCGCCTCACGGGCTTGCTTCATCTCGGGTAGGTCCGGCGGCACCATGCAGGGGATCCCGGTCCCGTGCCGTTTGAACTCCAGCGTGCAGCCGATCGGCGTGCGCTCCTGCAGGTAGGTTTCCAGAGCCTTCGTGACCTTTTCCGGATCCTGATTCGGCACGAGGCGGAAGCTGATCTTGGCGCCGGCGTAGCTGGGGATGATCGTCTTGGCGCCCTCGCCCATGTAGCCGCCGTAGATGCCGTTGATGTCGCAGGTCGGCCGAGCCCACATGCGTTCGAGCGTGGTGTAGCCCGCCTCACCCGTCGCGGCGTTGGTGTCCAGGCCGATCCCGGCAAGCTCGCCCGCTTCATCGAAGTCAAGCTTCTTCCAGGCCTGCCGCTGCTCGTCCTGCAGGGGCAGGATGTCGTCGTAGAAGCCGGGCAGGTTGCACCTGCCGTCCGGGCCGAAGAGGCCGCTGAAGATCTTGACCAGTTCGTTGACGGGGTTGGGGATGCATCCGCCCCACAGCCCGGAGTGCACGTCCATGTTGGGTCCATGCAGGATCGCTTCGCAGTAGCTGAGCCCGCGCAGGGAGAAGGTGACCGCGGGCGTCTCGCGGTTCCACATACCCGTGTCGGAGACGAGGCAGATGTCGCAGTTCTTGAGCGTCTTCGCCTTGTCGCGCAGGTAGTTCTCCAGGTTGACGCTGCCGCACTCCTCTTCACCCTCGAGCAGCAAGGTCAAACGCACGGGGATCTCGCCCGTCTCTTCCTTCCAGGCCCGCAGCGCTTCCAGGAACATCATCACCTGGCCTTTGTCGTCGACCGCGCCTCGGGCCACGATGCGCTGGTGACCGTCTTCCTTGATGACCGGCTCAAACGGCGGCGAATCCCACAGCTCCAGTGGGTCGGAAGGCTGCACGTCGTAGTGACCGTAGAACAGCACATGCGGGCCGTCGTACCCCTCGGGCCCTGGGCAATGCCCGTAGACGACGGGGTGGCCGGGCTTGTCCGCGGTGCCGGTCTCATGCAGCTCCGCCTGCAGGCCCGATTCACGCAGATGCGCTGCGCACCACTCGGCCGCCTCTCGACAGCCGTCGCGGTAGGCCGGGTCGGTGCTGATGCTCTCGATGCGCAAGAGATCGAAGAGGCGTTCGATGCCCGCGTCAAAGTCGGTTTCCGTGCGCTGCAAGACCGATTGTGTCGTCGCTGTGTCGCTCATGGTTTGATCCTTCCTTTCCCCCGAATGACTGAACCGCCATTCTAGCGGCTGGGTACGGGAGGAATGGCGATTGGGGAACATTCACCACGGAGGGCACGGCGGACACGGAGAAGACGACGACAGTGGTGCGATGGAGCCTGCTTGTTTAGAGCGTCTTGCGCGATCGTGTTCTGTTTGGGATGATGTGCGGAGAGCAAGGAGGCTACAGCATGCCAATCCCCGTCGAGACGCGCAGGAAGATGGTAGCCGCGGTCGATCGCGGCGAGTCGGTGGCGTCGGTGGCAAGACGTTTTGAGATCACTGAACGCGGCTTGCACAAGCTCATCAAACGCTGTCGTGAACGCGGCACGCTCGAGTCCGCCAAGCCGGGGCCGAAGAAGCCGATCAAGCTCAGGCCGGCTGACGATGAGAAGTTGCAAGCGTTGATTCGGGAGGATCCCGGAATCACGCTGGCGGAGATGGTGCCGCACTTGTCGGTGAAAGTGGATCAGTCGACGGTGAGTCGGCGACTTAAGAAGCTGGGCATCTCACTAAAAAAAAGTCGCTGATCGCGCGCGAGCAGACTCGGCCCGATGTGGTGCGGAGACGTCGAAACTTCGCGATTGCTCGTCGCTTCGTTGATCCCAAATGCTTTGTATCCCTCGATGAATCCGGGGCAAAGACCAACATGACCAGGGTCTACGGCCGCGCCCCGGTCGGCGAGCGGTGCCGCTTTTACAACGCTCATAGACATTGGCAAACGACGACGATGCTCAGCGCCATGCGTCCCGACGGCGTGATCCCCGAGGCGACGCTCTTGCTGCACGGGGCCATGAACGCCGCGACGTTCCTTGGCTACGTCCAGCAGTGTCTGGGGCCGGCATTGCGACCGGGCGACATCGTGTTGATGGACAACCTCAGTTCACACAAGGTCGCCGGTGTCGAAGAGGCCATTGAATCGGCGGGAGCGAGCCTCTGGTGGCTGCCGCCGTATTCTCCGGATCT
>SWCB01012889.1_pt2 | contig 21502 bp, 11 predicted proteins | sample 4692901 | NCBI WGS metagenome assembly SWCB01 (sample SAMN10267276, study PRJNA491770) | bioreactor metagenome | isolation source: DHS bioreactor inoculated with subseafloor sediment | place: Japan: off Shimokita Peninsula | collected 2006-08 | reverse complement strand
ACAACGTCATTGCGAGGAGTCTTCGACGCGGCAATCCATCTTGATATTATGCATTACAACAGAAGAAAAAAGAATGGATTGCCGCGCTACGCTCGCAATGACCCAACACCACAACGTCATTGCGAGGAGTCTTCGACGCGGCAATCCATTTTGACATCACGCATGGCAGAAGAAACAAAGGAATGGATTGCCGTGATACGCTTGCAATGACGCACTACAAACCCATCTTCAAATTTTAGAATTTACTAGATGCAAAATTCAGCAAAACAGCCAGCTGTATACATCATGGCAAAAGCCAGGCACGGCACTCTGTACACTGGCGTAACCTCAAATCTTATACAGCGCGTTTTCCAACACAAAGAAAAATGTTTCCCAGGCTTTACCAAGAAATATAATTGCAAAATTCTTGTATGGTTTGAACTGCATAGCACGATAACCAATGCACTCCAAAGGGAAAAGCAAATCAAAGGTGGGAGCAGAAAACGTAAGATCGAATTGATCGAGCAAATGAATCCAGGCTGGATTGACTTGTATTCAGGCCTGTTGTGATCTTTTGCGAAATGTGAATAACGTGATGACGCCAGTCAAACTCCGCCTCCGCCATTGCGAACTGAACGCGGACTTGTCGGGTGACAGCGCAAAGTCTATCGTGCCTACCCGTTGCACAAGGCCCTTAAAGGCATGAATCTCACGAACAGTGTGACGCGGCAGCGTCGAAGAATCCCACGCAGAGCCTGGCTTCTCGCGATGACGGCTTGGCAGGGTCGGAGCGGCTGGGCTGAGGCGGTTGGATAGAGACGACAAAGCGGAGGCAACAGAGCAATACGCTCCGCCCCTCCGCCTTGCACCAACCCGGCCTAATCCCTGAACGTCTCGGCCACCTCTTTGAATTCGGCCATGTGTTCCATGAAGACGTCCACGATGTCTGGATCGTAGTGCGATCCGCTGCCTTTGCGGATGATGTCCAGCACCTCCTCAAGGGGCATGGCCCTCTTGTAGGGGCGGACCGAGAGCATGGCGTCGAAGCTGTCCACGATGCTGACGATGCGGGCCTCGACGGGGATATCAACTCCTTTAAGGCCGCACGGATAGCCGCTGCCGTCCCAGCGTTCGTGGTGGTAGTGGGCGATGGTCTCGGCCAGCTGGATGAGCCGGAAGCGGCTGTTGGCTAGCCCCTGGGCCCCGATGGCGGAGTGGCTTTTCATGATCTCCCACTCATCGGGCGTGAGCTTGCCGGGCTTGAGGAGAACGCTGTCGGGGATGCCGATCTTGCCGAGATCATGCATGGCGCTGGCGAGAAACAGCAGATCGCACTGCTCTTCGTCCAGGCCGCACTTGCGGCCGAGCAGGGCCGAGTATTCCTGAATGCGGCGGATGTGCAGGCCCGTTTCCTTGTCACGCAATTCTGCGGCCAGGCAGAGCCGCAGGATGGCCTCATGCTGCACTTCTTCGATTTCCCGCTGTTTTTCCTGGATCTTCATGGTGCGCAACTGAACCTTTTTCTCCAAGAGTTGGTTCTGCTGTCTTAAGGCCTCCTCGGCGGCCTTGAGCATGAGGTGCGTCCTGATCCGGGCCTGCACTTCCAGCGGGGAGATGGGCTTGGTGATGTAGTCCACCGCCCCGAGACCGAAGGCCTTGCTCAGGGTAGCGGCATCTGAAGCCGATGTGATGAAGACGATGGGGATGTCCTGGTTGTCGGGATCGGACTTGACCGCCGTGCAGAACTGGAAGCCATCGATCTCCGGCATGAACAGGTCGAGCAGAATGAGGTTCGGCTTCACCTCCCGCAGACTTTCCAGCGCCAGATGACTGTCCTGCGCGGCAGAGATGCGATAATCCTCCCCAAGGCAATACGCCAGGACGTCAATGTTTGTCCCGACGTCATCGACAATGAGGATTTTCTTTCTGCCCTCGTCGTTCAGCAGTGCCTCGAAACGAAACACGTTGGATTCCGAAGGATCTGAATCGACTTGGGCCTGAAGCACGCTGTAGTTTTCGGTATAAACAGCTGATCTGTTCGAGGATTCGGCTAACATGGCGCACACCTGCCAAAAGTTACATGTTGTCGATGACGTCGCGAAGCTCGTAAAAGGAGTTCAGGATGTTGGTTATGTCCATCTTCACGTCGGCGATATCCTGAGCCTTGGAGGACTGCTCCAGTTTCAGCGCGCGCTGCCGGATTTCGATCGCCGAAAGATTTGCCGCCGCACCCTTGATCTTGTGGGCGACCTCGGCAAGTCCGTTGAAATCGACGCTGTTTTGGGAGAGAACCCCGTTCAGATCAGCCATGACGGTTTCATGGCTTTTGACGAAATACTTCATGATCCTGAAATATGTATCCCAGTTTCCCGAAAAACGCTCCAGCCCCTCGGCAATATCGATACCTGGCAGATAGTTAGGCGGCATTGCTGTCATAATTCCCCCTTGTCGTCATCGACTTTCAAAATCACTCGGCGCATTGCCGGATCGCACCGTACACGTCAGCATTCCATCGAAAAAAGCATGCGTCTCTGCACACAAGCGCGAAGGGTCCTCTTTTCAGCGTCAAGGATCCCGTGCTGCATCTTTCAAGGACATCTCGCACATCAACCTTTCATGCACACTGCGTGAAGCATTAAACCTTATTGATCAACTCATTGCTGATACATACTTCATCGCGAATCAGAACATTGCAACTCCTGATTCCAAGCTTGCTGATAATGTTGGAACGATGCTTGTTGACCGTCTTGATGCTGATGTCGAGAATCTCTGAAATTTCGCTGCTCTTTTTCCCGTCCGTGATGAGTTGAACAATCTGTTTCTCGCGCGCGGTCAGGTGGCGCATTGATGGCAGCTTCTTGCGTTTCCTGTTCACGAACAGATAATCCCCGACGATATACTTCGCCAGCCGTGGACTGATGAACAAAGCCTTATCCATCGCGTAATCCATGGCCAGGAATACCTCTTCCGGATTCGCCCCTTTGAGGACATACCCGTTGGCGCCGTATTCCAGAGTCTCGAAAATCAGATCGTTGTCATCACATGCCGACAGGATAATTACCACTGCGGAGGAATCCAGTTCTTTGATCCGCCTGAGCACCTCGGTCCCTGGCATGTCAGGAAGGCGCAGATCCAGCAGGACAATGTCGGCGCGCTTCTCACTGAAGCACGATATGGCATCGGCTCCAGAGGAGACATCATCCTCGATTGCATAGTTCCCGCGCATGTCGATCATGGATTTGAGGCCCATGCGCAACAAGTTGTCATCTTCAATCAGCAGTACTCGTTTTTTGGACATTTCCGCCCTCTTTGCTGTAGTTGTCTTCTAACGCTCTCGCAAGGCGTTTTGCCTGGTCTTGATAATGGGTTTGAGAATGTATTCCAGGACGGTCTTCTTTCCGGTCAGAATGCTGATCTCGGCGACCATGCCGGGAATGATGGGGAGATCCTTGCCCAAGCGATCCCTCAAAGAGGTCTCCTGCGTTCGAATCTTGACCAGGTAGTAGCTGTATTTCTGTTGCTCGTCGGTAATGGCGTCGGCGCTGATGTGCTCGACCAAACCATCGAGGCTGCCGTAGATGGATGAATCATAGGCCGTGAGCCTGACGCTGGCGTGCTGACCGGGATGAATAAAGGCGATATCCTGAGGCAGAACCTGGGCCTCGACCAGCAGGGAGTCTTCCAGAGGAACGATCTCGACCATGTCCTTGCCGGACGAAATGGTCTCCCCGATGGTGTTGACGAAAACCTGCTTGACGATACCCTCCACCGGCGAACGGACAACGGTCCGGTCGACCTGGTCCGCCAGTGCCGGCAGCTTCTCCTTCATGCTCTCCAACTGCGTTCTGGACTCGTTGAGTTCCTTGAGCAACTCGTTGCGCTGGCGGGATGTCTCCTCCTCGATCCTGTTCTCGGCGGCCTGCAGGGCGGACTGGATCTTGGGGATCTGAATGCGGGTCTCCTGGATGTTCCCGTTGACCTCGTTGACCTGCCGCCTGAGCCGGAGTTCCTCCATTTCCGAGGCCGCGCCGCGCGCCACCATGGGCGCGATCATGGCCAGTTCCTTCTTCAGAAGTCCCAAGTTGCGCCCCTGAAACTCCAGCCTGCTCCGGGCTTCCTTGAGTTCCTGACTGATCTGTTCGCGCTCCTGGGTCAGCACGTCCAGGGACGAACGGTACCCGAGCCGCCTGGAGACCATCAGCTGCATCTGGTTCGCGGCCAACTCGGGCCTGTGCGTTATCACGTCCTGGGGCAGCCGAATGTCCTCCCGCCCGTCAAGATGCGCTTCCAGCCGCGCGATGGTGGCCAGCAGATCAAGGTGCATGGATTGATGTTCCCGCAGACGCGAGGTGAACTGCACCTCCTGCAGGCGGATGAGGATGTCGTCCTTTCTTACCTGCTGCCCGGCCTTGACCAGAATCTCGGCCACGATGCCCCCCTCGAAATTCTGGATGCGTTTGATCTCCGAGGACGGGATGACCTTGCCGGAACCCCGGACAGTTTCGTCCAGGGCGGCCAGGGCAGTCCAGATCACTCCGGCAACAAAGAACAGAAAGACGGACACGAGCAGTATGCTGGACACATGCCTGTTGGACGAGGTCAGCTCGTCCAGTTCTCCATGAAAACCTGTCACCGCCGTGATTGTGCTGGTTGTGCAATGCGTCATTGTTCCCCCCCGGCGCGCTTGACCGCGCCCTGCATCAGCTTTTCAAGCACCTCGTCCCGCGGGCCGTCCTCGACAATACGGCCTTCGTCGATGACCACCAACCGGTCGACCAGGGCCAGCAGCGAAGACTTGTGCGTGATGAGAACCAGGGTTTTATCCTTGATGACCAGCTTCAGCCGCTTCATGAACAGCTCTTCGGCGCGGTTATCCAGGGAGCTTGTGGGCTCATCGAGGACGAGAACCTTCGGGTTGTGCAACAGCGCCCTGGCGATGGACACGGTCTGCTTCTGGCCACCGGAGAGGTTGCACCCCCGTTCGCCCACGGGCAGGTCATAGCCTTGGGGATGGAGCCGGACGAAATCATGGGTACCGGAGATGAACGCGGCGTTCAGTATCTGCTGGTCCGTGGCCTGAGGGTAGCCCATGCAGATATTGTCCCGAATGGAGCCCTGGAAAAGGGTCACGTCCTGGGGCACGAAGCCGATGGCCCGGCGGATGTCCACGGGGTCGAGCTGCTGCATGTCCGTGCCGTCGATGAGCACCGCCCCCTTGTCGGGCGTGTAGAGGTTGAGGACGAGCTTGCCGAGGGTGGACTTGCCCGACCCTGTCCGCCCGAGGATGCCGACCTTCTCGTTTTCGGCGATGTTCAGGTTGAAGGAGCTCAGGGCCGGTGTCGAGGCGTTGGGGTAGCTGAACTCCACTTCGCGGAACTCGACCTCGCCCCGATTCAGGTTCCGCTGCACGAAGCGCTTCCCCAAGGGGCGCTCTTCCGGCATGCGCATGACCTCGTCCAGACGTCTGTAGGAGGTCACGGCGTGCTGCAGCCTGGTGATGAGCTGGGCGATCTGCGCAAAAGGCGTCATGACCCGACCGCTCAATATCGAACAGGCGATGAGGCCGCCGGTGGTCATCTCGCCCTCGCGGATGAGGTACACGCCGACAATGATGATGACTACGTAGGCGAACTGCTGCAAGAGGCCGGTGATGTTCATGGTCAGGTGCGACAGGGAGCGCGAGCGCACGGCGTGTCCGGCCCCCAGATGGGCGCTTTCCCCCCACTTCTTGCGCAGGGTCGACTCGCAGCCGACGGCCTTGACCGTCTCAATATTGCTCAGGGCTTCGACAAGGATGGCGTGCTTTTCGTGGGCGCTCTCGAGCGAACTGCAAACGGCCTTCCTCAGCGGAAAATGGATCAGAAAGCCCACGGTGACGACCAGCGGCAGGACGACCATGAAGACGAAGGCGATGGGGCCGCCGATATACCAGAACAAGGCGATGAAGATGAAGATGAAGGGTAGGTCGATGAAGCTGGTCAGGGTCGCGGAGGTGAAAAAATCCCGTACGGCCTCCATTTCGCGGATGATGTTGGCAAAGTAGCCGCTCGACGCCGGCCGGTCCTTGAGTCGCATCCCGAGCATGCGGACGAAAAGCCGGTTTTCAAGAAGGATGTCTACCTTCTTGCCGCTGCGATCAATGAAAAGACCTCGCAGCGTCTTGATGAGAAAATCGAAGCAGAAGACCACGGCCACGCCAATGCTCAGGACCCAGAGGCTCTCCATGGCGTTGTTGGGTACAACCCTGTCGTAAACGTTCATGACGAAGAGAGGGCTGGCCAGGGCGAAGCAGTTGAGCATGAAGGCCGCGATCATGACCTGGGCATAGGACCACTTCTGTTCACGGAAGGCGCCCCAGAACCAGTGGCCGCGTGAAGCGGCCGCGGCCTCCGGACGCATCTGGGTGTCCTGCTGCGTGGACGGCAGGGCATAGATCACGAATCCGCCGTAGAGATCCTGCATCTCCTCGGGTTGATACTTTCTGACGCCGTCGCAGACATCCGGGAAGACTACGGCCATGCTGCCGTCGCTCCCACGTGAAGCCAAGACACACGCGCTCTCGTCCTTGAGCAGCAGGATGGCCGGCAAAGCCTCGGCCCTGATGCCTCCCAGAGCCTGCCGAACGGCCCGGACAGCCAGTCCGGCCCGTTCGGCAGCCTGAGGCACGAGAAGAGGTGTCAAACGCCCGTCATCAGCCAGTGGGACTCCCGCCAGCATGGCCTCCCTGGAGATGGGACGACCATGATGCCGCGCGATGTGCAGCAAGCAATGGGCCAGAGTGTCCGGGGCCGGAGGCTGCGCGATACGCGGGCCAGGGCCGTCCGAGGCGTTCTCGCCGTTCATCGCGGGGATGACCGGGATATCCCTGGACATTTCCTTGTCTTGACTGATGTCGGGTGCCATGACGTCACCTCCGTTGGTTGTGTGATCCGCGGGAAAATCTCCCGCGTCATGCCCGGCCATCCCGTCTCGCGCCCTGCGCGTTCCCTGACGGCATCCCGGAAACGCGGCCTATTCCTCCTCGACCTTGGCGACCTCTTCAAGCTGCAGAACCGTAAGCAGCGTGGAAAGCGGCAGGCAAGTGCGGTAAAAGGAATAGACGTGCGCCAGCTTGCCGTTCAGGAGCGTCTGCTCGGCGGCGAAAAGGCTCTTTTCTGCATCCAGAAGGTCCAGCAACGTGCGCGAGCCCATACGGAACTGATCGAAGTAGCTGGACAGGGTCTTGGCGTTCTGATCGACGTTGTCGGCGAGAACGGGGAGCAGGTCGGCCGTGGCCCTCATGAAGTTGTAGGCCGTGCGTACGTCCTCCTCGATGGCGCGCCGGGTCTCCTCGCGCTTGAACTGCGCCTGGCGCAGCAGGCTGCGGGCCTCGGCAATGGTCGCACGATTGGAGCCGCCGTCAAAGATGGTGAAGTTGAGGTACATGCCGAGGGACGCGTCGTGGTAGCTTTCGTCGAAACCGGACGTGTTGTCGGCCCTGCCGAGCGAGCCCCGCAGGGAGATGCTTGGCAGCAAGGCGCCGCGCGCCGAGGCCAGCTTTTTCTCACGCTGCTGGATGCCAAGGTCGGCCGCCTTGATGGCGTCGTTGTTTTCCAGCGCCATGTCGATGCCCGATTCGATGGTCGCCGGCAGAATTGCCGACTCTTTGCCGGGCAGCTGCAGGACACCGGGCAGCGCACCAAAGACATTGGCGAAGTTGGCCTCGGTGTCCCGCACGGCCTGTTCGGCATGGATATGCTTGGATCTGGCTTCGGCCAGGGCCGCTTCGGCCTGATACACGTCGGCCTTGGTGCCCGCTCCGCTGCGCTGCCTCATGGAGACCATCTCGAGGACCTGCTCGTGATTGCCCACATTGCGCCTGCTGAGCTCAAGGATGCCTCGCGCCCTTATGACATCGAGGTAGTACTGCGTCGCATCGAGGGCCACCTCGGCGGCCTTGTTGTAGGCCTCCTTGAGCTTGGAGTCGGCGTGCAGCTCATCGGCGTCGACGCGCCCCGTGGTGGCACCGCCGTCCCAGACGAGCTGCGACAGCGAGAGCTTCTGTTCGTCGGTGACGATGTCGTTGGAGCCTCCGCTGAAGCGGTTGATGGTGCCGTCATTGCGGACATGCTTGAACGAGGTGGACGCAGTAAGGCTCAGGGAGGGCAAAAGCTCGCCGAAAGACTTGCGGTACGCAGCCCTGGCCGCCGAGTATTCGGCCTTGCTGGCCAGGAAGGTCGGGTTGGTCTTGAACGCCTCCTGCAGGGCAGCGGGCAGCGTGGCGCCCTGCCCGCCCCCGGTGACCCCTTTGAGAACGGAATCGACATCGTATTGCCGCACCTCGCTCTGGCCGAAAGCCGCTGTGGCCAGCAAGCACGTCAGGCCCAAAACAATAACAGACAGAACACAGTGTTTCCCTTTCATTGAGTTTCCTCCTCTTTTTTTGATCATGGCAATTCTCTCCTTTTGCGTTGCAAGCGTATTCAAACCGTTCCTGATTACATCTTCTAGATACTTTTCATGAGATAATTAACTCAGATCAGTATGTATTTATTCAGTATTATAATGGGTAGATTTTCGTACCCGCCATACCAGCCACCTAGTAGAAACCACGCGTTCCAATAACGAAACATACTTATAACTACGTACACATCCGCACACCGGCGGTGCTAATGGACCTGAAACCCCCACATTCCGGGCCATTGCGAAGGAAGATTCTGGCCCGGACGGATACCCGAAGCCTCCGGGCCAGGACACGACCCGGTCAGCCCCTGCGCTCTTACCGCAGCTTTCAGTCTCGGCGCTCCGGGTGGTCGGCACAGGCACGCGCGTCGATAAGAGGGACAGGCCGCGGGCAGACCCATGACACCGAGCCCCTGACTGAAGGCTGTATGCCAAACTCCGCTACGCCATCCGCCGTGCGACCAAACGGGAAGAACACGCCCTGCATCACCCCGCCCTCTGTCGTCTCCGGGTTCTGGCTGCGTGGCTGCAATTTCGTCTGAAAAATGCACCGTTCGCATTAAATAGCGAGCGTAACAGAAATTGCGCTTGTAAAAATCCGCATTTAAATGTATATTTTTGTTAATATATATACTCATTTTCCATACTTACATTCTAAGTATTCGGAATACGAGAGACTCACGACGACCGCATCCGTCGTTGACTCCGGCCCCCACGACGCCCAGACAAGCGGCACAATACGCTCCCCATGACCATGAGGGAGACTCGTTGCGCCCAGTCCCGACACGGGAGAAGCGAAAGCACGCATGAAGAAAGAACTCGCCAGAAACAGCCTGCAGTGGTTCCTGCTCAGCCACCTGCTGCTGCGTTTCTTCCTGCCGCTGGTTATATTCATGCTTGCCCTGCTGATCGCCCTGAGTCTTTTGGGGCTCCAGGTCATCGGCAACCAGCAGAAAGAACTGGTCCATTCCCAAGCCCGGGTCGTCGACAGATTTCTCGACCAGGCAACCCGCATCATCGACGCCGTGGGGCGCATGGCAGAGGAGTCCGGCCTCGACCAGTCCAGGCTGGCCATGGAGAGCGCCAAGGAGGCCTACCACCACTTCGACACGCTTGTTCTGGTCGGAACAGACAACCGGGTGCGTTTGACGATCCCGTATCTGGAAAACTTCCAGGGACTCGACATGTCCCGGATGCCCTTTGCGCAGAATCTTCCCGCGGACCTGAGCGTGACCGTGTCCAGCCCTTTCATCTCCACGGACACGGGGGCGGTGGCCGTGATTCTGACCCGCCCGTTGCGGGGGGGCGGCTTTGTCTTTGGCGAACTGAGCCTGGGGACCCTGCATGGCGAAGTCTATGAAAGCCTCGTCGGCAGCGAGACCCTCATCGTCGACAGGTTCGGAAAGTTCGTCGTCCATTCAAACCCGGAAATGATCCAGCAACAAAGCTACTTCAGTAGGGACAGCCTGGACCTGGCCCAGAGCGGGGATCACAGCGTCCAGAAGACGGACAGCACCTTCGTGCTGAGCAACACCGCGACCGTCGCCAAGGCGGACTGGACCGTGGTCAACCGGATTCACCTCCTTGCCCTGCTGCGCCCCCTGGCCCTGCTCCTGATCCTGTTTATCGCCGTGACCGTGGCGATCTGGGCCGCTGTGGCCGTTCGCGTCCGCAGGGAACTCCAGCACCAGGTCATCCGCCCTATCGGCAACCTTTCGGCCTGGGCCAGAAATCTCATGGAGGGCAGGTTCGAAAAATCGGCGGAAGACAGCGGCGAACGCAGTTCCTTCCTGGAACTCCAGGATCTCAACTCCTCCTTCGAACGCATGAACACGGCCCTGCACCAGCGGCAGGAACAGCTGTTCAAGAGCGAGCAGCGCTACCGCAGCATCTTCGAAAACACCCCCGACGGCCTGTTCCGACTCGCGCCGGACGGCACCCTGCTCATGGCCAACCCGGCCCTGGCCAGGCTCCTGGGGTACGATTCCGCCGCCGGGATGATCGCGGCCGGGATTGGTCTGCACGACCTCGTCTGCAGCGAATCCGACAGGGTTTGTTTCGATGGACAGGCCCTGCGCCCGGACCGGGTGCAGGTGTTTGAGACCACGGCCCGCCACAAGGACGGCAGCCTCGTTCCCGTGGGCGTCAAGGCGTATCCGATCATCGGCGAAGCTGGCGAAGGGATGGTCATCGAAGGGATTCTTGAGGACCTCACCGAAAGAAAACGCATGCGCGAACTGCAGGTCGCCAAGGAAGCCGCAGAAGCCGCCACCCGTGCCAAGAGCGACTTTTTGGCCAACATGAGCCACGAAATCCGCACGCCCATGACCGCCATCCTCGGATTCTCGGAACTGGCCCGCAAGCTGGCCACTCCCGGACGGCTCGGCGACTATCTGGACAAGATCCAGGCCGCCGCCGACCATCTCCTCGGGATCATCAACAACATCCTCGACATCGCCAAGATCGAGGCCGGAAAGCTCGAACTCGAATCCCGGCGGTTCGAGCTCGGCGAAATCCTGTCCGACATCTCCCACATCCTCACTCCCAAGGCCTTCGAAAACGGCGACGAGATCATCTTTTCCGTTGAGCCAGGGCTGCCCAGGGCCTTTCTGGGCGATCCCCTGCGGCTCAAGCAGATCCTCATCAACACCATCGGCAATGCCATCAAGTTCACGGAAAACGGGGAGATCGTGGTCAGCATCGCCGACGGCGGCGAGAAGAGGGAAGACGACGTCATGACGCTGAATTTCAGCGTGCGGGACACGGGAATCGGGATTTCCGAGGAAGCCAGGCAGCGCATCTTTGAAGCCTTTGGCCAGGCCGACGCCTCGACCACGCGCAGATACGGCGGCACGGGTCTTGGCCTGTCCATCAGCCAGGCTCTCGTCTCCCTCATGGGCGGCAAGATGGATGTGCGCAGCGCCGAGGAAAAAGGGACCGAATTCATCTTCACCATCCGCCTGAAGGCGCTTTCTCAGGAGGTTGAAGCCGGGCCCTGGAGTTTTGACGGTTTCGCGAACCGCCCCGCTTTGGTCGCGACCAAGAGCGTCACGACCGGCGAAACCCTGGCCCAGGTGCTGGGGTCCTTCGGCATCGAGGCTGAGTGCGTCCTGACGGCGGGCGACGTCCTGGCCCGCTTCGAGGAAAACGCGGGAGGACTCCTCTTCGTCGACTGGCTCCTGCCGGACATGACCGGGGTGGAGCTCGTGCGCAGGCTGCGTGAACGCGGAATCCCGGATGAGACCTTCATCATTCTCCTGGCTTCACCCGTGCGATTCAACGCCCTGGACGAAGCCCAGCATCTGCCCATCAACGCAGTGCTCGAAAAACCTTTCACGGCGTCGCTGGTCTTCGACACTCTCATGGGATTGCTTGGAGACTCTTCAGGAATCCCTCGCTCCATGCGGGACAGGACCGGGGAAGCGGACAGAATCGACGTGGCGGGGCTCAAGGTGCTCATGGCCGAGGACAACGTCTTCAATCAGGAAGTGATCAGGACCATCCTGGGCGACGCCGGCGTGATCGTGGACATCGCGTCCAACGGGAGAGAGGCGCTGGATGCCGTCACTTCGAAGCCGGATGTCTACGACGCCGTGCTCATGGATGTACAGATGCCCGAAATGGACGGCTATGAGGCGACGCGGGCCATGCGAACCGTGCCAGCCCTGGCGGACCTGCCGATCATCGCCATGACCGCCAACGCCATGAAGGGCGACCTTGAAAAATGTCTCGAAGCGGGGATGAACGCGCATCTCTCCAAACCAGTCAACACCCAGGAGATGCTCCAGACCCTGGCCCGCTGGACAGGTCGCGCACAGTAGCTGAAGGCAGCTGGCGGCCTTGGCGGAAGTGAAAGCTGCCGCATCAGAACAAAACCCTTTGCCAGCCAGCATGTGCGGCCCGACCGGCAGCAACCCGAAAGGAGGACGCAAATGTCACGGAAATCGCAATTCACGCTGATCAGTCTGGCCATACTTTTCGCAGCCCTGGTTCTGGTGTGGCACTTCTACGCGGACAGACAAGATACCGGTCCCGTCACCGTCGGCGTTGCGGTCACGCTGACGGGCAACAACGCGGAACTGGGAATCCAGGCACGCAACGGGATCGGCCTGGCCCTGGAAGATTTCAACGCCAAGGGAGGCATTGACGGCCGCCCGGTAGAGCTTGTCGTCAGGGACGACGAGGGTACGCCCGAGGGCGCGGCCGCGGCCTGCTCATTCCTGGCTGAACGCGGCGTCGCGGCCGTCATCGGGCACTCCACAAGCTCCCAGACCATGGCCGGGCTGAAGGTGACCGACCCGCTCGGGATCGTCATGATCAGTCCCACGGCCTCCACGGACGCCCTGTCAGGGAAGGATGACTTCTTCTTCCGCGTGGTCGACGTCTCGGTGTCGCGGGCTGCGGTACTCGGTCGACACATCCTCGTCGACAGGGGCTGCGCCACCATGGCCATCGTCTACGACACCGTGAACAAGGCCTTCACCAGCTCCTTCACTGAAGCCCTGCGCGCGGACTTCGAGGCCGCCGGTGGCCGCGTGGTGGAAATCATTCACTTCGAATCCTCGGCCTCGCCGGACCTTCCGGCCATCCCCGCAAAACTCGCCGACGCCGCACCGGAGGCCATCTGCATCGTCGCCAGCGACATCAATACCGCCCTGGTCAGCCAGCGGATACGCCTGGCGGGACTGGACGCTCCGCTGTTCACATCGAGCCTGGCCTTCACCCCGCACCTGATCAGTCACGGCGGCAGCGCCGTCGAGGGAATCTCCACGGTCCAGAGCCTTTGGGTCAGCGAGGACAATCCAGATTTTAGACCCTTCATGCAGCGCTATCGTGAAAGCTACGGTGAGGCGGGCGCCTTTGGGGCGGTCTTTGGCTATGAGGCGGCCATGATTCTCTTCGAGGCCCTGACCCAGACCGGCGGCACCGGCGGCGAACCTCTGAAAAAGGCCCTGCTGGGCACGGAGGCGAAACGCGTTTTGACCGAACCCCTCTCTTTTGACGCCTTCGGTGATGTGTCGCGGCCCTACTCGCTGCTGACGGTCAAGGATGGAAAATTCGTCCAGGGGGGCTTGTAGCCAAGGTAGCGGCGGATACAACAGGAGATCGGCAAGGCGTCACGAACACAGGAACCTGCCGAGAACATCCTCCAGCCGTCGCCGTTCCAAGGGTTTGGAAAGATACTCGTCCATGCCCTTTTCAAGGCACCTGTCACGGTCCCCCGTGGTGGCGTGGGCCGTCATGGCCACGATGGGCAAATGCCGCATCCCGAGCTGCTCGCGGATGATGGCCGTGGCCTCGAAGCCGTCCATGATGGGCATCTGCACGTCCATGAAAACCAGGTCAAAGACGTGGCCGCCGGCAAGAAGATCCACGGCTACCTTGCCGTTGTCGGCCATGGTCACGTCGAGGCCATAGTCACCGAGGACCTCCTGGGCGACCATTTGGTTGAACTCGTTGTCCTCGACGAGCAAAATCCGCTTCCCGTCAAGCTGGCGGCTCCTTGTGGCGGCGGCATCCTGATCCGCCCCGCCCCGGCTCTGGCCAAAGAGTTCGAGCACCCGACGCAGGAGGTGCCTGCGTCGAAGGGGCTTGTTCATGAACTCGACCCGGCCCTGCTCCCCGAAGAGCCGCTCCTCGACCTGGGTCCCGTAGGGCAGCAGCACGATGACCCGGGCCGCATCCCCTTTGGCCGCCAGATATGACCGCATGAATTCCTTGATGCCGATCTCCCCCAGCGGACAATCGATGACGGCCAGATCATGGTCGAAATGGTCTGACAGAGGCGTCAGGCCCGGCAGCGAGTCGCACGGGCTGGTGCGGGTGATCTCACAGCCGAAGCCGGACAACAGCTGTGGAACCACCTGGGTGAGCTTCTCGCTCGCGGAAACGAGCATGACCCTGACTCCGGCCAGACTGTCCAAGTCCTCAGCGACCGTCCCGGGATGCTCCGGCACAATGACGCCTATGGTGAAACAGAACCTGCTACCCGCATGGTAGTCGGGGTCGATCCAGATCTCGCCGCCCAGCATTTCGACGATCTTCCTGCAGATGGTAAGCCCCAGCCCGGTCCCCCCGTAGCGCCGGGTCGTCGAGCTGTCGGCCTGCTGGAATGCGTCGAAGAGACGGTCCCGCTTGTCCAGGGGGATGCCGATGCCGGTGTCGGTAACCTCGAACAGGAGTTCGCAGTTCCTGTCGCTCAGCGCCCTGACGCGGACCGTTATGACGATCTCGCCCCGCTCCGTGAACTTGAAGGCGTTGGAGCACAGGTTCATGATGACCTGGCGCAAGCGGAACTGGTCGGAAAGGAGTATGCGCGGCACGTCTTCGTCGATGTCGGCGATGAATTCGATATCCTTTTTTGATGTCTGCGCCATGAAAAGGCTCAATATTTCGTCGACCATCTCCTCCAGGTCGAAAGCGTCCTCCTCGATGCGCATCTGCCCGGACTCTATCTTCGAGAAGTCGAGAATCTCGTTGACCAAATGCAGAAGATTCCTGCTCGCCGTGTCGATGACCCGGACATACTCCCCCTGCTTTTCGGCCAGCTCGGTTTTCTGCAGCACGCCGCTCATGCCGATTATGGCGTTCAGGGGGGTGCGGATTTCATGGCTCATGTTGGCCAGGAACTGACTCTTGAACTCGCTGGCCTTTTCCGCGGCGTCACGCGCCGTCTCGGCCTTCTCCTTTTCCTTGCGCGCCGAGATGTCCGCGATGCTGCCCTCGAAAACCGGTGCTCCCGAATCGGCTTCGCTGGCCAGATGCATGGAAACCAGGGCCGGAAAGCGCGTCCCGTCCCGGCGAACCATTTCGATCTCGTGAATCTTGACCTTGCCCCTGGAAGCAACCATGGCGAAAAAGCTGTCCGCCGCCCCGGCATCAGGAAACAGCTGGTTCTTCACATTGGCGACAGTCTTCATGAATCCGTATACATCGTCGTAACCGAACATCCGTGCTGCTGAAATATTGCAGTCCGCTATCCTGAAATCCATGCCGACCCGCATGATTCCTTCCACTGAATTGATGAATATGTTCCGATATTTCCTTTCGGTCCGCGCCAGACTCTCCTGCTTGCGCCTCAACTCCGAGATCATGTTGTTGAAGGATTCCGCCAGATCCCCGATCTCGTCATTCTGATCGATGGCAACATCCCTGAACGTGTTCTCCAGGGTCATTTTTTTTATGGATTCACTCAGATAATAGATGGGATTGGTTAGATATTTCGTTACCAGAAAAATGATAACAATGGCGCCGCTCAGGGATACGACAAGTTCGATCCACAACTTCCTGAATGCGTTGTTTATCTCATGATCAATGACACTTCTGTCTATCGACGCGGAGATGTAGCCAAGGGTTGCCCCCTCAAAATTAACTACAGGACGATATGCCGACTGATACAGCCTTCCATCGACAACATCCGTCTTTATGAGCATTTTTTCTGACTCTATACGAGACTTATCTGATTCCAGAAAGCTATTTCGCATCAAACTTGTCGTTGCACTTGAACGCATTGCATTCATGTGATCGACATAAAGAAAAATATCGTGCTTTATGCTGGACTTGATTTTGTACAGAAGTTGCGTGTCGAAAGGGTATGTCACAATTACGGCGCCAAGACAGGACAAGTCGTGCGGGGCGATGATGGGCGTCGAGGCCCGGATGGACATGCCCGCCGGGGAAGAGAAGAAGTCGGCAATCTTGGCCAGGCGCAGAGTCTGCTCAAGAATTTCCGAGTTCTCGTCAACAAAAAAGGAAGCAGTACCAGGCTCACCGTCAAAGCTACGCCCGAGCAGCATTTTGTTTGCGTCAAAGATTTCAACGATTGCGTTATCCCAGATGTCCTGCTTGACGTAGAGAAAATTCTGAACCTCGTCCGAGCGCAGGGCACGACCATCCCCGACAAGCTCCGCCGCGAGGTCCGACTTCTGCACGGCGTTTTTCATGTAGTATATCAGCATGTTCGACACATCCGTCGATGCGTCGACCAACCTTTCCCGCAAAATTGAACTCTGCTTTATCTTTATTGTGTGATAACTGTAATAACTGATAAATATAATTGGAAAAGCAATTATGATGGCGAATACGATCGCAAATTTTGTCCTTATGGAAAGCCTTATTTTTTTGCGAAATGTATCAATCATATCAATTCCACAATCAATTATCCGTAATTTTCATTTTATGATAATAGTACGATCCATTCACATTATATACAATTCCTGAAATATGCGATGAATAGGCGATATGCTGCTCGGCATGGGCCAGAGGCACCCACGGCGCTTGGTCGTGGATGATATCCTGCGCTTTTTCATAGAGGATGGCCCGTTCATTCACGTCACTGATCTCCTGGGCCTTGAGCAGCAGTTCGTGGACTTCGCCGTTGTCGAAAAAAGCACGGTTCATGGCCGTGGGCTTGGAGATGTTATCCGCGTCAAGGAGCGTGTAGAGAAAATTGTCCGGATCGCCGTTGTCTCCCACCCAACCGAGCAGGCACATGTCATGCTCCCCATCGTCGACACGCTCCAGGAATTCGCGCCACGGATAGGAAATGATGGAGGCCCTGATCCCCAGCGCGGCCAGATTCTGCTGAATGATGCGCGCCACTTCGAGCGGGTCCGGCATGTAGGGGCGCGGGGTGGTCATGACGTGAATGTTAGTGTCGAAGCCGTCCGGCCACCCGGCCTGAGCGAGCAATTCCCCGGCCCGTCTGTGATCGTAGTCATAATCGGTGATATTTCCGTTATGCCCCCAGATGGTCGGCGGGACCGGCGTTGCAGCGGGATCGGCGGAACCCTGGTAAACGAAGCGGATGAGCCTGGTCTTGTTGATGGCGTGGTTCACGGCCCGCCGCACCAGCACATCGTCAAAGGGGGGACGACGGGTGTTCATGGCCAGATAGGCCACGTTCATGCCTGGTCGCCGGACCATGACAGCCTGTGGCAGTTGCCGGATTTTCGGGATGTCCGAAGGTTTCAGATTGTCGATGACATGGACCGCGCCGCGCTGAAATTCCTCGAAGCGCAGGGTCGTGCTCTTGATGGCCCTGAAATGCAGCCTGGAAACTCCGGGGGCGCCGCCCCAATATCCGGAATTGCGCTCCAGGACGTATTCCACCCGCTCGGCATCGGCGGTCGGGCCCGGCAAAAGAAAAGGGCCCGTGCCGACCGGGTGCCACTCGAAGAGAGGTCCATGGCGCTTCACGGCGGCAGGGCTGACGATGGGTGCGGCCATGGGCATGGCCAGATTGGCCAGAAAGGGGGCGTAGGGCTTTTTCAGACGTATGACCAACGTATGCGCATCAACGACCTGCATGTCCTCGATATGCTCCAGGGCGAAACGGGCATATTTCGCCTTGTGGTTGAAATACGCATGCGTCCGGTCTATCTGCCGGGCAAAGGAAAAAACCACGGCCTCGGCGTCGAAGGCCGTCCCGTCATGAAAAAGCACGTCCTTGCGCAGATGAAACATCCAGACCTTCCCATCGTCCGACGTCTCCCAGCCTGTCGCCAGGCACGGCTCGATATTTGAAGTCTGGTCCGCGTATCTGACCAGCCCTTCGTAGATGGCGTTGGTTATCTTCACGGATTCGTAATCGGTGATGATGGCAGGATCCAGGGAAATCGGCGCGGCGTTCAGCGTCACGACGACGGCGTCCTCCCGTGCGGCAGGGCACTCTGAGGAGAACAGGAGCAGGACGACAAGCAGCGCCACTGACTTTTCAAACAACTTGATCATATGATTCTCAACATGGCTGAGTAGAAATCACCGCAATGATGCCGCGCGGCGGAGCCCTTCACCCCGTGGCAGGAGCCCGCCAGACGCCGTGATATCCGGATAAAAGAAAACATGAGGTTTGACGCTTCTGGCCCAAAGCAGCCTGCATGAACGCACCGGCCATGGCTTGGCATCAGCTCGCTACGCCGAAGCCGCCTCCCGCCTTGACTCTCCGCAATCCTGAAGCGTGGCTGAAAGCGGCCGCACGTACGCTCGGGAGGCGTGTCCGAAGACGACCGTCCCTGTTCAAAAGCGAACACATGCGCCATTGATATCACGGAAAAAAGTCGACATCTCGCGACAACAGAGGACATCGCCCAAACCGTCATGGAACACCTGCCTTTTCGCCTCGGGAGTGATCCGAGGCACCGCTTTAACATTGTTTGCAGAAAGCTCGTTTCCCATCACTGCAGGCACCGGAAAAGACGTCCAATGGCTTCAGACTTTATCCGTGGTAGTGGAGACTGGATACGGGTATCAGTTATTAATTTACAAAATGATATATACCGACTTCTAAGTATCCTTTGATCACAATTACGTACTTAGTATGTATCTAGCACCGCCTGTCAGTCATCTTTCTCGCCCCCGGCTCAGGGGATCCCCGCCCACACCCGACGACCTGAACGACAAGGCCGCAAAGAAACCCGGAACAGCAGACCGACGAAAAAGTGGTGGCGCAACCGCCCTGACAGCCCTTCCGCATCAAGAAACTGGCAGTCTCATGGAACGAGCGACGGGCCGAACTAACAAAACTACGTACGTGAGCACGCATGATGTGCGTAGTTATAATTATCAATAATTTTACAAAATAATTATTGATAACCATATATTGTACATCCTTTACAGCATATCTTGTGGATACTCATTAGGATCTGGATCTTACTGGGACCGACATCGGCAGAAATACGTACTTGTTTTGTCCACTTTAACCTTGTTTCAAATCCAGATGGAGCGGAAAAATGGGCTTCTTCGTATCCTTATCCATTACAATTCTGTTCACTTTTTTAACAATCGGCAGCGACGTCTGTCAGGCCCAGACGCAAACCATCGTCTGGGGTAGAGGCGGCGACTCCATTTCCCTGGATCCGGCGCTGGCCCAGGACGGTGAGTCGCTGAAGGTCACGATGCACATCTTCGAGACGCTGGTCCGTTTCAAGACAGGCACCTTCGAAATCGAACCATGGCTGGCCAAGTCGTGGACGACGTCGGAAAATGGAACGGTCTGGACCTTCACCCTGCGCGACGGCCTCAAATTTTCCGACGGGTCGCCCTGCAACGCCGAGGCGGTGGCGTTCTCGTACATGCGCCAGTTGGACAAAAACCACCCCTACTACACCGAAGGAATCTGGGCCCAGTCGACCTTCGCCGGAGTCAAGGCCGTCGAGGCCCTGGACCGGTTGACGGTGCGCATCACCCTGGAAAAACCCTACGCCCCATTCCTGTCGAACTTGGCCATGATCGCAGCCGCCCCCATCGTCTGCCCCAATGCCGTCAAGCGCTACGGCAATGAATTCGGAAAAAATCCTGTCGGCAGCGGCCCCCTGGCGTTCATCGAATGGATTCCCGGCGAGAGGATCGTACTGCAACGCAACCCGCACTATTGGGGCCCCGCCCCGGACTTCGAAACCCTCATCTTCCGGTCCATCATCAACAACCGCAACCGCCTGAGCGCTCTCAAGGCAGGGGTGCTGCACGGCATGGATGGCGTGGATTACGAAATCCAGCGCCAGGTCATACGCGACGAGTCGCTGCAACTGACCACGGGCCTGCCCATGAACGTAGGCTACCTGGCCATGAACACCCAGCGGCCGCCCTTCGACAACGTGCTGGTGCGGCGGGCCGTGAACCACGCCATCAACAAACAAAGCCTCGTCAAGCTCTTCTACCAGGACATAGCGGTCATCGCCAAAGGCCCCCTGCCACCGGGCATGCTCGGCTACGACCCCGACCAGCCAGAGTACGGGTTTGATCCGCAGCAGGCCAGGGAACTCATGAGGCAGGCAGGATACGCAGAAGGCGTGACGGCCCGCCTGTGGACTCCGCCGGTGCCCCGCCCGGCCATCCCCGAGCCCATGAAGATCGCCATGTCCATCCAGTCGTCCCTGGCTGCCATCGGCATTCGGCTTGAGATCGTATCGCCGGCCACCTGGCGGGAATACCTCGACCAGGTCAACAACGGGGAGCATGACGCCTGCCTGCTGAGCTGGATGGGAGACAACGGCGACCCGGACAACTTTCTCTACACCCTCCTGGATCTGGACAACGCCGTGAAGCCGAGGGCCCTCAACAGGGCGTTCTTCAGGGACCAGGATGTTCACGCCCTCCTGATCCAGGCGCAGCAGGAACTGGACCCGAAAGTCAGAGACGCCCTGTACAAGAAGGCCCTTCTGCGCATTCACGACCAGGCCCCCTGGGTCCCGCTGGCCCACGCACAGACACTGATGGCCGTACACAGCGACCTTCTCGGCTGCGAAATGACGGCCTTCAACCTCCCTTATCTGGCCAACGCGTCACGCAGGAGGTAGGATCGAACACGAAAAGGGCGCGCCTCGCGCCCTTTTCGTGCAACGCGTCTGCATCGGTCTTAGACATTCGCGCAACGCATGCCGCCGAATCTTCTTCGGACGCTTTTTTCTGAAGCATCGCGACCCTTTTCCGCAAGGAGTCGGGAACCCGCCCGTCATCTCCTTGTTGTCTTGCCTGCCCGCAACACTCCTCGTGTGGAATCTTTGCCTCCCAATTCGGCCCCCAGGAATAACCTGTCCCAAAGAAAACGAAGGGCGGGCAACTTCCTTTTGTGCATGGATGAAGCGATATCCGTGTTGACATCTTGGCAGATTATGAAAATAGAAATCATTAATTACTCGACTTTCGGGGTTAGCCATTAGCAGCTAACAACCTTTGTTCATTGAAAATATAATCGAAACTGCGCCCCAAACTGCGTATTACGTCTCGGAAAGCATCAAGCAGTATGCGTTCGACCTGGTTCTGGGCTTCGCCAAGTTTCTTCAGTTTTTCCAGGGTGATGCCTAGGATTTGGCACAGCGCTTTGACGAGCGTGCAGTCCTCAGCCTCTTCGCAGCAACGATGGAACAGCAGACCGAGGGTTCTTGGATCTTCCGTCCTGCGCTTCTCGATGCTCAGAAAAATGTACCGGGTCATCACGATGGTCGTGTGGGCTATGAGGGCATCGAAGTCCCGGCTTTGGCAGCCTTTCTCCAGTTCCAGATGCTGCTTGGCCGTGCGGAAGAATACTTCGATGTCCCAGCGCTTGCCGTAAATGCGGACAACGTCTTCATCGGCAATGGTG
>SWCB01004349.1_pt1 | contig 21569 bp, 19 predicted proteins | sample 4692901 | NCBI WGS metagenome assembly SWCB01 (sample SAMN10267276, study PRJNA491770) | bioreactor metagenome | isolation source: DHS bioreactor inoculated with subseafloor sediment | place: Japan: off Shimokita Peninsula | collected 2006-08 | reverse complement strand
TTTCCTGTGCCTGTTTCACCATTGATGATGGTATCTACACCGGTATGAGCAAGAGCTAAAACTTGTTTGCGAATATTCTCAATGGATTTTGATTGGCCAATGATGGCTGCTTCTATGGGAATCTCAGGTGCTGTATCACTTGAAGATTGAGCTGTTTGGATTTGTTGGCATTGTGTTAATGCGAGATTCAATTTATCAATTACTTCATCGGCATTGAGCGGTTTTTCAAGAAAATCGAAAGCGCCGAGTTTCATCGCTTCGATTGCCATAGGTATGTCACCATGCCCACTCATTAATAAAACGGGTACATTGGGCGCTCTGTGTTGAATAGCACTAAGCAGCGTTAATCCATCAATCGCGGGCATCCGAACATCGCACAATACAACCGAACAACTCCTTGGGTTGAGTGACTTTAAGCCTTGATTTGGATCGGTAAAGCTACTGACCTGAAAGCCTTCTAGTTCCAGCATTTCACTAACGGCTTCTACAACGTCGAGCTCATCGTCGATGAGTACAATGTGCTTGTCTAAAATCATGATTGCGTGCCTTGTTGTAGAGATACAATGAATTCTGTGCCTTGGTGCTGGATAGATTCCGCTCGAATCGATCCTCCAAAGTCTTTAATGATGTTATAGGCAATGGATAAGCCTAACCCTAAGCCTTTGCCTGATACTTTTCGGGTATAAAATGGATCGAATATATGTGGGATATCTTCGGCTGGGATCCCTGCACCATTGTCTTTGACGATAATTTGAACCATGGAGAATGATTCACCGACTGTGATGGTTATTTGTGGATCTGGATTCTGTTCGACAGCATCGATAGCATTGCTAATGAGATTTACCAGCACTTGTTCTAATCGAATGCTGTTAGCGCGTACCCAATAAGACGTTGGGTTGGAATAATGAATAACGACGTTATTGCGGCGACTTTCAAACAGTTCGATAGCATCTTGGATGACGTTAGTGAGCTCGACGTCTTCCATCTTTCCATCACTTTTACGTGAAAATGCTTTTAAGTGGCGAGTGATGGCTGCTGTTTTATCTAATAACACTTCTATTTTCTGTAAATTGATCAGCGCTTTGTCGACTCTCTGTTTTTCTAGCCATCGCTGTGCACTGCGAACATGGCTATTTACAGCGGTAAGTGGTTGATTGATTTCATGGGTAATACCCACACTCAGTTGCCCTAAAGCCGCTAATTTACCTGCTTGGATTAATTCATCTTGGGTAATTCTTAGCTTTTCTTCTGCTAGTGTTCGTTCTTCAACTTCGGCTTCTAGTTTTCTATTGGTTTGCTTTACCACTTTAGCGGTCGTTTGGAATACGGTGAGATACTTTGCCATTTGAGTCACTTCATCATGCCCTCTAATGGCGACTTCAGTATCTAAATGACCCGTTGAAATAGCGAACATGTTGTCTTTTAGGTGAAGTAAGCGCTGCAGGATATTTTTACGCACGTAGAACCATGAAATCGCCGCTGCTGCGACCACACTGAATATTGAAAGGAGCAAAGATAGACGTTGGTTATCCATTAAAGATAGCTGTGCTTGGCTGATCGACGTGTCGATATTACGGTTCATTTTTGCGGTGTTACTTTCTATCTGTACGATCAGTTGGTTGAGGTGTTTACGGCTATTTTGTAGGAAGTATTGCTCTTGATAGCGATGATCGAGCGCTTTGTTTTTAAGTGCATATAAACTGCTACTACTTGACGCTAGGTTGTAGATGACAGTGAGTTGTTGATCAAGAATTGGCTGCTTTTGTTTAAGATTACCGATTGCCCAGAGTTTCCACCATTCCTCTCCGATTTGTTCTAGGCGATAGCTGGTGTAATCTAATTCATTAAAGCTGGAATCGTTATAGAGTTTTTCTACTAGCCCCAATTGGTAGTACAGCAAAGATTTGAGTTGTGCATATTGGATTTTATTTTTGCTGCTTTCTGATAGTTGGTCGAGGGAAGTACTAGCTTGTTTTAATAACGGATAAAACCCTTCGAGCAGATTTCGCAGTTCTTGGTTAAGATGCTGAGATTCTATTTCACTCTGAAACAATAAACTGAGGCTATTGCTGACCTGTGCAATAAGATCTTTGTAATAAGAATGATATTCAGGAAAATGGATCATGATGTTATCCATGGTTAGGATAGCGTGTTCGATCTTCTCCATGGCTTGATCACGTTCGATATTGGATTCTGCCTCACTGAGTTCAGAAGAGGTCGTAATGATAATTCGAACCATATCGTTCAATCTTGCAGCTTGCTCTAAGGCGGGAATATCACTTTCTTTTAAGGCGACTAAACGTTGATTTAAATTGTTGAAAGTAAAAGATGATATGCCAGAAAGAAACAACGTTGTCATCGACAGCATTGCGAGCGCCAATACGAGTCGAAGTTCAATTCCTTTCCATTTGAACATAGCTTTTCCCATGACAACCTATTTGCTATAGAGCAGAGAAACGACGTTATCATAATATAAGTTGTTAACGTTGTGTTAACGTCTCATATTGTTAATCTAAATGATATTTTTATCGTTTATTCTTCAGGTTGATGTGTTCATGCATTGCAGACTGTAAAAATAGAATGCTGATTTCTTGAGGGGAATAGTGTTGTCTCTGTTGCTACTTAATCTTTAGCTGTAGATGTTTAGCGAATTGCCCAGGGGTAATACCAATCGCTTTTTTGAAATGACGGTGTAGGTGGCTTTGATCATGAAAGCCTGCTTCTTGTGCGGCATCAGAGATTTTATGTCCTTGGCGAATGAGCTTTTTAGCCAATCGTAACCGAGACTGAATTTGATAAGCATGCGGCGGCAAACCAAAGGTTTTTTGGAATGAACGAACTAAGTGGAAAGGGCTTATTGAGGCTAATTGTGCCAATTCTTGCAAGGTAATATCAGCACTGGGGAAGTCATCTAAAAATTCTTTAACAAGAGCAAGTTGACGCTGGCTTTTTGGTGGTTCGCTCAGTGTTGTTCGACCTTTACCATGCTTACACATTAACTTTGTGAGCACGCTATACAATAAGGTTTCGCGTAATAAACGGTTAGATGATTTTTCTAAGGTATCGAAAACTAAACGTAATTGATTAGCGAGTTCGAGATCGTAAACGACAGGATCAGAGAAATAGGGCGCACTTGAGCATGGGGCGTTCAATTCTTTTCGTATTTGCTCAAACTGTGCAGGCAAAGGGTACATCGCCTTGTATGACCAACCGCCTTCTGCTGCTGAGTGACCACTGTGAACATCATCGGCGTTAACCAATATAATGCTGCCTTGGGGAGCAACATGGTTCCCCCCTGTTCGATAGAATTTCTGTGCGCCTTTTTCAATAACGCCAACGGTATAGCCTTCATGGCTATGGCGGGAAAAATTTTGATGATGGTACTGCGCATCCAAAACTTCTAAGCCACCGAGTTCATCTGCGAAGCGATAGGTCGCTTGTTCCTTGATGGCTGGCGATTTCTTGATACTGTCTTGTTGGCTTGTATTTTTTGACTCAGACACATCCACCGCCCAGTAAATTGAAAAAAGAAACACAGCGATAATTTGCTATGCCTTTCATCATAACCTACTCGGAAACCCTTTTTTTGTACAAAATTGCTCAAATGAATGTAGTGCCATTTCCCCTTTACTTGGACATAGTCTCATCGAGCTACCACGAAGAGTCTGTCTGGATGAATTGATGACGACGTAACTTCTTGCGTAATGCCGAGGCATATTCAATAAACCAACGATAAATGGTTGAACCATACCAACGCAGACACCAAAGAATGATTTCAGAGGCAAAGTGTTTCCATTTGAATTCGGGGTTGATCATTGAGTCGCTAGATTAGATGGGAAAGGCGGAATTCTGAGCCTAGGCTGATTTTTTGCAACAGAGCCGATTCGAGTGTTTTTGATTACCGCCACTTTATATGCAGGCTAATGAGTATTTATTCTCTGAAATAAAATCACAGATATTAAATTTGCACCGGCATGTACAATAATCCATACATACAAGGTGATCCAGATCACTTCGTGAAAGCAAAAAATTGCTGTACATTGGGCTCAGTGAATACGGCAATGATAATTGCAAATATAATTCATCATCATTTGCAATACACAAACGAAATGCCTTAAATCATTAAAATACCCAACAATATGCTTAAGGTAGTGGTGTGAAAGACAAAGGTGTGAGTAACGAGTTCAATAATAGTATTGGCTATTCTGGCCACTCTTGGGTTGAACGTGTTGCCCAGATAAGCAGGCAGCGATCGAGCCCAGTTGTATTAACGGAAAACAGCTAAAGATGTACGTATGTCTAATAACCTTAAGGAGAATTAATAATAATTAAAATCAAAATTTATGACCTATTGCTGGTCTCGGCCAAAACTCCTAATTATCAACGGTAATTAAACTCGAAGTTTAGGGAATTATATAAATGAAAAAATTTAGCATGTTAGCTCTAAGCATCATGGGAGCATTTGCATACCCCAATATTGCAAGTGCGCAAATAACTATTTACGATTTAGATATACAAGGTCAAACCTGTAATTCAGAATATCGACCAGTTACTCGCAGTGAAGCTCGTTTTTTAGGAACAGCTTTAACAAATAAAATGGGTGAATGGCAAATTACTAATCTTGCTGATGGATATGTAATTATGGGTTCTGGTTATGGATACGAAATTAAACAAGATGGATTATGGCATACAACTTTCTGTGTTCCGACTAAAATAGAAACACCTCAAATTTATGATATGTCTCCGATTAACATTCCTGAAAATGATGTTCTTACTGTTGAATGGGATTTAATAAACCAAGTTGAATTCTATCAGCCATGGGCTCGACTGGCTAACGCGCTGGGATTCGCTTGGGCTGGAGGCACCCGTAGTAAATACGCAGGTGAAGACATGATAGTTACGCGACAAAGCGATCATGACTTCCTTGTTACAGGATACAATAATGGTAGTTGTAACGGCTACCGTTGCGATGAACGATTAAAGATGGAATTCACTAATTTTAACTATGAAGTCGAACCTTCAACTCTTTGGGTTGGTAAAAAAGTTGAATCAGATAAAGAATCCTATGGCTATATCGTTGGTTACGCCAAGAATGCTTCTAGTACAATGCAACAGCGACGACTAACATATAGTTATTCTGAATCCACTAACTGGTCGAAGACGGATACTTATAAATATTCTGAAAAAGTAACCTCGAAAAGTAAATTTAAATTCCCTCTTATCGGTGAAACAGAATTATCGCTTGAGCTAGGTGCAGAACAATCATTTGCGACTACTGACGGTAAAAGTTCGCAAAAAACAATTTCTGATGTAGCTGTTGTTAACGTTCCCCCACACACGCAAATTCCTGTTTTCCTGAAAATTGAAAAGGCGACCGTTGATTACCCTTATAAATTTAATGCACAAGTTAGCTATGACGTAACTCTGACATCATTTATGCGGTGGGGCGGAAATGCATTGTTAAGTCATGATGAAAATCGACCAACTAAATCAATTACCTACACTGTTGGCCGAGGTTCTTCACCCGCCACAAACTTACTTTACCAATATCAGCACCCACATACGCCACTGGGTACGGATTTTTGGGATTGGTCGTGGCTTGTTGACAAGCATGGTAAAGACGCTCTGAAATGGGCTGTAAGTGATGCTCTTCGCCCGATTAAGACTAAAGTTTCAGGTGATTTCCATGCTGACTCTTCATACGTTGCTGATGTAACGTACTTAGCTGATGAACCATTCTATGGTAATGATGAACGCGCTGGACGAGTACGAAGAAGTGTAGACTCAGCTCCTATTGCAACAAAAGAAGAGCTAGAACAACTAGGCATTAAGGACTTTCAGCTAAACATAGAACCAGTTGACGACATTATCAGCCAAACGACATCTATGTAATTAACCCCAAAGAGGCTGGGTTTGTCTATATCCCGTTAGAAAAAACAATGCCGCTCACGTTAAGTGAACGGCATTAATCATTAGGCTCGCATTTTAGTTGTTATTTCAACAGTAACAGCGGACCGCCATTGCTACCGCCACAGGTGTCGAAATTTCTTGATTTAAATCGATGCTTAAACAATAACTCAATATCATTTAAAGCATCAATATCAATAATATCTCCTGAGCGATCCGACAGCTTGACCGACAAACGCCATCCACTCGCTGCAACACTGCGCTCTTTGAAAGCAAACGTTGGATTTAGCATTTCCAAAGAAGGCATATCAGTTTGGGTGATGTTCGCGTTCATTTGTTGCTTGAAGCTATTGGTAAATATTAGTTGACCATTTGCCCTATCCCAAAAACGTGTAGAGTAAGCAATGATTTCGTCATTGATACCTTGTCCATCGTTCGTCAACTTTCCTGGCACTTTGCTACGTAGGTAGCTATTACCACCATAGGTGAGGTATGCAGGGCTGGTTACTTCGCCTGACACGGTATAACTGGTTGGAAGGTTAATTGATATGGATTCTATCTTGTCGAGGTAAGTTCCGCCATCGGCCAAGCATGAGATATCATTGTTTGAGGCGACAACTGGTCCTAGGAAGAAGTTGCTGCGCGGAATTTCTTTCACGGTACTAAATTCTACCGTTAACCATCTGTCAGCACCGAAGCTACGAGTCAATGTACGTAGCTTCGCTTTGAATGCTTCGTCTGCTGTCAGCTCACCAAAACCTGATGGTTCTGGATACCACTGTGTTTTACCTCGAACTTCATCATAATAGCCAAAAACATGCTTTTTCAATGAGAACATATCAATGGCTTGTTGTGTACTGCGTAAGCTACGTGCGTTATCAAAGTGAACTAAGCTTTTGTAATAGCTATTCAGCTCTTCAATGGTATAAAGATTAAAAAGCGAAGCTTTGTTATAGCCATTTGAATGTTCTGCAAACGGTTCTTGCCACTTATATTCCAAGGCACCTACGGCATAAAATAGCCACTCCTGCAGGTTTTCAAATGCATCTTCGGCTTTGGTTGCATGTGATGTCAAGCGTGTGAAATGCAGAGGATCAGCATAATAACGATCAAGCTGCTCGGTATCATGTGCTTTCAGCTGCGCCTTGACCCGTTTTGCCTTGTTAAGCATGCCGGTTAGGCGTTCAGCCTCTTGCGCCAAAGTGGTCATCGAGCGGGCGATGTCGAGCTCGGCCGTTTTCAGCTCCAGCAGCAGGTTGCGAATATGCGCACGGGAGTTTGCATCAAGTAAACCACGCTCAGTACTCATTAGGCTTGCACGTTCTAGTGCAGCCAGTGCTGCGGCATAGTTTTTGGCATCTTCTGAATTCATCCCTTTGAGTTTCGCTTCGAAGTCTCGGGATGCCGCTAACACAAGATCAAGTTTCACCAGCCCTTTATCATTGATAAAATTACTGATGGTATCGAGCTGTGATTGTATATCTTTGCTGTTAAATATAGATGATGAGTTACTTTCATTGATGAGCTTTTGGAGCTGTAATTGTTGTTCACCAAATTGGACAATAATTTTTTCCAGTGCTTCGCTGATCCCTTTCTCTTCTGCAAGGCGCTCATTCTCAATGGTCATGGCATCAAGTAAGTTTTGATGTTGTAGCTTCGCACGCTCAATTGCTTGTTTGGCGCTTGTAATGAGCAACAGTTGCTGTGCCACCTGACTGCCCGCGCGTTTGCTATTTTCAACAATACAGTTGTCAGAATTCGAAGATTCAAGAGTACAGCCAAGCAAGTTAAACAACTGGTCGTTAAGTGAGCGACTGGTTATTTGATAGTTATTTCTGAAGTCATCGCGACTGTGGCGATAGATGTTGTATTGATTCAATGCATCGGACCGCGCTTTTTCGGCTTGCGTGAGCGCACCAGCACTAGGCTCCGCAATCATCGCTTTAAGTGCATTAAACGAATCGAATATGGTATTTCCATCGATACCATAACCTTGTACCAGTAACACACTGTCTTGCGGCAGGCCAAGTAGGTTGCTTTCCCCGCTTAGCCAGTTGTTCGCAGATCGAAGGGCGTAGAGGTTCGTCTCAAGCTTAACCATAACTTCCGGTAAGCCAGATGTTGTTGAAACCGTGCTCAGTTCATGCTCGCCGAATAAGGCTTTTAGCGTGTTATCTTTTGCCGTGAGTTCATTGCTAAGTGTGTTCAAGTCAGCTTGCAGGCTTGAAATAGCATGGGGATCAGTTTCACCACTTTGAATGGTTAGCTTAGCGACGGCCAATTTTTGTTCTGCCAGCATGTTCATCAGGGTATAAAGCATCGCAGTGTCTTTATGACCTTTGAATAAAAGCCCACCGCTCACAACTGGTTGCGAGTTACCGTTGCTATCAACGTAGCGAGGGCTGCTTAACCCACGTTGTGATACTAACACCTTAAAGGCATCTCTGTGGTTATCAATAAGCGCCCAGTAGTCATCGATAGCAGTTTGTAACGTATTGATAGCATCTTGACGATAAGCGATATTGCTATAGATTGATGACTTGTTGTTTCTCTCTATCCAGCCGATACGCGCTTGGTCTATCGATTGATTTGCAAGTGTAGATTCAGCAACGGCACGGTCGTAGTACACATCCATTAGTAGCCGCTTGAGATAGACTAACTCGCCACGTTGTGTGATTTTTTGATTAAGCTGATTGATGGCATTGATTGCATTGTTACGCTCGTTGACTCCCCAGAGAGATGAGAACTGTTTATTAGTTAACAGGCCACTTACCCCTTGGGCGTTATTATCGAGAGTGTACATCAAATCCAGATATCGGAAGGCGGCATCGCTTTGTTTGCCGTGGTTGTAATAGAGCGATTTGACCAAATCTTCAATCGGGTCATGCGCGATGGCGGCAACAGAACTCATCGTTTCACAACGGTTATTATTTAAATTGCCAGTTTTACAGTACTTGGTAGCTGCAGTAGTGATGGTCTTTTTACATTGGTTACCTGACAACTGATAGCCAGATGAGCAGCGCTTAAATGCTGCTGTTGAAATACTTTTTTTCCTAATGACTTCATAAAACGCGCCTTTGTTATTTGGATAGGTGGCTTTTTTTTCTCCACTCTGGTAAGACCAACCATCACTGTGTTTATACCATGTTCTTCCACGTATCCTATGACCGAACTTAACTACTCCATTCCATCTTATATCATGTCCGTCACTGGAAAATAGCGCGTAAGTGTTGTTAGGGGTATATTTTTTCTCTTGAATATCGGTTTTGCACTTATTGTAATTATCGACATTGCCTGAGCGACAAAAATACTTTATTGAATCTGTTAGTGTTTTAGAGCAATTGTTTGATGATGAGTTATAGTGATAGTCATTTTGGCAGGTCAATGAATAAACACTTGTTTTAATCCCGCCGCATGTTTTATTTGATGTATTCAATGTGTAACTGTTCGGACAAGTATAATAAATAAATTCATTGCCGAGATTGAAGTAACTATTGATTGTTGATCTGTTGGCTGTGCATATGCTGTTGCCGAAAGAGCTAATGGAACAGCAAGAATAAGATATTTAAAGCTAAGTTTAATTAATTTCTTCATTGTGATTTCTTTTGGATTAATGGTGTTTAAATATTGTTTAGTTGAAAGGTTGAACCTTGAAAATATTGATGTGCATAATTTTAAAAGGCTTTGTTATTCTTTGATTGGACGCTGGATATTGTCAATAAGAATGTATTTGTATCGATATATAACTGCAGCTTATGCGGCTGGGTGCGCATATTTGTTATATTTTCTTATTTTCTCTTTATTTCAATATGTTGTGGATTAATATTGTTGCTCTCATCGTTTGTCAATAATCAGGATGTTGCATGAAATGGAACTGGTGTCTACTCATTATTATTGCTACGTTATCTTATGTGTCACAGGCTAAAGAAATTAGTGCTGTTTCACCTACAGTGATCACGCTTCCAACAGGTCCAGGTACTATTCAAGGGTTAGGCGAAGGTTTTACAACAGAATTAAACACAGGAACAAGCCAAGATAAACTGGCACTGCTTCTTCCAAAGGGAAGAAATAACCATACACCATCACTATCTGTAGTTTATGACAGTGGGTATGGCAATGGATTATTAGGTGTTGGGCGTCGCCTGAATCTGCCTTACATCAAACGGCAAACAACCAACGGTTTACCACAATATAATGAACGTTCGCCTGATATTTATATTAATGAACAAGGTAATGAACTGGTTAATATTGGTAATGGTGAATACCGGGCGAAAGTGGAAGGACAGTTTGTAAAATACCAACAGCTGGCGCAGGGTTGGCAAGTTCATTTACCCAATGGTGCGGTATGGAAACTAGGGACAGTTCTTGATTCAATCGTAACCAATGATGATGGTAGCCAAGTATATCAATGGTATATTGATTCAGCAAAAGACAGTAATGGCAATGAGATCGCTTATTCGTATTCTGCATTAGATAATACTCAATCAGTATATCTAACGGCGATGAATTACAATGATAATAAATCTGGTGCGACTTTCAATTATGGAAAAAGACCAGACCCGATTGTGAATTTTCGTTCAGGTTTTGAGTTAACTCAACATTATCGCTTAAAAAGTGTGGCTGCATTTAATAAAAACAGCCCTGTATATACCTATCAATTCGGCTATGAGCCAGTCAGTGATTGGCAAATGTTATCGCGTTTGTCGAAAATAGAAAAGGTGGCAGCGAATGGTATTGATGCTTCACCTGCAACAACGTATCAATATACCGAGTTTAGCAAGTCGGCATTTACGACATCTTATATTCCTAGTGGTCAATATTTACCGATTACTGGTAAAGATGCTGACTTTATTGATATTAATGCCGATGGTTTACCTGATTTTATTAATACGGGTTTTTCACCAAACCATTATTGGATAAACCAAGGGAAAAATGCCCAAGGTGAAGTGGTATTTTCTTCCCAGCAGAAGATGTCAACACACTCACTGAGCAAGCTGTCTTCACCGTATGTGAAGTGGGCCGATATGACGGGTGATGGCAAAGTAAATATTATTAATGTTACATCACGTCAAACGAATATTTTATCATTAGATTCTAATAATGATTGGCAGCCAGATGGTGACTTCGGCCGCCCGCAGCTGCGATTGCAAAATAGTAATGCCCGCCTGATTGATATCAACCATGATCGCTTGGCTGATATTTTTATGACGGTGACCAATTCCCGTGGCAGTGTAATTGCCCACTCTGTGGCTCTCAATAATGGAACAGGTTGGGATAAGCCTATTACGATGCCCATTCCGCGCTTAGGGTTAGGTGTGGTGTTAGGGCGTTCAAATACCTTCATGACAGACATGAATGGTGATGGCCTTGCCGATTTGGTTTACCTGAGTAAATCGCGATTAATGTTTTTCCCTAATCGTGGTATTAACGGCTTTGGTGAAGCTATTGATTTTAATAGTTTTAGAAACATTGGGCGTGAATTATATAATTTTGAAAATGTTCGCTTCGCCGATCTCAATCACGATGGCATGTCTGATCTGATCTACCTTAACGGTATCCGTGTTGTGGTGTGGCCGAATAAGGGGCAATCGGCAGAACAGGGACAATTTGCATTTGGCGATCCAATGCGACTAGAGCATCCCGATCGCATTGCACCATCAAAAGTTTCTGTTGCAGATATTGATGGTAATGGCGTTACCGATATCGTCTGGTTTCGTGCGGGCAAGCGCGACCAATCAATGGCGTATATCACGCTTGTTCCCGGCACATTACCGAATCAACTTAAAGCGGTGAATAACGGCATAGGTCATGAATCTGAAATCAGCTACGGTACATTAGCGGTTGAAATGCAGCGCGATCGTGAGCAAGGAAAAGCGTGGCAACAGATGGTTCCGCTTGCCATGCAAATTGTGAAGCAAGTGACGCATAAAGATGCAAGCCGTGCGTCATTATCTGAAGTCAAACGCTACCATTATCACGATGGGTATTATTCAGCGAAAGAACGCAAGTTTGTGGGGTTCGCAAAAGCGGAACAAGTTGAAGCCGCTAGTGCCGCCGCCAAGGGGGCAAGTACACATTACTCATTTTTGTTAGGAATGGATGATGAGTCGTTACGTGGCAAAGTTTACAAGGTCGTTAAGAAAGATCTCAACAACGCCATTTACTGGCAAGAGACAGCTCAGTGGCAAAGTAAAAAGCTGTTTGACAGCGTTGATGTTCCGAGTCGTAAAGTTACCTTTGCCTATGTTAGTGAAAGGAAACGGGAATTAATTGAACAAGGTAAGGGATCGCCCGTTACCCTTGCTTGGCAATATGCTTACGACGACTTTGGTAACATGATCCGTCTGCTTGAAAAAGGGCGGCTAGACAATCAATGGCAAGATGAACGTGAAACGTTATGGCGTTTTAGTGCGGAAGAGCAATCCTCACTTGATCATTGGCAACTCAATAAACCGATTGAAAAAGTCGTTAAAGGTTCAAATGGCAACATCATAACAAAAGAACAGTGGTTTTATGACGATGAGAGTCATACTGCTGGTCAATTAGGGATTGTGTCGAAAGGCAACCTGACTGCTCACCAGCGTTGGGTGAACCCAGCGATATCTTCTGAAACGGTATTTTCTAAACGTTATCGATATGACAATTACGGTAATATTACAGCCATATATGGACCGTTATATGGCAAACAGACGGGCCACTGGGCAACGATTGCTTATCAAGAGGGTCTGAATCCGATAGAAGAAAATATCCACTTAGGTGGGGCAACGCTGATAGCCAAAGCCAGTTATGACAATCCTCTCGGATTAATGTCTTCATTTAGCGACTTCAACGCGAGTGAAACAACATTTACCTATGATGGGTTGGGCCGCGTAAAAACCATTGTTCGACCTGGCGATAGTGCAAGTGCGCCATCGCAGGCATTTGAATACCACTATCAACAGAGCTTTGATGGGGCCGCAGTGAACTGGGTCGGCACACACCAGCGCTTAGAAGCAGGCGGCGCAACCATCGCAAGTCGCCAGTATTATGATGGTTCTGGCCGCCACTTAATGACTGTGGCTGACAGTAAACAGGGCGCAGTGGTTCGTCAGCATTTGCAATACGATGCCCGTGGCTTTAAATCAAAAAATAGATTGCCTTACTTTGCTTCGTCTTTGGCTTATCAGGTGAACTCGTCATCGCCAGCCATAAAGAGCGAATATGATGGCCTTGGCCGCCTTATTCGTAAGCATAATCCGGCCACGGCAAGCCATGGTGCGACATACAGCGAAGTTAAGTATTCGCCACAAAAGATATGGTTCCAAGATTCGGCGCAAACATTAGCGGGTGGTGTACATGCTGGCGCCGGTAAGTGGCTGGTTTATGATGGATTGAGTCAGTTACGCGAAGTGCGTGAAAATGTCGGCGTAGATCGCGACGGGAATATTTCGGCACAGCAAGATTGGGTGACCCGCTACGATTTTGATGTTGTCGGCAATTTTACACGTTTGATTGATGCGTTTGGTAATATCCGCACCATGGAGTATGACGGACTTGGTCGCAATACCTACATCAATGATCCTAACCGTGGGCAGGCTTGGCACCAATATGATGCCGCAAGCAATAAAGTGGCATCGCTGAACAGCAAAGGGATCGCACATTTCTACGCTTACGATGGCATTAATCGTCTCACTCGTGAAAGCACGTATCAGGATAAAACAGCCGTTCCTAATAGCGGAGGTGTTTACCCGGTACTCTCCCCATCAAAAGCAAAAACCGTAGTCAGTTACCGTTACGACAGCAGTCAAGATAATACGCTGCATCATCTAAAAGGGCGATTGGCTGAGGTGTATGACGAAGCAGGTAAAAGCTGGTTCGGTTACGACGCAAATGGCCGTCGCGCCTTGGATAAGCGCCAGATCATCGCATTAGGAGAGCGTACTGCCGTATTTGCTACCCAGCGTACTTATAATAGTGCTGGCAAGGTAGCACGTTTGACCTATCCTGATAATACTTATGCTGATTACCAGTATGGTGCTGGTGGTGAGTTAATTGCTATACCCGGTGTTGTTGATTCATTGGCTTTCAACGCAACGGGACGGCTTAGTAAGGTTGGGTTGAGTAATGGTGTAACAAGCGACTATTCGTATGATGCATTAGATCGCCTGAGCCATTTACAAACCACACGAAGTGGAGACAGAACATCACTTCAGTCACTGGGTTATGAATACGATGCGGCATCAAATTTACTGAACATTTCCGATGGGCGATCACTCGACGATAAACGAATTATTGCAGCTGAATTAGGCCAAATCGATAACGCGTATGATCTTGACCAATCGCGTTCGTATACTTACGACGACTGGTATCGATTAGCAACAGAGCAAAATAAATTAATGCTTACAGAATACAAATTTGATCCCATTGGCAATCTCATGGCTAAAAATGTGAGCCATCCTTTATCTGCTGATAGTTCATTAACCTTGCGATATGGGGGAAGTGATGATAATTCGAATTCCTTGCGCTTTAATCGCCTTGGTCGCGCTGCGGGTGAGCGTTCCGGGCCTAATGCGCTGACGTTTGGCAAGGTTGCCATTGACTATGATGAAATTGGTAATCGAACTCGTGAAGGAAATCAATATTATGTATGGGATCACAACAACCGCTTAGCGAGTGTGAAGAATGATACCCATCAAGCGGATTATGCTTATGACTACAATAATAAGCGTCGTATCAAGTGGGTGAAAGATAATAAAGGCAAAGAAAGTCACGTCTTTTATATCAGTAAAGATGCTGAGATCCGCGCTGGGAAAATGATTAAGTTTGTGCGCTTAGGTAAACACCGTATTGCTAAAACGAACAAGGCTGGCGGCCCATTTAATCCATCGTTGTTCTATCTCAAGCAACATTTAGGCTCGACAGAGCTGTCCGTTAATGCTGAAGCTAAGGTGATTAATGCATTTAACTATGAACCTTTTGGTGAACTTGAAGCGAAATTCGGCTTAGATGCTGAAACAAACTACAGATTTACCGATAAGGAGCAAGATAAAGAATCGGGGTTAGGGTATTTCTCTCAGCGGTATCTTGATCATTCTATGGGGCAATTTATAACTCCAGATCCGGTGTTTGCTACTTCTGCCCGCTTTATTGATCCACAACAGTGGTCTCCGTATACGTATGGGCGTGGCAATCCATTAAAATACAGCGACCCTGATGGTGAAGATATCTATAGTGACTGGGGGTGGGTTGCAAATGCAGCAAAAATGGATAAAGCCAGTGAAGCATTTGCGAAAGCTGAAGTCGAGTCAATGCATCAGTCAATGACTAATTTTCAAAATGCGGCTTCTGAAGTAAAAACAATATCAGCCACTGTAGCGGAGCAAGCAGGGTACGTTTCTGCGACTTGTACCGTTACTGGAGCAGTAACAGGAAATAAGACTTTATTATCAGCGGGTAAAGTAATGGGAGTGGTATCAGCAAGTGCTAGCGGTGTAAATGTTATTGCTGATGCAGTGGATGGTGGTGAGTTTGATGTAATTAATGCTGGTACTTACGTAATTTCAGTAGGGACAGGGTATATGATTGATCAGGCAGCAGTTAAGGCATTAGGAAATAAAATGTATGGTAGTAGTAAAGATGCGGTAGATGCGATTTCGAAGGTAGCAGGTGAAACGATAAATCAGGTTGGTAGAAATGATAGTGAAAATAATCAAAAAAATAGTAATAGTAATAGAAATGGAGGTCCTAATTCCCATACGGGTAGGGTGAATAGTAGTGGTGATGAATCAAAAAATGGAGACGTGAATGAATCTACCAGCGATAATTCACCGATATAGTTATTACATAGTATTAAGGCTTTAGATGCTTACAAAAGATGAAAAGAAAAAAATTAAAAGATATAAGAGATATACAACTCAATTTTCATCAAGAGCTAAGACATTATGTTTGCTGATGATGAGTATATGGATAGTGCCTTGTTCACTTATATCTCTATATTATTGGAAGATAGATATCAATATTGAGTATCCAATAATGTTACCGATGATTTTCTTTGTTTCTATATTTGTTGTTTTATTATTTGAGAGAGAGCTATTGATAGTGAATGATGAGTTCAAGAAGTATCTGATATTTTATTCTGCTGTTACTGTCTGTTTAAATGTATTATTCTTGATTGATCTTTACTTGGTATTCTTGGCCTTCTTGATAGCACCTATAAATGCTTTTATCTTTGTTTATCAGTGTAACCATTTACACTCTAAGCTTATAAATACCAAAGTATAGGTGGAGATGGTTGTTAAACTTGCTACAGGTGATTTTCACAGTACAAACGTTATAAAACAGGGGGGTATTGGTGCGGTAACTGGTGGGTTAGCCTCTAGAGTTACAGTTGGATTGAAGCCCACGAATCTGCCTGAAAATACTTGGCCACAATCAATGAATGGAATGACGCCTTCTACAACTCAGCGTTCATTAGTTGGTTCATTGAATTTAAGATCTACATCTGCAGTGAAATCGCCAGCCCTTGAAACAGCTTATGATGGAGTTTATACGACGGCATATACTGGTACTAGAATCTACTTTTGATAAAGCCAGTCAGTCTTCTCTAGGCAGCAGCATGGAAAGTAGTGGAAATAATGGAAGTGATGGTCCAAAAACCAACTCTTCGAGCGATTCTTCTGCGGGAAGTTTTCCAACTGGTCAGTGTACTGTAAATTCATCAGAGAACGATGGAGACGAAGAATGATAATAAGGCCTCCAAGAAATGCTAGTACCAGCTTTCTTAAAAAAGATACGTTGCTTCATCGCTTGATTTATTATTTTTTCGTATCATTGAGTACCGTTATATCTTTTCTATTTTTTGAGTGTATCTCTCACTATGTATCCTCATTAATGGGTATTGAACCCCAAATGCCTGGAAGATTGATTGAAGATAAGATTGGATTCTTTTTAGGAATAACCGTTAGTGTATTACCAACTCTGTTTCTTTTCATTTACTTAATGAAGTTATCTGTTTGGGCCTGTAAAAAACTAGGGTTGTAATAGACGAAAATGAAACACGTGATATCAATTGCTGAAGGGAAAACCTTCTTTCACCGAACATTACGATTATGTTTTGTTGTAGTGAGTGCTGTAATTGCTATGTTGTACTTGGAGTTTTTTCTGCGAGTTGTTTTAGCTAAATGGCTGGGCATCGATATGGATACTCCTGTACGGTTATTAGAAAATCAGTGGCTACCAGACGCACTGGTAATATTAACTGCGCTATCAGGAATACTTGTATTTATCCTGATGTTAAAGCTGTCATCATGGTTGTTTAGAGTGCTGAGAATTTAATGGTCATAATGTTGGAAGTGATGAAGGTTGATGTAAATCATAACCTACCACCCCTGTTTGCGACAAAACCGTTTAATTGGACTAATGCTGGCCTCACAGCAGCAGGAATTGGACAGATGAAGGCAGCTCAGGCACTCACAAATACTACAAGGAAGTCATTTTCACCACTTGTAGAGGCGGTAGATCAAATTTCAGGTGCAGGGATTTACGGTGCATCTCTTCAACAATCGATGAATACAGATACTGCTACTGCTGAAAGTAAAAGCGATACTAGTGGAAATAGAAATCGGAATGGAAGTGATGGCCCTAGTAATATCTCTTCAGAAAGTACATCGGAAAGCTCTTCAACTGATCAGAGTGAGGCAATGCTTTGTTAAGCTATTGAGGAGCATTGTTTGACTTTGCTTTGGAGATTATAATGAGTTTATTGGATTTTAGTTTTATGAAAAAGTTCTCAATTTGTTTTTTTATTCTATTTACAGTATGTACATTTGCAAGTGATGAAAGTCATACTTCTTCTGTTGAAAATTTTATGTCAGTAATGAGGCTGGATAAGATTTTCAGTACAATAAGTGAAAATTATCGAGTCGTCATTTTAAATAAGTATAAGAACATAATAAATGTTGATAATGAGCAAGAGCTAAACTTAGCTATTGAATATAGTGAAAAGAATAAGAATATTTTAGAATCATATTATCAATCACCAAAAGTAAAAATGACTATAATGAGTATGTATAACGAGGCTTTTACAGATGAAGAGCTAAATCAAATCATAGCGTTTTACAAAAAACCAGTTGGGCAAAAAGTATTAAATGAAATGCCTCTGATTAATGAGAAAGCTATGAGATTTTATCTTAGCGATGCTAGTGAAATCGAAGCAGAATCATTTAACGTGAATTCGGAATTTGTTGAAAGGTTAAAGCTGCTTAGAAAGCAGCAGTAAAATCAAGGTGTGTGATTGCTGAGAGTTTAAAGAAGACATTAACAATAGTCTTTTTTCACCTAACAATATAAAACGAAAGAGTTGATATTTTTCCATCATCGATTCTTCCGTGTTTGGCAGAAGTTAATGACACTTGTGGCGATAATTTCCATGTGTAGATATTGATTGTTCTTTATTTGGTATTCTTGGCCTTCTTGATAGCACCTATAAATGCTTTTATCTTTGTTTATCAGTGTAACCATTTACACTCTAAGCTTATAAATACCAAAGTATAGGTGGAGATGGTTGTTAAACTTGCTACAGGTGATTTTCACAGTACAAACGTTATAAAACAGGGGGTATTGGTGCGGTAACTGGTGGGTTAGCCTCTAAAGTTACAGTTGGATTGAAACCCACGAATCTGCCTGAAAATAATTGACCACAATCAATGAATGGGATGACATCATCAACGACACAACGTACTTTAGCTGGTTCATCGAATTTAAGATCTACATCTGCAGTGAAATCGCTAGCCCTTGAAACAGCTTATGGTGGAGTTTATATTGATCTAGAATCTACTTTTGATAAAGCCAGTCAGTCTTCTCTAGGCTGTAGCATGGAAATAATGGAGATGAGCAATGATAATTGGACCGCCGAAGAAAAATCGTATCAAATTTCTAAAAAAAGATATATTGTCGCATCGTTTGATTTACTACTTTTTCGTACTTATGAGTACTGTAGTATCATTTTTGTTTGGTGAATTTTTAAATCGAATCCCGTGGTTTGGCATTGATCCAAATATGCCAGGTAGATTGGTTGAGGATAAAATAGGATTATTTGGAGGGATTATCTGTAGTGTTGTACCTGCTGTCATTTTGTTTTGTATTTTAATTAGGTTATCTGTTTTTGTTTGTAAGAAAATAGGGCTGTAATAGACGAAAATGAAACACGTGATATCAATTGCTGAAGGTAAAACCTTCTTTCACCGAGCATTGCGATTATGCTTTGTTGTAGTGAGTGCTGTAATTGCAAAACTATATGTAGAGTTTATGCTGAACATTGTTTGGGAACAATGGTTGGGAATTGATATCAATACACCAGGGCGCTTAATAGAAAACCACTGGCTACCAGCGATCATGACGGTTTTAACAGTGCTATCAACATTGGCTGTATTTATCCTGATGTTAAAATTTTCATCATGGTTATTTAGAGTGCTGAGAATTTAAATAGGTCATCCAACGGCCCGTGAGGGCGTTGTTGATAATAATCATACCCTAGTTTTCCATCCGTAATTACTCAAATCTCTGAATCGTTGACCAAGCTCGTTTTTGCAATTTGAATCTACTAGTAGCGACAGTAAACTTCTTTATCGGGGCATGATCAGATTCAATTCCATTATTGAGGTACTTCACTTGTCGCAGCTCGACATCCGCTCGTAATTGCCCTTCTTTCTCCAAGCGAGCAATGGAATTTGCGTCTGAGGAATGCTTGTCTGTGTTTAATGGTTTAGGTTGGCTGTCTATATCGTAATATCTTAGGCTGCGCCGAAGAAACGGATAAGCGGCTTCATTACGTTTGTGGGAGAAATAGAAATCTAGTGTTTCACCCTGTTTATTGATACTACGGTAAAGATAGTGCCATTTCCCTTTCACTTTGACGTAGGTTTCATCGAGCTGCCACGATGAGTCAGTCCGGATGAATTGATGGCGACGTAACTTCTTACGTAATGCCGGGGCATATTCAATGAACCAACGATAAATGGTCGAACGATTAACCGAAATCCCTCGTTCTGCCAGCATGTCACTGAGGTTTGCGTAACTCATTGGGGTCGAACCATACCAACGAAGGCACCAAAGAATGATTTCAGGGGAAAAGTGTTTCCATTTGAATTCGGGGTTGGTCATTGAGTCGCTAGATTAGATGGGAAAGAAGGAATTTTGAGCCGATACTGAATTTTTTGCAACAAGCCCTTTCTTATACTAAAAACACTCGGCACACCTGTCTTTTATAACGATTAACTCATTGTGAAATCGTGTATTTAAATGGGTTTATGGCCGATAATCGTGAAGCCTGTTTTATCCCAATAAAGTATTTTGATTTTGTCGCGTTGTTTGTTGGTAAACAGGAACAACGCACCAGTATTAAGCGGCAAATCGGTATCACTTTCAACCAGTGCAGCCAAGCCGTTAATCGATTTACAAAAATCCACAAATGCGCGATATAGATATATTGCTGGAGGGTTGGTGAGTCCATTCCTGATTGCTACGACGTGATGTCATGATCTCGTCTTCGTTTATTGTTGAAGACAAAATTTTAAAGTGTACTGTCAGTTAATTGAATGCGGGGTTTATGGCTCGCTTACGATAGAGCAAGGTTATGGGGAGCTTAAACAGCATCAATTGGCCAACAAGCCCATTTTGAGAAGCCTAAAAAAGGAAGGAATTTACCAAGAGCTGTGGGGGATCCTAATCTCATACAATATCGTTAGGCTAGAAATGGCGGCGATGGCAAAAGAGCATAAAGTAGAACCGCTGAGGATTAGTTTTATCAATGCTCTTTATCTAATACAAGATGAATTTATCTGGTGTGATGGGCGAAGTCCGGGGACGATTCCGAAAAAGCTGAAAGCCCTGAGAGAGAATGGTAGACGGTTAATCTTACCAAAGAAAAGAAAGCGGCATTCATACCTACGAGCAGTATTACAAAGACTGGGAAAATACCCGAATAGAAAAGCCACTCGCTCTTAAGCGAGTGGCATTAAGTGTAAACTCGGTTTTTATAGTGAATCATTTTTTATAGAAAGAGAGACAAAAAGTTCTTTCTACCGTTATTTATTCAACAATTAAGCAAGAAGCTCTTTTGCTGTATCAACAACGTTTTCAACCGTAAAACCAAACATCTTGAATAGCTCGCCTGCTGGTGCAGACTCACCAAATGTTGTCATACCGATGATGCGACCATCGAAGCCTACATACTTGTACCAGAAATCAGCAATACCGGCTTCAACTGCGATACGTGCAGTCACATCAGACGGTAATACAGATTCACGGTAAGCAGCATCTTGCTTATCGAATGTATCTGTTGCTGGCATAGAAACAACGCGAACCTTACGGCCATCAGCGGTTAGCTGGGCGTAAGCTTCTGTTACTAGCTCAACTTCAGAACCTGTTGCGATAAGGATAAGCTCTGGCTTGCCTTCACAATCTTTCAGGATGTAACCACCCTTCGCGATATCAGCTACTTGAGCATCTGTACGTGGTTGTTGTGCTAGGTTCTGACGCGAGAAGATTAGCGCTGTAGGGCCATCTTTACGTTCGATTGCCAGTTTCCAAGCAACAGCAGATTCAACCTGATCACATGGACGCCATGTGCTCATGTTCGGTGTTAGACGCAGTGAAGCAATTTGCTCTACTGGCTGGTGCGTAGG
>SWCB01006083.1_pt1 | contig 21624 bp, 22 predicted proteins | sample 4692901 | NCBI WGS metagenome assembly SWCB01 (sample SAMN10267276, study PRJNA491770) | bioreactor metagenome | isolation source: DHS bioreactor inoculated with subseafloor sediment | place: Japan: off Shimokita Peninsula | collected 2006-08 | reverse complement strand
AATGGCGGTGAAGGAGGGATTCGAACCCTCGATACGGGATAAACCATATACTCCCTTAGCAGGGGAGCGCCTTCAGCCTCTCGGCCACCTCACCGTGTTTCGGGGGCTCATATTACTGCCAGCCAAAAATAAGTCAAACACTTTATTGCCAAAAAACAGCAATCGCAGCACGCATGCACATTTAATAGCCAACACGGCAACTAAACCAACGTAACTATCGAAATGTTTGGCATATTTCGTCAAAGCTAACAAAAATATAATTTGTATCTAGATCAAACTTGAGACAAAAAAGGCCAGCATAATATAGCCGACCTATTTGAATTAGAAGTTGCCAGAACCTTGAGTTCCGTTTTCTTTTTCAGCTTGAATTCGCATGTAGATTTCTTCACGGTGAACAGATACTTCTTTAGGTGCGTTAACACCAATGCGAACTTGGTTACCCTTAACACCAAGTACAGTAACTGTTACTTCATCACCAATCATTAGCGTTTCACCAACGCGACGAGTCAAAATTAGCATTCGTGTGCTCCTTGAGTTATCTCAGTTTTATAAGAATTAATATTTATTATCCAGCAAAATTTACTACAGCGTAAATGGTCTCAGCTCAATAAATAGCGAGAAGAGGTAGATTATCCAGACTTTGCTGGTCTACCACAAACCTTTTGTGGATGATATCAGCAGCTAACTTATGATTGTCTTTATCTATCAAAAAAGAAAGGCAATCAGTTTGTCGCTGCTTATGGTGCACAATAATGCCTGCTTCTGATAAGAAAATACGAATTTCATCCGCATATTCCAATACATCATTCCCTATCATAGATAGAGTTGAAACATCACCAATATGGCGCATTTTCTCATCTAACACTAGTCTAAGTCGTGCTAAATCGTCATTTGAAGCAACAATTTGTGTGGAATCTGCTTTTGCAGTCACACTCCAAACCTCTACCCCAAATATACTTAATTGTCTTTGTAGCTCATCTCTAGATAACTCAACCTCCAACAATGCTTGGTTACCTAAAATGGCAATACCAACAATAGAAGGTGTTGACGCTATGTCAAAATTTACAAGTGTGCCCTCCCCTTCATCAAACGATGAAAGTACCCGCAAAGGGACACTGTGCTGAAGAGCATACTCAACTGACTGTAATTGTAGCACTTTAGCACCTTTACTCGCCATTGTTCTCATATGTTCAAAATGAATCACATTTAAACGTCTGGCATCAGGTACTAAACGGGGGTCTGTCGAATAGACCCCATCTACATCTGTAAATATTTGGCACTCAGTTGCATTCAAAGCGCTCGCAACCGCAACAGCGGTCATATCTGAACCGCCTCGCCCTAAGGTCGTGATATTGTTATCACTATCACGCCCCTGAAAGCCAGCCACAACAACAACGTTACCTTGTTCAAGTAACGCTGTTATACGCTTTGTCTCAACTTTTGTGATACTGGCATTATTAAATACATTATCCGTTCGAATAGTCACTTGATCAGCAGTTAAGGATTGCGCCTTAATACCTCGCCTATTCAAAGCCATCGCAAGTAAAGCAATAGACACTTGCTCACCCGCTGATAATAAGACATCCAACTCTCTCGCCGTTGGAATCTCATCAATTTGTTTTGCCAACCCTAACAAGCGATTTGTCTCACCGGCCATGGCTGACAATACAACAACTATCTGATGACCTTGCTGATATGTTTTCATTACACGATCAGCTACAGCTTCAATTCGGTCAATACTACCTACCGACGTACCACCAAACTTCTGCACTAATAATGTCACTTCACCTCTCCAATATTTACAGTTTTTCAGTTAACCAAGGAGTAACCGATTCAAGAGCCGCAGGTAATGCAGCGGCATCTGTGCCGCCAGCTTGAGCCATGTCAGGGCGACCGCCACCTTTACCACCAACTTGCTGGGCAACCATATTTACAAGCTCACCCGCTTTCACTTTGCCAGTGAGATCTTTCGTTACACCAACGATCAAACCAACTTTATCGCCACTCACATTACCAAGCACGACGATACCGCTGCCTAGCTTATTCTTTATTTCATCTAGCATGCCACGCAGTGCTTTATTGTCAGCACCATCAAGCTGCGTTATCAATACTTTCACACCATTGATTTCTTTCGCTTGATCAAGCAAACCAGCACTTTCTTGTGCGGCAAGCTTATCTTGAAGTTGCTGAATATCTTTTTCTAATTGCTTGCTGTGTGCCAGTAACGCGCTCACTTTTGTCGCAACAGAAGCAGCATCAGACTTAACAATACTTGCCGTTTCAGATAGCAATACTTCTTGTGCATGTAATGCATCAATAGCAGCAGCACCCGTTACCGCTTCAATACGACGAATACCGGCCGCAATACCACCTTCAGAGGTAATCTTGAATAAACCAATATCACCGGTATTTTTCGCGTGAATACCACCACATAGCTCAGTTGAAAACTCACCCATGCTAAGTACGCGTACTTCATCATCGTATTTCTCGCCAAACAGTGCCATTGCACCTTTTTGCTTAGCAGATTCAATATCCATGATGTTGGTATCAATGCTGTGGTTCAAACGAATTTGTTCATTAACAACACGTTCGATTTCACGCAATTGCTCGGGTTTAACCGCTTCAAGGTTAGAGAAGTCAAAGCGCAGTGCGTCAGGCTTAACTAATGACCCTTTCTGAGCAACATGCTCACCTAGCAAGTTGCGCAATGCAGAATGCAGTAAGTGTGTTGCTGAGTGGTTCAGTGTAATCGCAGCACGACGTGCAGCATCAACTTGAGCTTCAAGCTTATCGCCAACGTTAAGCGCACCTTTTTCGAGTGACCCTTTGTGACCGATAGCAGCGCCGAACTTTTGTGTATCAGATACATTGAACACTGTGCTTTCTGCGGTTAGAACACCAGCATCACCACACTGACCACCAGACTCGGCATAGAACGGCGTATTATCAAGAATGATTAATGCGTCTTCACCAGCAAGAATGCTATCAACCGCTTCACCGTCACGGTAAAGCGCAATAATGCTGCTTTGTGCTGCTGTGCCTGTGTAGCCACAGAATTCAGTATTCGCGTCTACTTTGATTGATTCATTGTAATCAACACCAAATTTACCCGCTTCACGCGCACGTTGACGTTGTGCTTCCATCGCATTATTGAAGCCTTCTTCATCAATGGTGAAATCACGCTCACGTGCAACATCGTTGGTTAAATCTGCTGGGAAACCGTATGTGTCATACAGTTTAAATACCGTTTCGCCATCAAGCTCTTTGCCGCTTAAGTTATCTAAAGCGTCATTTAAGATTGTCAAACCACGGTCAAGTGTACGACCAAAGTTGTCTTCTTCAATCTTCAATACTTTTTCAACAAGCGCTTGTTGTTTCTTCAGCTCTTCACCAGCAGTGCCCATGATTTCAGCTAAAGGACCCGCTAGCTTGTAGAAGAACGCACCGGTTGCGCCTAATTTATTACCGTGGCGCACTGCACGACGAATAATACGGCGAAGCACATAACCACGGCCTTCGTTTGACGGCATAACACCATCAACGATTAAGAATGCACATGAACGGATATGGTCAGCCACAACGCGTAATGATTGATTAGATAAATCTTCGTAACCAATCACTTCTGCAGACTTTTTGATGAGTGTCTGGAAGATATCAATTTCATAGTTAGAGTGAACGCCCTGCATAATTGCAGCAATACGCTCAATACCCATGCCTGTATCAACAGAAGGCTTAGGTAACGGCTCCATAGTACCGTCAGCTTGACGGTTAAATTGCATGAATACGTTGTTCCAGATCTCGATGAAACGGTCACCATCTTCTTCTGGTGTACCAGGACGACCGCCCCAAATATGTTCGCCGTGATCATAGAAAATTTCAGTACAAGGGCCACAAGGACCTGTGTCACCCATTTGCCAGAAGTTGTCTGACGCGTAAGGTGCACCCTTGTTGTCGCCGATACGTACGATACGATCTGCGGGGATACCCATTTCTTTATTCCAGATGTCGAATGCTTCGTCATCTGTTTCGTAAATCGTTACCAATAGACGATCTTGAGGCAAGCCCAATACATCAGTTAAAAACTCCCAAGCATACTTAATCGCGTCTTGCTTGAAATAATCACCGAAACTGAAATTACCCAGCATTTCAAAGAAAGTATGGTGACGGGCAGTAAAGCCAACATTCTCTAGATCATTGTGCTTACCACCGGCACGTACACAGCGTTGAGCAGTTGTCGCTCGAGTGTAGCTGCGCTTTTCAATACCTAGAAAAGTATCTTTAAATTGATTCATACCTGCATTGGTAAACAACAACGTTGGGTCGTTGGCAGGTACAAGAGAAGAGCTCTCCACTATTTGGTGGCCTTTGCTCTCAAAAAACGCTAGAAACGCACGGCGAATCTCATCAGTGCTCATGTACATTGGGAAATCCTGAATAGATGTTTTATAGAAACCAGAATTATCGCCTTTAAGCGATAGTATCGGACTAAGATAAAATTTTTGGCGGTCATTGTAAAACAACCACTGTGGGTACGGGAAATATTATGTTAAAAATTACGTAAATAATGGCATCTTAACCGCTAAATATGCAGTTAATTACGGGCAGGAGGTTGTGCGGCGGCTGTTAGACCCAATCGTTATAATTGATTTCAGGTTACTCTTCATCTCGAATATTCAATGCGTAGCTTATTTGGTCTGAATCAAACCCTCGATATTCCATAAAGCGATAACGCTTCGCTTTTTCTTTAAGTGTGTCGGCATCACTAAAACCAAACTTTCGCAGAGCAACATCTTTCGCATGTTCAAACCAATCAACATCACACTCATCAAAGACTTGATCAATGATAGCCTCAGATACACCTTTATTTCTTAATTCTGCTTGAAGACGCAACTCTCCCAGCCCTTTACCAATACTATTTCGTACAATGAGTGATGCATAACGGTGATCATTCAGCCAACCGCGCTCAAGACAGTCGGTAATTGCACTGTCGATTTCATCTTGAGCATAGTGTTTACCTTGAAGTTTTATTCGTAATTCCACTTCTGCATGATCGCGACGTGATAAATACCCAATAGCCACTTGTTTCGCTGATATTTTGTGAGGGCTATTCTTTGTCATATTAAATTCCATTAAACAAAAAGCGGGCTTTGTATACGCTACAAAGCCCGCTTTCTTATTCATTTATGAAAACTGTTCAAGAAGAGATATATCTTCATGTTACAGCTGCTTCAGCACTCTTATTTTAGAGCTTCAGCTTCATCTTTTTTTGAACCTGATTTTTTTGCATCAGTTTCTTCTGCTTCTTCCACTGCTGGTGATAACAGCATGTCACGCAGTAGTTTTTCAATCTCTTCAGCTATTGCTGGATTTTCGACTAGGTGCTTACAAGAATTAGCCTTACCTTGACCAATTTTATTACCTTTATAGCTGTACCAAGCGCCCGCTTTTTCTACAAGCTTATGCTTAACACCTAGATCAATGAGTTCACCGTTACGGTTGAAGCCTTGACCATAAAGAATTTGTGTTTCAGCCTGCTTAAACGGTGCAGCAATTTTATTTTTAACAACCTTGATGCGTGTTTCGTTACCAACCACTTCATCACCATCTTTAATTGCACCAGTACGGCGAATATCAAGACGAACAGATGCGTAGAACTTAAGAGCATTACCACCCGTAGTCGTTTCTGGGTTACCAAACATCACACCAATTTTCATACGAATTTGGTTGATGAAGATACACATACAGTTTGATTGCTTCAGGTTACCAGTCAGCTTACGCATCGCTTGAGAAAGCATACGTGCTTGTAAACCCATATGTGAATCACCCATCTCGCCTTCAATTTCAGCTTTAGGTGTTAAAGCCGCAACAGAATCGATTACGATAAGGTCAACAGCACCAGAGCGTGCTAGTGCGTCACAGATTTCTAATGCTTGCTCACCCGTGTCTGGCTGAGAAACAAGTAACTGATCAATATCAACACCCAGCTTCTGGGCATAGATTGGATCCAATGCGTGTTCAGCATCAATAAAAGCACACGTTTTATTTACGCGTTGCGCCGCGGCAATTGTTTCAAGCGTTAGCGTTGTTTTACCTGATGATTCAGGACCATAGATTTCAACGATACGCCCCATAGGTAAACCACCAGCACCTAATGCAATATCAAGTGATAGTGAACCAGTTGAAATGGTTTCAATATCCATTGTGCGGTTGTCGCCCAACTTCATGATTGAACCTTTACCAAATTGCTTTTCAATCTGACCTAACGCTGCGGCAAGAGCCTTCTGCTTATTATCGTCCATTCGACTCTCCAACGGATGTTGAAAGGAAATTACTGAACTTACTTAATGATGATTAGTATACTGTCTATTCATACAGTGTCTAGCACTGTGTGATATTTTTTTTGATCTTTGTTCTTAGCCTGAAAATAACAAGGTACCATCAAGCAATTGTAACGAGCCGCTGAAGCATGCCAGATAACGATTTTTCAATCGCTTGCTCTCTTACAGCGTTGCGATCACCGTCAAATAAACATGTTTCAGTATACAGCCACCCCGTTTTATCTGCCCAAGCAAGGCATACCGTACCAACAGGTTTTAATGCTGTACCACCACCAGGACCCGCAATACCACTGATGGCAACACTGATATCGGCATTGGAATTGTCTAATGCACCTCTTGCCATTTCCATTACAACGGATTCACTGACAGCACCATGTTCTGCTAATGTTTCTGTTTGTACATTAATCATTTGCTGTTTGGCTTCATTACTGTAAGTCACAAACGCGCGATCAAACCACGCAGAACTGCCTGCGATTTCAGTTATCGCCATCGATACACCACCACCCGTGCATGATTCAGCCGTTGTGGCTACCCAACTTTGCTGTAATAACGCCGCACCGAGCTGTTCAGCTAGAGTCAATATTGTACTCATCTCTCAATCCTTATTTAGCCAGTAACACAATAAAAGCCACTTCATATCAATATTATTGAAAATCAGATTAAACCGATTTACCGCAAACACCTCAGCCAATACCTATAAATAACCTCTACGATTATCAACTTACTCACTTGAAAGTAAATTCCCTGTATTGAGACTTTGCCGACTAGTCTGATTCACGTATCCTTGTACCAGAATTTAATCCAGCAGCAACAGTAGGCAATATTGTGACAGTAAAAGGTTTAGAAACACACATGATGCATAGGTATAAAACAATTGAAAAGTAACAGCTTTTTATCACTAAAAATTTAAAGTTACACTAAAGGCTATACTTTAATGAAAAATCCGATTCCTATTGGGTCTGTAGTAGAGGTATGCATCACTCAACTGTGTGGGAAACCACAGCATACCAATCATATTTAGTGTTATAGACCTCACTCATCTATAACACTAATAGACACATCAATAGATGAAATAGACAAAGAGACTAAAGATAGTTCAATGAAGTTCATGGACACTTTATCTTCAATACCCCTCCTTCTAGTCTAGTTTTATACAAAAACATCAACCTCCGATGACCATGATGATCGACCAACTTCAAATAATCACAAAACTGCCTATCTAATAATCTTCGTTTTCCACCATGCCCCTTCCATGCCAACTGTTGCCACATGTATTTAAAGATATAGCTTATCTGTCTAACAGGATTTACGAGATCTTGATCCTTTACAGGGTATTGTCGCTTTCCCCTGCGACTTCGAGTACCTTTTTGGCTTCGCTTAAAGCGCTCAATAAAATCGTCTAAAGCATTTCCTTTAGGTACCAATAGATGAAAATGTGGATACCAAAGTTGCTCTTTTGGTTCAAAGTCCATCTCAAATACTCCGATCACGGCACTTTCAATTCCAGAACGCTTGATCAAATATCTAAGTCTATCCTTAATACGTATAACATCAATCTCCTCACAGCTACTGACAACACTGTCATACAAGATGACAGTTACAACAGCATAGTCCTCGGAAATTGGGCCCAAAGACTCCACAAGCGTTTCTATAAGGTGGACTCGGAAATCACGAGAACAAATCTTACATGCAGCACTACCGCATCGTATCTGTCGTTCACCGCAATCCCAGAGCTTATTAGCTAAAGTCCTACTTTCTGGATCACCCTGCTCATAAAGCTTCTTATAGCGAATTCGAGATTCTTCAACCGCCTGCTCTTCAGACTCAAAATCATCCATCGCAAATATGTGACCATCTTGGACGAGAGTGTTGTGTAAGATCATTTAAGCACTCCCATGTCCTGAGGTCGAATACCAGAAAATTCATCGATCAACCCATGCTCAAGTTCCAAAATCCAATTCTGCAATTCATCTGATCGCCATCGTTGTATTTTACCTGCGATCTTCACAGGTAATGGGAACCGACCTGACTTTATAAATCTATATATGGTCGAACGAGAAACATCTAAAATTTGTTGTACTTTGGTCAGTTTAAGAAGTGTTATCTGATCAACAAACGGTTTCTTTTGTGAAGAACCAGTTGAGATGCTGACTGTATCAAGAAGATGTATTTGAGGAATTCCAACAACCCCCTCAACCAAACCATGATCAAGGTTTTGAAACCATTGTTCCAACTCATCTGAACGCCATCGTTGCGTTTTCCCGCCAAGCTTTACTGGCAATGGGAACATCTTTTTCTTAATCAAACGATAGACTGTCGAATGGGAGATATCGAATGTAGTGACAACGTTTTCAAATTTTAAAAGCGCGACCTGTTCCATGATCATTCCTTAGTAATGAATTCATGGATGGCTTTACAGTTTTAAAAAAACAGCTGGATGGACACACTAGCAACCGTGATCTCCTCAAAATATAGTGAGCCTCACAAAAAACAAGCTATTGTTTTTAAAGATTATATAAACTTAAACATCGTGAGCCTCACAAAAAACAAATATAACCAGTGATACAATCATAAAATTAACAGTTATCTGAATTAATAGATTCGATTTGACAAGAAGTAGGTACTCATGGGGCAGAGTGACGTACAAAGACGAGAAAAAGTAACTAATAGAAGAAAGGAGTCGGGACTAAAAGAGGTTAAGCTTTACTTAAACCCAAAAACTGTTGAGGGCTTAAAACAACTTGCATCAAATACTGGTTATATAGACAAGCTTACAAATGAAGATCTATCCAAGGTCATCGAGTCTCTCATAAGGCAAGAAACTCCTGCCAACGCACAGCTAATCGGCAAGCGAAGTAACACGCAATATCTTATCTTTCTCCACGAAGTCGTCTTACACCAACAAAAATCTGGAAGTTCAATAAACCAGATCGTTAATTTTTTAGAAGAGAACTACAAGTTACCACCAGCATTCTGGAAATCAAAAGATCAGTGGAATACATCTCATGTCAAACAGCTTATTGATGAGCAATGGCTTTCATCCAAAGTGGACAATATTGAACAAAAGCACAAAGAAAGAAAATTAAAATCAATGAATAAACCCCAAAAACGGTCGAAGTTAATCTAGCTCATTTTACTTTTATCATCTCATTGCTAGTGTCCTTTCGCCCAAAGTATGTACAGAAGAAGTTTTTTGCTAGAGTGCACACGATAGACATTTCAGCTAAAGGTTTCGATTATTCCGTTACGATGAGAATCAGAAAATAGTGCTTAGCATAATGAATTAGATTGTAAATCACTGTATTAACGAAAAAACATGCTTTACATCTCATTTCATGTCCATAGTAATATAAGTTAATATCTAAACTTGCAATCATGCTTTTAGTAAGCATATTTTTTACGGTGTATCTCATACAATGTCATATAAAAACCTACCACTTAATCGCTCACTAATTGAGTGCGCCCTCAATAATTATCCATCAGTTACAAATGTTAAATTTTATGATGGTGGCAATAATTTAAAAAAATGCGAATTGTCCGTTACTGATGAAAAAGAGGCTTTGATTAATTTTTTCTACAATAAAAATGGAAAAACAACAGTCCAAATCACCCAAGGGCAAAATAAAATTTTGAGCCAAAAGGTTGCTGATTTCATCATCGAACAATGTCAGATTGTCGTCACATCAAAAGATGTTTTTTCGATTAGAGGCTTACAAAAGGAACAATTTGACCTGCTACTTGAATATCTGGTTGAAGAGTGTGAATCATTAATCACAGCTTCAGATATTCCTTATGGTAAAAAGTACAATGTAGAAGGGTGTCAAGGTGATAGCATAACTTTGACATATTATACAAAAGGCACCTTCATGATCCAAGGATGCCCAGTGCTGCTTCATAGTCAAGTGGTAGAATTTCTCAGTGAAGTCCTAGACTTAGAAGAACTAATCCAATCTCAGCTTAACTTAATAAAAGTAGAACTCACATCCAAGGATGTACTTGGTGATATGAGTGCAACAATGCCTTACTCATTCGATAATTTAGATAATACTGTCAAAGCTATAATTTCTCCAAGTATCGCATTATCTAAGCTAGACATAGAGCTAGAGGACTACACAGTTATAGCTTTTCCTGCTTTACGAGGTTTAGAGGGATACATGAAGTCTCTTTTTCATGGAAAAGGAATTGTAATTGGAAAAAAAGGATTTGCTCCTCATTTAAATGATGGGTATCATGCGACGCTTTCCGATAATGCTCGAAAATCAATCGACTGTGATAAAACCTGCACAGCAATCAATCGGTGCTATGGTTATTATAAAGATGAAAGACATGGCTTATTTCACGCTAGTGGAATATTAGCCAACAGTCGCCTGATAAAAGAAAAAAAAGATGCAGTTAATATCGTTAATGGAGTTCTTCAGCTAATTGAAGAATCGCATAATTTAATTAGAGGTTAGCCATATGAGTCACTACAGACTTCAAGCGCTGCAGCACCATGCTTTTGCATATGTAAGCTTGTCGCTATCAGCTGTAGGTCTTGACCACTACTATGATGACATCCAATGTGATTTACATTCTGAGATAAAAGGTCGTATTTTATTTGATCAGCTTCTTAGTCATGGGATGAAGGAAAGACGTTTCATCTCTATGTATTTTGATGGTGAACAATTTGATATTTCAAGTTATCAAGTTGAAGAATACATAACACCTGAAGTAGAAAAACTTTGCTCATCATTCTACTTATCAAATCCAGAAATGCTATCTTGCAGCGTTCTAACTAAACCACAACAGTTTCTTTTTAAAAAAGGAATGCTTCACGCATCCTAAAAACTGTATTTATAATTCCTAAAACGCACAATCAATGTACTTTAGCATTCACTAAAGTACATTCGATATCTGTGAGTTTTCGCTCTTAATTTAGAGCTTTTTTGAATCCTAACCATTCACGGACATCTACCACTAACGCTCGCACAAGTCACTTTCATAATATAAAGACTCTATCCCTAAACTATTTTTTGTTGTAATTGTTCCATATGATCCGCCCACAGTTGCAACGCTTCTCTACACTCCTCCTCATAGTGATGTAAGTTATATGTACCCACAATCCCCTTAGGGGCGTGACCTAAAACAGCTTCTGCAACCTCATTAGGAATACGTAATCGTGCTAATCCTGTCCTAACAGTTCGTCTGAGATCATGCGGTGTCCAATGCTCAATATCCAACATATCCCCACTCTTTCGAAGATGCCACGTTTGAGATGTCAGGTGGTTCTGAGTAATTGCTTTCTTAGTTTTTTGAGAAGGAAATAAGTATGTTCCTGTTACAAGCTTTATTGAACGGAGATATTCTACTGCTTGTCTAGACAACTGAACATTTCGCTTCGCACCTGACTTTGTAGTAGGCAAATGAAGTATCCCCTTATCTAAATCAACGTTCTCCCAACGCGCTGTACATATTTCTCCCGTTCTGCAACCAGTCCAGATAGTTAACAAAAAAACACCTTTAACAGGCATCGATAGCTTCGATTCTGCCAACCAACACATAAAGTTAGAAAGCTCTTCATCAGAAAATGCTCTACTCCCCCTAGAATTAGTAAGCTTAATATTGGCTTGTTTTAGCGTGCTTTTTGCTTTTTCAGCTGGATTACTAAAATTTTCACTAAACCAATCTAAGCCAATTGCGTATTCATAAACCAAACATAGCTCTCTGAGAACACTTCCAGCTTGCACTGGAGCTCCTCTATCTACTATTCTCATTATCAGCTCAGAGATATCTTTTCGGCTCAATGTAGCAGCATCTCGGTCGCCAATCACATCTATAACATCATGCTTAAGTGTTCTTCGTGTTTCAATCTGTCCTTTTCTAACACGCGCACCAGCAATCCGCTCTCCAGATTTTGTAATACGGTCTTCTATTCGCTGAGTTAAATACAGTTCGACCATATTTTCTATCGTAAGAATCGATTTAGAAGACTCCGCACACCTTTCCTCTACCATTGTCTTTCGTTCTTCAATAAAAAAACGAGGATCAATACCACTAGCTCGCTTAGCTTTCAGTTCTAATAGCTTAACTCTAGCTTGTGCGAGTGATAACTCGGGGTAAACACCTAGTTTTACCTGCTTAATTTTGTTGGATACAGGATGACGATATCGGTAGAAAAACGATGTTATACCTTTAGTTGACTTTTTAATCCGTAGCCCACTACTGTCTCCCTGATCAACAAGTCTTTCACCTGATTTAAGGTTTCTTATTTCTCTATCGGTCACGCTTTTGGTATTCTTCGTCAACGCCATTATCTGTCTCTATACCAGATTATTCATTAGTCACTCCAGTGTAGCTTTTATAATAAGAAATATGGTGATAACTTTCACAAGCTACACCAAAAGCTACACTAAAAATTGCACTTGGGTGACCAGACATGACATACATTGAACTATAAAGAGACAAGTTAAATTATGCATCTTATTGTTTTATAAGCGTCATAGGAATAAAAGACCATGAAAGACAACGATAATCTAACAACACACACACCTATGATGCAGCAATTCTTACGCATTAAAGCTGAAAACCCTGACACACTACTGTTCTATCGCATGGGTGATTTCTACGAACTCTTTTTTGATGATGCTAAAAGAGCGTCTCAACTACTTGATATTACGCTGACTAAGCGTGGTTCATCAAATGGTCAGCCTATTCCTATGGCTGGCTTACCCTACCATGCTGTGGAAGGGTACTTAGCAAAGCTAGTTCAACAAGGTGTGTCTGTCGCTATTTGTGAACAAATTGGCGACCCAGCCACAAGCAAAGGCCCTGTAGAGCGTCAAGTTGTACGTATTGTAACACCGGGTACTGTCAGTGATGAGGCGCTACTAAGCGAGCGCCGAGATAACTTAGTCGCGGCTATTTATCAAAACAGTAAAGGCTTTGGCTACGCCACACTGGATATTACTTCTGGCCGTTTCATGCTCTCAGAACCTGAAACTGAAGAAGCAATGCAAGCAGAATTGCAACGCACTAGTCCGGCAGAGCTGCTTTACCCTGAAGACTTTACGCAAATACACATGATTGATGCCATTAAGGGAATACGTCGTCGCCCTATTTGGGAATTTGATCTCGATACTGCACGTCAACAATTAACCCTGCAATTTGGTACTCGTGACTTAATTGGCTTTGGTGTCGAAAAAGCGGAACGTGGGTTATCGGCTGCTGGGTGTTTACTGCAATATGTGAAAGATACCCAACGTACTGCCTTGCCCCACATTCGTGCAATTACCTTAGACAGCAAAGATCATTCGGTTATTTTAGATGCTGCAACACGCCGTAATTTAGAACTGACCCAAAACTTATCTGGTGGCTTTGAGAACACCCTAGCATCGGTACTTGACCATACAGCTACTCCAATGGGCAGCCGCTTACTAAAACGCTGGTTGCATCAACCTATTCGAGATACCAAGCAACTCAACCATCGCTTAGATGCAATCGCAGCATTTAAAGATACGGGGATGTTTATTGATGTGGCTGAAGTACTACGTCATATGGGCGATCTAGAGCGTATTTTAGCGCGATTAGCACTGCGTTCTGCACGCCCTCGCGATTTGGCGCGTATGCGTAGCGCATTACAATCTCTGCCCCAGCTAGCCGATTTATTGGCTGACATTGAGCAGCCACGTATCGGCGAGCTTGCACAGTCTTCTGCGCCAATGGACGAACTATGCGAATTGCTTGAACGCGCAATTATAGAAAACCCACCCGTTATTATTCGTGATGGTGGCGTATTAGCACCAGGCTATAGCGCGGAATTGGATGAATGGCGTGACCTTGCTGATGGTGCGAAAAAATTCCTTGATGATCTTGAGACTCGTGAACGAGAGCAGCATGGTATTGATAGCTTAAAAGTGGGCTTTAATCAGGTTCACGGTTTCTTTATTCAGATTAGCCGTGGGCAAAGTCATTTAGCACCCGATCACTATGTTCGCCGCCAAACCCTAAAGAATGCTGAACGTTATATTATTCCTGAACTAAAAGAACACGAAGACAAGGTACTTAACTCTAAATCTAAAGCCCTAGGTTTAGAAAAGAAATTGTGGGAAGAACTATTTGATCAGTTACTGCCTCACTTAGAGTTGCTACAAAATGCAGCGAGTGCTTTAAGTGAATTAGATGTATTAGCCAACCTTGCGGAACGTGCTGACACCCTGAACTATTGCCGACCAGAGTTAACCGACCAAACGGGAATTGAGATAACAGCTGGTCGTCATCCAGTTGTTGAACAAGTATTAAGTGAACCGTTTATTGCTAACCCAATTTCTCTTCACCATGATCGTCGTATGTTAATTATTACCGGCCCAAACATGGGTGGTAAGTCGACCTACATGCGTCAAACAGCCCTTATTGCTCTTATGGCTCACGTGGGTTCGTTTGTGCCAGCAGAAGCCGTTAGAATCGGTTCTCTGGATCGTATTTTCACTCGTATTGGTGCCTCTGATGATTTAGCTTCTGGTCGTTCTACCTTCATGGTCGAAATGACTGAAACAGCCAATATCCTTCATAATGCGACAAGCAAAAGTTTAGTCCTGATGGATGAGATAGGCCGTGGTACAAGTACCTATGATGGTCTGTCATTGGCATGGGCAAGTGCTGAATGGCTAGCTGAAAAAATCTCAGCGATGACTTTATTTGCGACTCATTACTTCGAACTAACAGAGTTACCCTCCATGATGGATGGCTTAGCCAATGTCCATTTAGATGCGGTTGAACACGGTGATGAAATTGCTTTCATGCATGCAGTACAAGAAGGGGCGGCAAGTAAATCTTATGGTTTGGCGGTTGCCAGCTTAGCAGGTGTGCCTAAGGCGGTTATCAAACGAGCAAAGGCTAAGCTTACCCAACTAGAAACAACGGGTCACCAACAAGCGATAAAAAGCCCTTCGAAAGCACCGAGAGAAGAGCAGCAGCTGACGTTGCTTCCTGAACCGAGTGACGTTGAAGAAGCATTAGCCAAAGTCAATCCTGACGAGATGACACCACGCCAAGCATTAGACGAGTTATACCGATTAAAGGCATTAATGTAATTAACCTAACAGCTCAAATTTGTAGAAAATAAAAAAAGGACGCATCGGCGTCCTTTTTTGTTTCTTATATTTCTAGAATAAATGACAAAAGGTGTAACAAAATGGGCTCATTTATTTCAACAAAACATAATTAAATTATTGCGCACCTTGATTAAACAACGACTCAATGTTCAGTCCTTGATGGGTCAACATATCACGTAAACGACGTAAGCCCTCAACTTGAATTTGACGAACGCGTTCGCGGGTTAAACCGATTTCACGACCAACATCTTCCAAGGTTGATGCTTCATAGCCAAGTAACCCGAAACGACGAGCAAGTACTTCTCGTTGCTTAGGATTCAGCTCTTGTAGCCAGTGAACGATGGAGTTTTTGATGTCGTCATCTTGCGTTGATGATTCAGGGCTTCCTCCTTTTTCATCAGGAATAATATCAAGCAACGCTTTTTCAGAATCACCACCTATCGGATTATCGACCGAGCTAACACGTTCATTCAAACGTAGCATACGATTAACATCATCAACGGGTTTCTCTAATTTCAGTGCGATATCTTCTGCAGTAGGTTCATGATCAAGCTTTTGAGCAAGTTCACGTGCAGTTCTGAGGTAAACATTCAGTTCTTTTACGACATGGATTGGTAAGCGGATGGTGCGGGTTTGGTTCATGATCGCGCGTTCTATTGTTTGGCGGATCCACCACGTTGCATAAGTCGAAAATCGAAAGCCTCGTTCTGGATCAAACTTTTCAACTGCTCGAATAAGCCCGAGGTTCCCCTCTTCCACTAGATCAAGCAAAGCAAGACCACGGTTGCTGTATCGACGGGAAATTTTAACCACTAAACGTAAGTTACTCTCAATCATACGCTTACGTGCAATTTCATCACCACGTAATGCTCGTCGCGCATACAATACTTCTTCTTCTGCCGTTAGCAGTGGTGAAAAACCAATTTCACCAAGGTAAAGTTGTGTTGCATCAAGCGCTTTTTGCGTGGTTCCGTATTTAGAAACATCAACTTCATCATTTGAGCTTTCTTCCGGCTCAGCTTTAGTACTCGCTGCTGCCGCATCAGCTATTGCCTCGATATCAATGTCTTCATCAAGGTTTAATGTGTCAGTTTTTTTTGCTGTGCTGCTTCTACTCATAGCGCCTCCCAGATGGCGAGTTAGCAAGACATTACAACTTCTCTATGTCATTCTATTTTTTGGGCAAATACCGCATTGGATCAACGGATTTACCTTTATAACGAATTTCAAAATGTAAACGAACACTGCTTGTACCCGAGCTTCCCATTGAAGCAATCTTCTGCCCGGCTTTTACTGTTTGCTGCTCTTTCACAAGCATTTTATCGTTATGGGCGTAAGCACTAAGGTAATCATCGCTATGCTTAATAATAATGAGATTACCGTAGCCACGAAGTGCGTTACCAGCATAAACCACTCGACCATTTGCTGATGCAGCAATCGTTGCACCACGTTGACCAGCAATGTCTATGCCTTTATTTCCATTTTCTGAATTGGAAAACTTTGCAATAACGCGCCCATTATTTGGCCAGTTCCAACTAGCGACCTTGTTACTGGTTGCTGGTTTTTTTGTTGCTGAATTGTTACTTTTTGTCGCTTTTTGAGAGTACTCCTTTGTGCGATCTTGATCAACTTTTTTATTGACTGTTTTTTGCTCAACTTTCTTTGGTTGCACTGGAGGTTTGGGCTTCGTTTTTTTTTGCTGTGCAGGTGATTTTGGCTTAGCAGTATTAGCTGTTGTTTTTACTGGGGGTTTAACAACAGCGACAGCAGCAATGCCGTATTTAGGTGCAACGTATTTCGAATTCCAAAGATCAAGTTTTTGTCCGGGATAAATCGTATAAGGGTATGACAATTTATTCTGAGCAATTATTTCTTTAACTTCTTTACCTGTTACATAAGAAATAAAATAAAGCGTATCGCCTTTTTGAACTCGATAGTAACTGCCACGAAAACTACCACGATCAACTTGTGAGTAATCTTTATTAAGGCTAGAAACAGGTGCAGGCGTGTGACTGCTACAGGCAGACAACAGCAGCAGACAAGCTGCAACTGAGGCTATACACCATATGTTTCCCTTCACACGCAGCCCCATCACTTTATGCTAAATCTCCAGCAACCAAAGGAACAAACCTAACGGCTTCAATATCTTGAGAAACAAACTGTTCGCCATTACGAGTGATCTTTTTTAATACCTGTAAGTCATCGCCAACAGGGATAACTAACCGTCCACCGTCAGTAAGTTGCGCCAATAATTCCATCGGCATTTCTTCTGCGGCTGCGGTAACAATAATGGCATCAAATGGGCCTTTATTATGCCAACCTTTCCATCCATCCCCATGTTTAGTCGATATATTATGGAGATTTAATTGTTTTAGACGGCGTTTAGCTTGCCATTGTAGTGCTTTAATACGCTCAACTGAATATACATGATCAACTAATTGGGCGAGTACCGCGGTTTGGTAGCCCGAGCCAGTGCCAACTTCCAACACGTGTGATTGTGCCGTTAATTCGAGTAACTCTGTCATCTTACCGACGATATAAGGTTGAGAAATGGTCTGTCCGCTACCGATGGGTAATGCATTATTCTCATACGCTTGGTGAGAAAAAGCCTCATCAATAAACAGTTCTCTTGGAACGCTGGTTATTGCATTGAGTACTTTCTCATTTCGAATACCATGACGTTGTAAAATAACCATCAAGTTATGTCGTTCTTTCGCGTAGCGCATCCCTATTTTTCCCCCTCTTCATTCATCCATAACTCAACACTCTCAAGAGCATCATGCGCCGTTAAATCAACCTGCAACGGAGTAATCGACACCAAGTTTTGCTCTACAGCATGAAAATCAGTGCCAGGACCAGCATCTTGGCATGCCCCTGGAGGACCTAACCAATATAATACCTTCCCTCTAGGATCCACATCTTTAACCATCTGTTCTGCACGATGACGGGCACCTAAACGCGTCACTTTCCAACCCTTTAACTCAGAAAAAGGAATATCAGGTACATTGATATTCAAGATCTTGTTTTTAGGTAACGGCTTCTCTAGCAAGTTCACAACAATAGTTTTTACTACTTGTGCTGCGGTATCAAAATGTGTTGAACCGACCAATGAAACCGCAACTGCAGGTACACCTAAAAAGTGTCCTTCTGTGGCAGCTGCAACCGTACCGGAATACAGCACGTCATCACCCAAATTAGCGCCATGGTTAATGCCTGCGACCACGATATCTGGACGATAATCTAGCCATTCATTCAATGCAAAATGCACGCAGTCTGTCGGAGTGCCATCGACAGAAATACGTCTATCTCCCTCTTCGCGAATACGAAGAGGGTAATCGAGCGTTAATGAATTCGATGCGCCAGAGCGGTTTCGATCAGGCGCAACAACAGTCACTTCTCCCAGTTCACTTAACACTGTAGCTAGCGTGTTAATGCCCTCGGCAAAAATGCCATCATCATTACTGATCAATATTCGCATGCGTACTACCTTCTTGTTCGACAAGTAATTCTCTGACTACTGACGTCGCAAAACAGCCGGCAGGTAACGCAAATGATAATACAACATCATTGCCATCAAATTGCCATTCCATCTCTTTTGGTTTCAGTAATAAAGTACGACGTTCATGGCGCATTCGATTATCACGGATCAACTTCAGTAATGAAGGTTCATTAGCAATAATGGCTAACTCAAAAGCCTCTGCATCTGCTGCTGTCGGCAATGCATTATCGCCCACTAACGGTGCAGTAATATTAACAAGCCCCTTATCAATACTAGCTTGCAATTCTTCGGTAATAGATTCGGCAAGGAAGCAATTGTCTTCACCAGCATTTTGCAGGCAATCACCAACCATTAACGAATTCACGCTGCCTTGTTCAATACGGGTTGATAACACCATATTAAATAGCCATGAACGAGCGGCTGACAAGTAAAAACTACGCTTGCTTTTATCACGTAAGCGGAACTCGTCATTGCCCCAGCTGCGTGCTTTAATCACATTATTACCACCGTGACCAAAACGTTGCTGACCAAAGTAATTTGGCACACCGTGCATTTTTACTTGTTCTAGTTTCAGGGCTAATTCTTCAGGGTTGGTTAGATCAAGCAGGCGTAACTGGAACCAGTTACCAACAAGATCACCCGGTCGTAATTTTTTGTCATGACGTGTTGTTTCGAGTACTTCAATACCTGGATGCTCAGCAACAAAATCCGTTAAATCAGGATCTGCCTTACCCGGTAAGTGAACACTGATCCATTGCTCAGTCACAGCATGGCGATCTTTAAGGCCGGCCCAGCTCACATCTCGGGATTTAACACCGCAAGCCTTCGCAAGTTCATTCACTACATATTTGGTATTTTCACCCACTTTGCGGATCTTTACCATGAAGTGCTCGCCTTTGCCTGCGAACTCAAAACCTAAATTTTCTTTTACGATGAAATGCTCTGGCAGTGCTTTAATTTGCCCCTGACATGTTGGTTTTTCATATAGCCAACAAAAATTATCCATTACATTCAGCATATTATCAGACATCACAACACCGTCATTATTGAGCATTAATTAGTACTACCGCTTCGCAAGCGATGCCTTCTTTGCGCCCAGTAAAACCGAGACGTTCTGAAGTTGTCGCTTTAACATTAACATTACCGATATCTGTTTCTAAATCTTCGGCAATCGCTTGGCACATCGCATCAATATACGGGGCCATTTTAGGGGCTTGGGCAACGATCGTCACATCAAGATTACCAAGATGATACCCTTTATCCTTTACTTTACTGTAGACATCTCGCAGTAAAAAACGGCTATCAGCTCCTTTCCACTCCGCGTCTGTATCTGGGAAGTGACGTCCAATATCACCCGCGCCAATAGCGCCTAACAAGGCATCACAAACGGCATGAAGTGCAACATCGCCATCTGAATGGGCAATAAGACCTTGCTCATAAGGGATAGTAACACCACCAATAATAACGGGCCCTTCACCACCAAACTTATGTACATCAAATCCGTGTCCAATTCGCATCAGATTTATTCCTTCATTAATTGTTCTAAGTAGAAACCAGCCAAGGCTAAATCTTCAGGTTGAGTCACCTTAAGGTTATCTGAACGCCCTTTTACTAGCTGTGGGATATACCCACAATACTCCAGCGCCGACGCCTCGTCGGTAATAACCGCACCTTCTTTGAGTGCGTGCTGTAATGAATCTTTTAGTTGCTTCACTTTAAACATTTGTGGTGTAAGTGCATGCCAAAGATTATTGCGTTCAACCGTTGATACAATACCCTGCAGCCCATTAATTTGCTGGCAACCTCGTTTCATTGTATCGCGAACCGGAGCCGCAAGGATCGCTCCACTGTCACTGCGTATCGCCGCCTCAACAAGCCGTTCTAAATCATTAAGCCGCACACAAGGACGAGCAGCATCATGAACCAACACCCAGGTATTTTCATCATCAATCGCGGCTAAACCAGCAAACACAGAATCTGCACGCTCGGCACCACCATCAACCACGGTAATACGTGGGTCGCTAGCCAGTGGAAGTGAAGCAAAATAGGGGTCCGTTTGGCTAATCGCAATAATCACTCGTGTAATCGCGGGGTGACTAAACAAACGGTCAATCGTGTGTTCTAAAATTGTTTTACCCGCAATATGTAAATATTGCTTTGGTCGATCAGCAGCCATACGACTACCAATACCAGCAGCAGGTACAACCGCGGTAAGCTGTTGATTCATGGCACAGTTCATTCTGAGTTAAATAAAGGCGATTAGTTATCGCCGATGATCCGGAAGAAAGTTTCATTTGGCTTAATCATGCCAAGTTCATTTCTTGCCCGCTCTTCTACCGATTCTTGACCACGATGTAGATCATCAATTTCGGCGTACATTTGTTGATTACGTTGAACGAGTTCCGCATTGGCTTTTTGCTGAATACCGACATTAGCTTCAACGGCTAAGTAATCCATCAAGCCATTTTTACCCAACCAAAAATCATATTGAAGCCAACACAAGGTAGCCAGTAGCAGCACAGATAACAGACGCATGCACTTCCCCACTTTTCTTGTTAATTATTTGATACTCATCATATGAGGATAAATAGCCATTACATTGGTTAACGATATATATCATGATTGCTAAGCAGTGAAATGAATATTCGCTGTAATAATCCCATAAAGCGCACTTTGTGACTAGCACTAGGCTTTTACT
>SWCB01005780.1_pt1 | contig 21880 bp, 17 predicted proteins | sample 4692901 | NCBI WGS metagenome assembly SWCB01 (sample SAMN10267276, study PRJNA491770) | bioreactor metagenome | isolation source: DHS bioreactor inoculated with subseafloor sediment | place: Japan: off Shimokita Peninsula | collected 2006-08 | reverse complement strand
TCCTTGCTTTATAATTTTATCCAGTTAGAGAACAGTCTGTAATGGGAACTGTGATCTCATAGGATAATGTTTTAGCGCAAAGAGAAAAGAAAGAACATCTAATTTTTAACAAACTTGAAACATTATATCTCTTTAATATCTGGTTTATTGATAAGTTTACAGGGTATTGGTTTAATTGTTGGTAGTTGTATGGAGTTTAAATGCTGCTTTTAGGGTGAAGCTCTGGTTAATTATTCTTAATTAGGATTTTTTGATTATATCGATCTTAACTGACTTATTTTTCATGTTGAAAAACTCAAAACCTATTCAGTTTCAGGAAAGGTCGTTGCAGGATAATGAGCTAGTAAAAGGGATATATAGCTGTATCTCTCCTAAGTCCTCCACCAGCTGGCCGCCGATGGGGGACTACTCTTTTCTGCTATCTGCCTTATTTGGTATAACACTTCAATTCTTTATTTCTGCCTGAAATGCTTTTCATTGCAGCCATCATTTTATCTTTACTGACATAACCTTTGGGTAGTGGCATTACATTCACTCGATAATCAGGTGCATCCTCAGCGATATTCGATTGTTCAGTGACAGGGGTAACCATAACAACATTAAGTTCTGGGTTACGTGCCTTTATGCGTGATGCTGTACCTAGTCCTTCAGCAACATGGAATCGCCCAGCAACATGAATAATTTGCTTGCCAGGATGCTTCGATAAATAATCGACCATACTTTCTGCCATGGTGTCATCCCAAGCAGTTTGTGCGGTAAACTGGCGTTGCGTTTTTGCTTCATCACCATGATGCATTGAAGCTTTGAATTTAGCTTGGTAATTATCGGCTGTTAAGGTTAGATCATTAGCTACCCACTTACGTTCGTTACTCGGCAGGCGATCAAGATAATCAGCGCCTTCTCGACCAATACAGCGAACAATAGGCTTAGGCGCATTCGCGGCAATCACATCCAAACCATTTTGCTTTGCCAATTCCACTAAAGGGCGGTAGTCACTAATGTAGTTAGGCCAAGCATTTCCTTCTTTTATGAGCGTTTTTTCGCCAACTTCTCCCGCTAAATATTGATCAAGCAAAGGTTGCTTGTCGCGGGTAAATTGTTCCATCGATAAAGCCATATTGGGGTTTTGACGATAAAGCTCAGCAAACAGTTGGGCTTGCATTAAATGCGCCCCCGGGTGCCCATGCCATTCACCTACCAGTACGATATCGGCATCGCTAATCGCTGAGGCAAGTTTTGATAGGCTAAGCGTTGCCCCTTGTGGAGAGGTAATTGTGTAATCATACATTGTGGGGGGTAAGGGTTGCGTAGCCGTTGTATTTACAGGTAATTCAGATTGTGTTGCACAGCCCATAAGTATGCCGGTTAGCCCAAGAGAGAACCACTTTTTCATTTGAATATCACACCTTAAAAAATAACGTACATGCGAAGATGTGCATGCCAAAGTCGAAATACACAGTATGAATACCTATTTTATTCATGATGGGATCAAACCTCATGCAATAGGTATAACTGTAGACGGTGTGTGATAGTAATGGAGTTGATATTGATTATCAAATGCAATTGATAATCAATACTAGGTGGTTAAAGAAAAAGAAGAGAGTTGTTATTGGCGACGATAAACGCGGATTGAAAAGTTGGCTTCACAGCGTAAATTAACCGCCGTTTTTAGTTGTTCCCATACAGCATCTGATGTTTTCCATGCAAAAGGTGTCATTTGCATCAAGGCTGTTGCCTCTTCACCGTTCAGCGTCATGTCGTAATGTAATTGCTGATCGGCGACTAAATCGAAGCCTTCAATGACTTCTGGTTCCATGTCGTGCAAGTGTACGCCGTTATAAATTAACTCTTTTAACTGGTATAGGTGACGCGCAGCAGGCGAAACAGTCACTAAAATACCGTCTTTTTTAACTGCGCGTTGTAACTCTTCATCTTTACAAGGAGCGTAAATACGTACGATACCGTCAAGATACGCATCGGAATAGGGTAAACGATGGCTCGATGCTACACAGAAGTGGCAGTTTTTGTAGCGTTTGGCGGCATAGCGAACAGCTACTTTAGATATATCTAACCCATGTACGCTTAATTCAGGGTGTTTAGCCTGTAATTGGGTAAATTCAGACGTGTAATACCCTTCGCCACAACCAATATCTAATAATTGTTGCGCGTTCTCTGGCAATTGTTCATCCAGATGCTTGATCACTGCCTCGCGCAATGGGTGGTAGTGGTTGGTATTTAAAAACAAACGTCGTGCTTGCATCATTTCTTGGTTATCACCAGGGTTCTTTGAACCTTTATGCTGAACGGGCATTAAATTCACATAGCCTTCTTTGGCTAGATCGAACTGATGATTATTCTCGCAGCGCCAGTATTGAGTATGGTTGACTAAAGCTGAGTGACACAAAGGGCATTGATAAGACATGATGGAAACCGCACGATTAAATTCAGTGCTCATTGTAATACCAAACCTCGAAAGTAACTACCCACTGAATACTTCCTTATTTGCCTTCTATACGCTCGTTACTTAAGAGATTAAAGGATATACATCACATAATTCGCGATAAAAAAATAGAGCTGAATCACACTTGAAAACTATTATTTCACGGCGTGAAATAAGGATCCTTTCATTCAGCTTTTATTCAGCATTCTCGGTTATCTTGCACCTTAACTTGAACGATAAATGCATGTGAAGTCATTTTTTGCTCATGTTTTTTTCCATTAAATAATTTGTATTGTCCTCTATGTAGTAGAAGATATGTCGCTGTTGCTATTGAGTTTCAGTGATCTTTCAAGGAAGAAAAGAGCTGCATGACTTTGTCTGTGTGACCGCCGAATCCACATAATCAAAGTCGGGATGAAAAAAATAACAATATTAGGATTTCAAACAATGAAAAAGACAGTATTAGCAGTTCTTTTACCTACCATGTTAGTGGCTGGCGCAGCACAAGCCGCAACCGTTTACCAAGGTGAAGACGGTTCAAACGTTGATGTTTACGGCCGTTTAGGTTTTAACATTTCTGATAAAGGTTCAGAAGATACTCAAGGTAATTTTGATGGTCGTTTTGGTCTTGGTGGATCTCAAACTGTTAACGATAAAGTATCGGTAATTGGTTGGGCTGAATACCAAGTGGGTGCTGCTGAATATGCTAATAGCTTAAACCCTGACTCAAGTGATCTAACTGCACGTTACGTGTGGGCAGGTATTGATGCGTCTGAGTACGGTAAAATTACGGGTGGTCGTGTGGCTTCTGGTCTGATCATGCTAACCGATATTGCCGATGTTTTTGCAGCATCTGATGTGGCAATTGCTCGTCAGGTAGATCAAGTTGATTCAACGGCAACACAGGTATTCCGTCAAGATGGTACATTACAGTACCAAAACAGCTTTGATGCGCTTGATATTTCTGTTGCTTATATCTTAGGTAATGGCTCTTCAGATCTAGATGCTGCTTATAACACAGCGCTTCGTTATACGTTTGACCTAGGTAATGCGGGCAAGTTAGCACCTGTCGTGGCATACCAGTACAATAAAGGTAACGATGGCGATAAGTACACGTTCTGGGGCGCAGGTACGCGTTATTACGTTGGCGATCTAATGTTAGGCGCAATGTACTCTGAAGATGAAGTTAAGCGTGATGGTTCATCGGCTAAAAGTACTGATGAAGTCTATGAGCTAACAGCAGTTTATGACTTAAATGCTGATTGGGTACTACGTGCTGGTTACCGCTCCCTTGATAACAAAGATGGCGACAACCTTGAGCTGAAAGATACAACGTTTGAAGCACAATACAAGCTAACAGATCGTTCTTCTATCTTCACTAGCTATGTATTCCGTGACGGTGATAACGGTACATCAAGCGGCTTCGCTGGTGATGCATCTGAAGACTTCTACCACTTAGGTCTACGTTACGAGTTCTAATTGAATCTTTAACGTGTGAGGCTGAGCCAGCGTTGATACGCTGGCTTTATTGTTTATTGAATATCTATTTTCAGAGAGAAAGCATGATGAAAAAAACACTGTTAGCATTTACGTTGCCTTTGGTATTGGCTTCACAAGCTGCGATGGCAGAAGTAACCTTGAAAATGCCTGGCAATTTTGAAATTCTTGCGGCTCAACATCTGGAAATCAAAAAAGCGACAAAAACAGTAGCACTACCAGAAGGGGATCAGCAGGTGTTGGTACGTTTTGATAGTCCTACTAACCCGCATTCGACGGGTCAGTCTATGGGGTATGTTTTATCACAACCTATTTTAATTCGTTTTTCCGCGGATGATGGTGAGGTGGTTGAATTAGTCGCCCCTCGTGTTGATACTCAACAAGACGTAAAACGTTTTGCTAAGAACCCTAGTTTTGAATTAACCGATACAACTGGCAAGTCTGTTAGTTTTGAGAGTGAAAAGGTGGTGGTATCAGGTTCACCATTAATGGCTAACTATAATGATATTTTAGCGGCTCAAGTTGCGCCGAGTGAAAAACAGACCTTGCCACAACCAGCTGTAATAACAGCCTCTTCTCAATCTGTCTCAACGGTTGATATTAACCAATTAACGCCAGCCCAAGCAGATCAATTGATGAAAGATTTATATCAAAATGCTGACAAAAAAAGCCGCAAAGAATTTATACGTTGGGCGCTAGGTTTATAAACTTAGAACGTTAAATTAGCGCATTTAAGCAAAGCTTTAATTATTACAAACAAAAAGCCCCACGAGGTTATATCTTGCGGGGCTTTTTCAATGTTGCTCAGAGTGCTTATGAGTGTTTCTCTTGAGCACTAAAATTCGCTGGTGGGTCTCACTTTGAATTCTGCTTTATCTAAATCGTGTTTTTTCATTCTTAGATACAGTTTTTTTCGCGGTATCTGTAAGTAAGATGACACTTCATTGATACGCCCTGTGAAAAGGTATAGCGCATCTTCAATGACTTGTTTTTCATAGCTATCAACTAATTCATCAAGTGGGCTACTCATTTGCTCTAGCGGCTTAGAACGCTCTTGCCCTGTTAATTTCACAATCCCAATAGCGTATAGCTCTGCAACACTTTTTAGTTCATGTATGTTGCCTGACCATTGGTGTCGATTGAGTGTATTGATATACGCTTTGTCGACAGCGGGCACAGCTTTGTTCAACTTCTTACAACTAAATTTCAGGTAATGTTTAAAAATCGGGTTGATATCGCTCGTGCGTTGTCGAAGTGTGGGTACAGCAAAGCGTATTTGGCTTAAAAAGTAAAAAAGTTCGGGTAACATCTCTTCACTTTCAACGATCTTTTCAGCATCGCCATCAATAATCGCTAATACACGCACTTCTTTTTTACCTTGGCGATCTTGCTCAAGTAAAAATCGGCATAGCCATTGTTGTACTTCCATTGGCATTCTATGTGGATTGGTTAAGCATAAGCTGCCACTTCGTACTGAAATCATCGTGCGCTGAAGATCGGGGGTACACGTAATTTCGCTACCATCAATTTCAACGTAGGGGCCGATGCTTAGCTGGTGGCTATGATGCAATAGTTTTGACACGGTTCGTCGACCTGTGCCGTTCTCCCCATCAATTAATACATCCTTGTTCGTCAAGGCAATGTTTGCGATTTGCTCTCGCAGTTTTACGATCAGCGGGCTATCACCGATTAAGACTTCAGACACGGTGTTACTCAAGCTTTGGCGCTGCTCGATCACTTGCTTGCGTTTAGGTAGCAGTACTTCAAGCAATGTTAGCAACTCAGTCGGTTGCAATGGCTTCTGGAGAAAATCGACTGCGCCTTTCTTTACTGCATCGACAGCCATGGGAATGTCACCATGACCCGTAATAAGTATGACTGGCAACTCATTATCAAAGTCTTTAATTTTAGCCAGTAATTCCATACCATCTAAACCTGGCATGTACATGTCAGATACAATCACCCCAGACCAATTTTTAGTGATCATACCTAATACTTGAGTCGGATCTGTGGTTGCTTGTGCTTTGTAGCCAGAGATTTCAAGTAAATCTTGATACGCTTCTACAACATCTTTGTCATCGTCAACGATGAGTACTTGTACATCATTATTTATGATCATGATTATTTAACTCCAATACGACCATAGCCCCTCCTTCAATAGTTGAAGCTAGGAAAATATCCCCTCCTAAACGGTTCATAATTGAACGGCAGATACTCAGGCCTAGGCCAAGCCCAACATCCTTTGTTGTTGTGAAGGGAATAAATAGTTTTTTTATAATTTCAGCGTCAAAACCATTACCCGTATCACTCACTGCAATACGTAATAATGGATTGTTATTTAATAAGCTAAATACAGAAATTTCGCGCTGTTCTTGCCCTGCGACCGCATCACAACTATTAACCAATAAATTGACGAGTACTTGCTCAAATTGCACTTGATCAGCATTTGCGAATAGATCCTGATTAATAGTATTCGTGATGATGGTTTTTTGTGTTTTAGCCCGACTTTCAACAATTAACATTGATTGGTTAATTGATTCTCGAATATTGACTGACACCAGAGGATTATTCGCAGATTGCTTACGCGAGAAACTGCGCAGACTCGCAATAATACGTCCCATTCGAGCGGTTAGGTTGTCTATTTTATCTAAACTGGCGGGTAATCGGGCATAATTTTCTTTCTCGACTGCCATTTTTGCGGTGAAGACATATGTTGAAATCGCGGATAATGGTTGATTTAATTCATGCGCAAGTGATGTCATTGTTTGCCCGACAACGGCCATTTTTGTTGCTTGAATTAGATCATCTTGAGCGGAAAGTAAATCATTTTCAACCCGCTTCCTATCTTCAACTTCCAGCTTTAATTGGTGGTTACGATTGGTCAATGATAGCGTTTTCTCACGAACCATATTCTCTAACCAACGAGCAGCATTTTCTTGCTCTGTAATATCCGTCATAGTGATAATAACTTTATCACTATTACCTTGGGTAAATAGACGGAAATCGAGCCGTAAATATACACAGTCATCTCTGGTGTTGTGTTTGAGAGTAAGGTTACACGCCCCTTTGACCAAAAGCGGGCTACTGTCGACAAATAAAGATTTTAAGCGTTGTTGCATATTTTTACCAAACAAATTCCAGATTGTATTTGTCTTAGAAGATGTATCGTAATTAAATAGTTTCAACGCACTGGTATTGACCGATTCGACTACACCATTTAAATCACAGGTGATGATACTCGCCTGAGTATTGTTAATCAGATTCAAGGCGTTACTTTGCTGCATCTCTTGCATTTGCTGACAAAAATACTGCAAATTATTACCTAACATTCCAATTTCGTCATTTCCTGTCACGTTAATTTCAGTATTAAGATTACCATTGGCCACGTCGTAAAGTGCTTTGCTGAGAAGGTTAAGGCGTTTAACAATACCGCGATTCACTAAGTAGATTGAGATCACGATAGATAAGAAGATAGCTAAGGAGACGACCCCAAAGAGTATAAAATTACTGACAGTAATGGAGTGGCGAGTTTCATCATTGAGTTGTTTCAATGAGGTTGTTGCTTGTTCTGCCATTGTTTGAATTAATTCTTCTTGATCACGTAACCGATTCTGAATACGTTCAGCATATTCATTGATGGTATTGAAGAGCAATACATCTTCTCGTAATTGTTTTTCCAGTACGCCCATAGGTTGGACTAAAACAATTAATTCGTTGAGTAGTTGTCGGTAAGACACAGTCGAAGGGTAATGGCTGAGTGCTTGACTCATATTACTGACTTCTTTGATTTTATAACCAATAAAGTAGAAGGCATTACTAATGTCGCGTTCATGTCGCTGCAATAAAATTTCTTGTACTAATTGGTCCAGCTCATTTTCTTTAACGGTGATTGATTGGATTAATGAAAATTCGGTCATGATTTCAGTGATCGAATGAGTATTGATCACATTTGGCAATAGGCGTGTTAGTTGCCACTCGACCTCTTGACGGAGTGGGGTAAGCTCATCTATCAAATCTTGGTGTAGCCATTTAATGCTATTCACCGTGGTCGTTAACGACAGTAAATGTTTATTGCGTTGATCTAATAAGACAGTATAAGCCGTAATATCGCTGGCTAAAATGGCATGTTCTGCCTTTATTGCAGGGTAGTCGCCTAAGCTGGTGGTTTCGGTTATTGCGGCAGTGATTAATTCCAGTTTAATGAAAATGTTTTGCTTAAGGTTACGATGCAAAATGGGATCGGTATTATGGCTTAATAAATTGAGGGCTGCCTGCAAACTCGCGGTATTGCGTTCAAGTTGGTAACTCGCACGTAATGTCGGCATGTTTCTATTCACAATAGTTTCAATTTTATCGTCTAATGTTTCCCAATTAATAACGGCAATGAGCCCCACACTAATGGTAAGAAACCCCATAAAGGCAATAGCGGATGTGAGTCGGTAGCCAATCGTTTTCTTGCTAAACACAATTAATGACCTTCGTGTTCAAGAATGATTTTTTGCGAGATTGCAATTGATCGCTCAAGCTGACTACACATAGTTCGTCGCCAAGCATCAAGCTGTCTTGTGGTGACTATATCATTTCGAGATAGTGATAAGTGGTTATATACATCGCTGTTTGATTGTGCCTCTGTCACTGGTGGTGTAGAGGCTAAGCTTATCGCAAGGTTATATTGACGGTGTTGTTCATTGGTAAAATGTGATGCGCATTTAGCGGCTTCATTTATCTGTTGCCATGCTTGGTTGAGTAAAGTCAGCTGATGGGCAATAGCTTGTTCAAATAAGTGTTTAATCACGACATCGCGATGCTGCATTAATTTGAAATCGAATGATTGTGATATAAAGGTCTGCGTGATTTCACTGTTAAGAGGGTATTTATACAATGAACTTTCAGGCAAGTTTTTTTGCATGTCGTCTGATAATAAAAAATCAATAAAATGGCTCGTATGGTTCGCTTGATGTTGATTTTTTACTGCCGCAATGTAGCTGGGCATGAGAGGGCTATTGATTTGATAAGTAAAACCAATAAATGGGAAACGCTGTTTATTTTCAAAAGCAAAGCTATCTATAACGGGGCCAATACCGACTAAACCTCGTGAAATAGCATCACTAACGCCAAAACTGCGTGCTGAAATAGAGGCCAGATTCCCCCCCATTTGCAGTAGCATTTTCCAGCCACCTTTCCACCCGTATTGTTGCAGTACACTTTCAACCATGAGGTGCGTAGTACTTGAACGGGCTGGGCTACTCATTATTAAATGACGGAAATATTGCGGCTCGATTAGGCTCTTAAAGTCTTTCGGTTGATCGAGATTATGTTTAGTTAAGTAATCGTTATTCCACATTAGACCGTAGGCTGAATATCCAAAAATCGCGATATCGTCAGAATGTGTTTTTAAATAGGTTGGTTGTAACAGGGCTTGATTTACTGCCGTTGCCGTTGCCGTTGTTGCTAACGGTTTTAATGTGCCTTTTTTGATCAACGGAAGAAAAAGAGCAGGCGACGATGAAATAACAAGATCAATGTCATGATCATTTTTGCTTAGTAGTCGTACCCCTGAATCAGCTCGACGGTGCAATACTTTGATTATCGAATCAGGATACAGTTGTTGGAATTTATTCGTAATAGGGGTTATTGATGCTTCAGTAAAGGTGGTTAATATAATTAAATGATTCGTCGGTGTTGCAAAACAAGTTGGCGACAGAATAAGCAGTAGTAATAGCAATCGAATCATAAGTTTAATAATAATTTCTTTTATTTATATTCTTATATACAGGGTTATTTATTGTGATTATAGCCAAATAGTGGCTGTGTTCATTAATGTTTTAAGTCGCTAGCGCTTTTAAATTTTCATATTTTACATGCGTGTCAAAAGTAACTCATCTTGCGCTTACTGATGCGTATTATCACAAAAACATTCCCCACACAGAAATAACAAAACCGGAGGGAGTCCTCCGGTTTTAAATGTAAGTTCTACAATTAAGTAAATTGATTATAACAGCATCAATTATGCACTTAAAATTTGCGTAATTTCACTGCTTGATAAGTGATATTGACGCGGACAGTTACGCCATGTTTGTAGCATACGTTGATACTTATCTTGCATTGGTACTTGGCTGTTGAACTGATGTTCAGACTTATCAAACTGAGGGTATAAGCCTTCTTCTTCTGTTAAGAAACGCACGTAGTGCACTTGTTGTGATTCAGTAGCTGCATCAAATCCAAGAAATTGAAGGCGACGAGGTTCTACTTGTGATTGACTCGCATCATCTAACATTTTGTACGACTCTTGTAATGCGTGGTGCATTTCCATGTAATCGATAATGTTACGACATGCTTCTTCAGGAAGGCAGCCAAAATCTTTATCTAACTCACGCATCTGTAAGCCGTATCCGCGTTCTACAATAGTTTGTAAACGACGATATTTCGCTTCATTTTCAGGTGTTAGTTGAGACATTAGGTAATACTGGTTTGAAAGAATTAAACGTTGAGCGTTTGTCATATCCATGGAGGTAGGCCTTAAAAATTCTCTTATAATCTGGCAATGAGATTAGCAGGTTATGTTTAAAAAAACTTGATCTGACGACAAGTTGCAGTCGTTTTTTTGTTAATAAAAATTACCTGATGAAAGCTTATACAGCAGGGATGTGATGCTGATAAGTCTGAGTGTTTAAGCTTATAAATAGTATGGTTATAGCTGGATTATTTGTCATTAAATTAAAGCGTATAAATTAATGGATGTGAAATGACAACGATACAGTGGGGAGGCTACCTTGTTGGATGTGGGATACTTTTACGTAATATCCCCTATGAGTTCTGGCCTAAGTTCAAACAAGACAAGCACTATCAACATCTGGTTTTTGCAACCGTGGTGATTTTGTTGCTGCTATGGCTTTTACGTGCAGGTATCCATGAGAGTTTGCAGGTGCACTTTTTAGGGGTAACGGCTCTAACGCTTATACATGGTTGGCGTATTGCGGCATTTATCGGTTCATTACTGGTATTAATGGCTGTGCTTGGAAGTATTAATGGAGGTGATCTTGGGGTTGTGGCACTAGTGGGGGGGATCTTGCCCATTTTGTTTAGTACTGGCATTTTTCTTCTTAGTTACCGTTTTTTAACTCACCACATATTTGTCTATATTTTCGTTGCTGCTTTTATTAATGGTGCATTGACGATGTGCTTTCATCTGCTACTGAACAGTGGGTGGGTCTATTGGGTAGGGGATGTATCGTGGCAATATATTGTTGATAATTATCTTATTCTGATGCCACTGATGGCATTTCCAGAAGCATTGCTGAATGGCATGATCATGACGTTATTGATCGTTTATAAACCCGAATGGGTCAGAACATTTTCAGATCGTGAATATATCTACGATAGGGATCGGAAATAGAAGGTGTATATAGTGGTTAGAGGCAGTGTAATGCATGGTATCAATTTTATTTATATAAAGGTTACCTGCCAGCTGAACTAGCAGGTAACAGAGATATTACGCGATATCAGATATTGCTTTAGGGTCTGTATTAGCCACTTCTGTAACTGATACAATGTTGCCGTATACAGGGCGAAGTGCGCTGATAATCTCTTTACGGGTAATAATACCAACCAACTGCTCATCTTTTACGACAGGGAAGCAGTGAGGGCGGTTAATCACCATTGCACGTGCTCGCTCATTTAAAGATAGTGATGTAAAGCGTGTCGCGATACCGCCATCAGATACAGGGTAAAGAATGTTTTTATCAATGCTCATGTATTCTGCGATTTCAAGAATGGAATTATCTGGGCTTACCGTTTGAATTTCATGTTTCATCAGATCTTGAACTTTAGATTCAGCATCTGGCATGTAGTCGTTACACCACAGATCCACAAGCGCATCATGGATTGAGAAGAAACCGACTAATCGTTGGTCTGTTGTCAGTACAGGTGCACCCGTTAGGTCTTCACTCATTAGAATATCAATAGCTTGTGCAACAGGCATGCCAGGTAAAAGAGTGATTGTCGCTGGGCGCATGTGGTCATTAACAAATTGTTTTTCGTTCAACATAGTATGTTCCATATTCAGAGTGTGAGTGTTTGAGAAGTCAGGTGTAATAATTGTTGCTGTTGCGTGCTGTTCTTTTGGTGAACTAAAGATTGCCCAATAGCTCAGTCCGACAAGAACGCCACCGCCTACAATGTTGCCCAACGTCACAGGGATTAAATTGGCAAAGATAAAGTTCTGGATGGTTAGGTCGTTATATTGTTCAGGTAGTACACCGAGGTTTAGCCAGAATGATTCAGGTGCAAAATTCTGGATAGTGATACCAAGTGGCACCATAAACATGTTAGCAACGCTGTGCTCAAAGCCTGTGCTGACAAACATGGCGACCGGCAATATCATAATCACCATTTTTGTCATCATGTTTTCAGTACAAAATGTCATCCAAATAGCAAGACAAACCAATAGGTTACAAAGAACACCTAATGAGAAAGCTTCAAGCGGTTGGTGGTGCAGTTTATGCTGAGCAATATTAAGTGCGTTTAATCCCCACTGCCCACCATCGAGTTGGTAAAGACTCGCCATTGAAACCAATAACAACAGCAGCATGGCACCGAGGAAGTTACCAAAATACACTTTTGCCCAAGTGCCCAGCATACGGCCGGATGAGATATGGTTATTTGCACGAGCAATGGAAGACAGTACCGTACTGGTAAATAACTCACCGCCGCAGATAACGACAAGAATAAGCCCGAGACTAAAAGCTAGACCGCCATAGAAACGGTTGAGCCCCCAGCTTACGCCGCCATTGCCTGTGGTGACGGTAATATAAAAAACAAAAGCAAGTCCGATGAAAACCCCTGCTGTAATTGCAAGGGCAATGGTTGTACGTGTTGGTTTAGACGCTTTACCAACGGCGTACTTTTCAGCCTGCTTCATCATTTCTTTTGGTGTGAAGTTATTATTCGTCGATGCTGTTGCTGAACTCATCTTAATAACCTCTTATCGATAGACCGACGTTTAGGTCGAATCTGGTAAGTACATAGTGTTGCATCATTTTCTCCTCTCTTTGATTGTGGTAACTGGTAATCAGAATAAGGTGAGGAGGAGTACCAAGTAAAATTGATAGTTTTCTTAACCCTCATCATAAAAATTGATATTGTAAGGTGGCAAAATGTCATCGACGTTTGATAGTAGGAGTTTTAATTAAGTGCGGTATTCACTCAAACAACTGGCTGTATTTGAAGAGGTTGCGAGTTCTCGTAGTGTGAGTAAGGCGGCAGATAATCTAGCATTAACCCAGTCAGCAACTAGCATGGCGTTATTACAGCTAGAAAAGATGTTAGGACGACCTTTGTTTGAGCGACAGGGCAAGCAAATGACATTAACGTACTGGGGAGCGTGGTTAAGACCAAGGGCAAAACAGCTCTTATTTGATGCCCAGCAGATTGAACAAGGCTTTTACGATCAACATATTGTGAGTGGTGAAATCAGTATTTCAGCCAGTCAAACTGCCGCAGAACACTTGCTACCAGAGCTTATCAGTATTATTGATAAGGATTTCCCCGAGCTACGTATCAAGCTTAGAGTGAAAAATGCCCAGAAAGTGGTTGATCATGTAAGAGATTTTGAATGTGAGTTGGGTATTATTGAAGGCCGTTGTGATGATAGCCGTATTGAGCAAGAAGTATGGTGTCACGACCATCTTGTGATTATTGCTTCTAAATATCACCCTTATGCCAAGCTAGATAAAGTCAGCTTTGCACAGTTAGAGCAGGCACAATGGGTACTTCGAGAGCAAGGTGCAGGTACAAGGCAGAGTTTTGAAAGCGCATTACACGGTGTGATTGAAGATTTGAATGTTTGGCGGGAATATGAACAGATTTCAGTACTAAGAACATTAGTGACTAATGGCCCTTATTTAAGTTGTTTACCTTTTCTTGATGTTGTTAAGCATATAGAACGTGGCGAGTTGGTGGCACTGAATGTTCCAGAGTTGAATATGAAGCGAACGTTATCTTTTATTTGGCGTGCAGACTCGATTGAAAATCCGCTACGTGATTGCATTCGTCGTGAAGCGATCCGTATGATTAAAGATAGAAAATTGGAAATGTAAATATCACCTCTATTAGTGGTTTCTTATCTTATTGTTTATAAAGCTTTTTATTTGAAATGTGAATGTTGTAGCTAATTATTTGCCATGTATTAAAAGTACTTATCAATTATTATGATGTTCATATACAACATCTTTGATAAGAGTCTTGTTGCGTACTTTGTCATTTACCCTGTGATACTTATTGTGCGTATAACGACAGTTAGTATTCAGTAAGATAAAAAAAATCTCGTGTCTGGTTAGTGAAGATTAACACTCAAGGCACGAGATCTTAACGAATAACGTTATGGGTTTACGTGAATGCAATCCACTTAACCTTCTTAACTTAAGCCAATAATATTACCGTCAGCATCGATATCAAGATTCATATAAGCCGGTTTTTCAGGTAAGCCGGGCATCGTCATTACATTACCGCACAGTGCGTACACAAACCCTGCACCCGCACATAATTTTAACTCTCGTACTGGCACCACAAAATCAGTGGGTGCGCCTTTAACACTAGGATCGGTTGTGATTGAGAGTGGTGTTTTAGCAAGGCATACCGCTAGGTTATCGTGACCTTGCTTTTTCAGTGCTGCGAGTTGTTCTTTCGCACAAGCTGACAGTTCGACACTACGTGCGCCATAACCGACTTCTGCAACAGCCATTAGCTTTTCTTCAAGAGTCTGCGACAAGCTATATAATGGCTTGAAGTTGGCTGGTGTTTCACAAGCTTTAACAACCGCCTGTGCTAATTCTGTGGCTCCTTCACCGCCTCTGCCAAAGGCTTCGCTGATGGCGACATCGACATAGGTACTGAAATCCGTGTCTGTAACCATGGTTTTTAGCAGCTCAAGTTCAGCATCGGTATCTTGCGGGAAGCGGTTGATGGCTACCACAACCGGTAAACCATATTGAGCGGCATTACGGATATGCCATTTTAAGTTATCAAAACCTGCGATTAAGGCTTTTTCATCGGGTGAAAAAATCGCATCGGGTAGCGCTTGCCCTGGGCGTAAATCATATAAACCAGAATTGGCTTTCAAGCCACGCAATGTTGCGACGACCACGGCGCAATCTGGGCCTCGGTTGGCTTGCTGCGCTTTAATATTACAGGCTTTTTCAAAGCCCATATCGGAACCAAAACCACCCTCTGTAACTGTAAATTCACTTAGCTTTAAGGCGATACGATCGGCAATAATAGAGGAATTACCATGGGCAATATTGGCAAAAGGTCCCGCATGAATAAGTGTTGGCACACCTTCCAGCGTTTGCATGAGTGTCGGTTCAATCGCTTCACACATGGTGACGGTCATCGCGCCTGCGACTTGCAAATCTTCAGCAGTGATTGGATTACCGTCGATGTTGTAAGCTAAAACAACACGACCAATACGTTGGCGCATGTCTGCGAGATCTTTTGAAAGGGCAAGAATTGCCATGATTTCAGAAGCGGCAGAAATCTCAAAGCCATCGTCACGTTCAAGACCGTTAATGGTTTTGCCTGCTTCATTTTTACCGACAGTGATCATACGTAATGCACGATCATTGTGGTCCATCACACGTTTCCATACGATATTTTCTATATCAATGCGTAACGCAGATAAGCCTGTTTTCTCGCTAAATGCTTCGTAGCCATGACGTTCTTCATGATACAGACGGGCATCAATAGCGGCAGCTGCAAGGTTATGGGCTGCGGTAACCGCATGAATATCACCGGTTAGGTGCAAATTCAACTTTTCCATTGGGGCTACTTGGCTGTAACCACCGCCTGCTGCCCCGCCTTTTACGCCAAATACTGGCCCCATTGATGGCTGGCGAATACAGGCAATAACACGTTTATTAATCTTTGCTAACCCTTGTGAAAGGCCGATCGTAGTAACGGTTTTACCTTCACCGAGTGGTGTGGGCGTAATCGCTGTCACTAATACCAATTTACCTTCAGGTTTATCTGCTAAGCGCTTGAGGATAGACGGCTTTACTTTCGCTTTTAACGTACCTTGCGGGGTTAAATCTTGAGGTTCAATACCCGCCATTTGGGCGATTTGGTCAATAGGAGTGAGTGCGGTGTCGCGGCAAATTTGAATGTCGCTTTTCATAAGGGCGCATTTCCTTCTAGTGGTGACAGCAGGGAAGATGTTGGTGTATCAATATTCTGCATTCAATTGACTTTACAGCTCACGCAATCGATTGCGCTGTGTTTATACCATAATTTTATCACGGATAAACAAAATTATTCCGTGATAAATGTTGTTAATTTGTTGGCGCTGATAACATTGTTAAAAGGCTGAATACGGGAGCTTGCTAAAAGTCTTTGAAATGAATAACGAGTACTATGTTTCAATATTGTTATGTTCGTTATAAAAGGTGAAAGATGATTCAATGGCAGAAGCTGAATTTTCGGCGACGATTGCTGATTATTATGACGATGTCGGGATTACTTGAATTGCTGATTCTTTCGGCTTTAGGTTTTAGTTACATTAAAAAGTGGGAATCACAAGATTTAGGTGAAAAAGCCATAGGTGTGGCGGAATACATAGCAAACACACCGTCAATTATTACCGCTGTTGAGCAAAAAGATCCGCAATTACTTGCTGAGGGAATTGAGCGATTCCGGCAAGCCATTGGTGCCGCCTTTATTGTGATTGGTGACAACAATGGTATTCGCCTTGCGCACCCGATTGAAGAACGGGTGGGGCTTCCAATGCGCGGGGGGGATAATATTCGCGCTCTGACTGAGGGGAAATCTTATATTTCTTATGCTAAAGGCTCGATGGGGCACTCTGTTCGGGGAAAAACGGCGGTATTCGACAATCGTGGTGAGATCATTGGGGTTGTATCTGTTGGGTATTTGCTAACGGGTATTCACGATAAGTTATTGCCATTTTTAACCTTTTTATTGGCGATGGCCATTGTGGTCGTTGGTGCCAATGGTCTATTGGCGAACTTATTGGCTAAGCGCTTTCAGCGCACGTTGCTGGGTTTTGAACCTGAAGAAATCGGGCGCTTGTATGCCGAGAAAGATGCCACTATGAGCACCTTACGTGAAGGTGTATTGAGTATTGATAATCAGGGTATTCTACGATCGATCAACCGCAGTGCGTGCGGCATGTTAGGTATCGATGCGGATCGTGCCTTAAATTGCCCACTGAGTGAAAGCTTGCCAGAAAGCAGCCTTGAGCGATTGCTGTTAACTGGCCAGTCCGAACACGATATTGAATTGTACTTCAACAGCCGTGCAGTGATTGCTAATCGTGAACCTCTATTTCAAAATGGGGTACTCGTTGGGGCGGTATCGAGTTTTCGATTAAAAGACGAAATAACAGAATTAAACCGCCAATTGTCGCAAGTAACACAATACGCAGAGTTATTGCGGGCACAAACCCATGAACATCGAAACAAGCTGAATACGATAGCGGGTTTGGTTCAGCTTGGGGCGTATAGCGATGTATTTAAATTAATCGGCCAAGAAAACCAACATTATGAAACATTGATTAAATTCTTACGTAGTGCAATTGCAGAACCATTGATTGCCGGTTTGCTACTGGGTAAAAGTGAACGCGCCCGTGAGCTTGGGTTACGATTAGTGATTGATTCAGAAAGCTGTTTATCAACCTTGCCTGAACATATCGTGCCTGAAGATTTGGTGACGATTTTAGGCAATTTGATCGACAATGCGTTCGATGCCACCTTGGCTGCTCATTCTGCAGATACGTCTATTCATTTGCATCTAAGTGATTATGGTAATGATTTGATCCTTGAAGTGGAAGATTCAGGTATAGGTTTACCTGAAGGTATGAGTAGAGATGATCTAGTACAGCGTGGTGTCTCGACCAAAGAAGGCGATAACCACGGTGTTGGTTTATATTTGATCAATCAGATTGTGTCACATTATAACGGGCAATACATGATGGAAGATAGGGAATCGGCAGGAACCAGAATGACGGTTTATTTACCGAAAACAGCGTCAATACGTTAAAGGAATGCATCATAAAAATACAGACAGGGAGTGTGAATAGTGTCATTGATTCGTGTTGTGATTGTTGAAGATAACGCCGGAATAGCAGAGCTGCATCGCCGTTGCTTAAGCCAAATTGCTGGCATAGAAATACAGGCGATGGCACACAGCTATCAAGAAGCCATTACGTTATTTGAAGTCTTAAACCCTGATCTTGTTTTATTGGATGTACAGCTTCCAGATGGAAGTGGGTTAGATTTGTTGCGTTTGCTGCGTGCTGAAAAACAAGAAACCGATGTGTTATTGATTACTGCCGCAAGAGATGTCGATACCCTGCAAGAAGCAATGCGAGGTGGGGTGGTAGATTATATTCTAAAGCCTGTGGTTTTCTCGCGTTTAGAAGAGTCAATTAATAAGTATTTGGATTCAAGAGTGACCATGGCAGGGCTGGGTGCTATCGATCAAAGTGATGTTGATGCCATGTTGATGCGTCCCAAAGAGCATAAGTCTACAGCCCAATTACCGAAAGGCATTGATAACGTCACCCTCGATAAAGTACGAGAGTTGTTTAAATCTCATGCCCAATTAACTGCGGAACAATCTGGGCAGTTAATCGGTGCCAGCCGAACTACCGCAAGGCGCTACCTTGAATACTTGATCAGCAGCGGTGAGCTTGAAGCCGATCTGAGTTACGGCACAGTGGGTAGGCCAGAGCGGGCGTATGTTAAGCGTGAATAAAGGCTAGGGCGTGTTGATATCACAACAAGTGCTGAGCGAAGTGTTCTTGTAAGTAATCGAGCAGTAGGCGCATTTTTTTTGAATCTGCAGCCCGAGGCGGATAGACACCATAAATAGTGATGTCGCTTAATGCGTAGTCTTCTAAAATCGGGGTGAGTTGCCCTGCTTTAATTAACGGTAATGCGTCGTAGATAGGTAAACGTCCGACGCCATGTCCGCCAACCACAAACGCCGTTCTGGCTGATGCGCTATTGGTGGTAATGCTACCCTGCATTTTCACATTGTATGATCGTGTGCCTTTTGTAAGAGTTTGGATTTTTGATGTCTTCTTATAAACCACCCATTCATGATTGGCTAATTCTGCTGGGGTACGAGGTATACCGTGTTGGTTAAAATAGCTGGGTGAACCGCACAATATATTCTTCATCGTCATCAGCTTTTTGGCGTACAAACCAGAGTCAGCAAGTGGCGCACCTCGAATGGCTAAATCGACCCCTTCTTGAATAATATTAACGATATCGTCGGTCAGGTTCAGATCTATTTCTATTTTGGGGTATAAGGTCTTGAACGTATTTAGCGCAGGCACAATGGTATGCATGCTGATATTCACCGGGGCGCTAATTGTAAGCTTACCTTCGGGCTCTTCACGTAGGTTTTCAATCTGTAGGTTGGCGGCAGCAGCTTCTTCACTGATACGTTTACACCGCTGAAAGTAACGTTGACCAGCATCGGTTAGGCTAATGCTACGCGTGGTACGGTTCAATAAAGGCATGCCGGTATGATCTTCAAGCTTTTTCAGGTGATAGCTTACGACCCCACGCGATAAGCCCAGCTGCCGTGCGGCGGCTGAAAAGCTCCCTTGTTCGACTATTTGGGCAAAAACTACCATGCTTTTCAGTTGCTCAAAAGATACATCCATTCTTTTACTCTATATCGTTAACGAACCATTTAAGGGGCAAAATGGTCAGGGAATCGTGCTCTAGTATGCCTAAAGAGTACCTATTGTTCTAATTGTTCGAACAATGATTCCTAATTTATCTCCATTGTCGAATTTAATGAACAGGCATACACTCTCATCACGCTTTAAATAGGACATAACGAGGTTGATGATGAAAATTTTAATGGTGTTAACATCTCACGATAAGCTAGGAGATACGGATCATAAGACCGGCTTTTGGATTGAAGAGTTTGCAGCACCGTATTACCGCTTCTTAGATGAAAACGCGGATATCACATTAGCATCGCCTGCGGGTGGTCAACCTCCTATCGATCCTAATAGTGAACTTGAGCAATCACAAACAGAAGCGACGGTACGTTTTAATCGCGATGAGCAAGCGCAAGCCGTGTTAGCCAATACTCGTAAGCTTAGCGATGTGAATGAGCAAGACTACGACGCAATTTTTTACCCTGGCGGTCACGGACCATTATGGGATCTGGTGAGCGACAGTGATTCTATTTCGCTAATCGAAGCATTCTGGCAAGCAGGCAAGCCTGTTTCTGCTGTGTGCCATGCACCAGCAGTGTTATTAAATGCTAAAACAGCCGATGGAGAATATATTATTTCTGGTAAAGCGGTGACAGGCTTTACAAACTCAGAAGAAACGGCTGTTGGTTTGGCTGAAGTAGTGCCATTCTTGCTGGAAGATGAACTAAAAGCTCGTGGCGGGCAGTTTGAATCTGCACAAGATTGGAATTCATTAGCGATTCAAGATGGCATGTTAATTACTGGGCAAAATCCAGCGTCATCTGAAGCAGTAGCAGAAGCCCTGCTTAGCTTATTGGCTAAATAAATAGTTAATCAAACCCCATTAAAGTGGCGTGTTGCACTTAGCGTAGAAACCTAAGGCCGTAATACGCCATGTGTAATGTACACCGATAATAAAACATTCTTGAATACTGTATTCATGACTAATAAAGGAATGAGCAATGCTTAATTTCACGTTTCATAACCCTACTCAAATTTTCTTTGGTGAAGATCAAATCGCAGCGATTGCGAAACAAATCCCTGCTGATGCAAAAATTCTAGTCACTTATGGTGGCGGCTCGATCAAATCAAATGGTGTTTACGATCAAGTGAGCACAGCATTAAAAGATCATAACTGGATTGAATTTTCAGGCATCGAGCCAAATCCACAATTTGATACGTTAATGAAGGCTGTCGATGTCGTTAAAGCAGAAGGCATTACTTACCTTCTTGCTGTTGGTGGTGGTTCAGTTGTTGATGGTACGAAGTTCATTGCAGCTGCAGCACGTTTCGAAGGTGACGAACCTTGGGATATCTTAGCGAAACAAGCACAAGTTAATGATGCTGTGCCGCTATCGTGTGTGTTAACCCTGCCAGCAACGGGTTCTGAAAGTAACATTGGTGCTGTTGTAACACGTGATACGACCAAGCTGGCATTCATGTCGCCGTTCGTTCGCCCTGTTTTCGCAGTACTGGATCCGAAAGTAACGTTAAGCCTTTCTGAGCGTCAGGTTGCTAACGGTGTAGTTGATGCATTTGTTCATACAATGGAGCAGTACTTAACGTTCCCTGTGAATGCAAAAGTACAAGACCGATTTTCTGAAGGTTTGTTGATGAACCTGATTGAAGAAGGCCCGAAAGTACTGGCAAACCCAGATGATCTGGAAGTTCGTTCAAACATCATGTGGTCGGCAACAATGGCACTGAATGGTTTGATTGGTTCTGGTGTACCTCAAGATTGGAGTACTCACATGATCGGTCATGAATTGACGGGTCAGTACGGTATCGATCATGCACGTACTTTGGCGATTATTTTGCCTGCTGTTATGAAAGTACAGCGTGAGCAAAAACGCGGTAAATTAGTGCAGTATGCACAACGTGTTTGGAATATTGTTGATGGCACTGAAGATGAAGTGATTGATCAGGCTATCGAAAAGACGGAAGCATTCTTTAAAGCTATGGGTATGCCTGTGCGTTTGACTGATGCTGAGCTAGATGCTGAAAGTATCGAGAATATTTTGGCACAACTTGAACTGCACGGTATGACATCACTGGGTGAGCATGGCGACATGACACCAGAAGTGAACCGTAAAGTCTTAGAAGCTGCTTTGTAAGAGGCACTGCTTATGAATATTGAATGAGTGCCGAATGCTCATTCAATCAAGATAAAATAGTTGAAAGCCCTGCTAGTGTACTGCTCGCAGGGCTTTTTT
>SWCB01013773.1_pt1 | contig 21926 bp, 23 predicted proteins | sample 4692901 | NCBI WGS metagenome assembly SWCB01 (sample SAMN10267276, study PRJNA491770) | bioreactor metagenome | isolation source: DHS bioreactor inoculated with subseafloor sediment | place: Japan: off Shimokita Peninsula | collected 2006-08 | reverse complement strand
TTAGTTTCTTATCTTCTTGATATAATAGTGAATCAGTAACATAAGCAGTATCATTTAAATTCTCGATAAAGCTTAGATGTGCACTGATTAGACTATCAAAATCAGATTGAATCTTTTCATGTAAATGTTGACTTTCCAATTGATATTTCAAATAGAAGTTAGATTCTTTTGTTTGATGTTTTTTAAGAAGTTGTTGTTGTTTTTCCATACTTTCTTTGATGTGATCTACTTGTTTATCATATGGTAACATTTTTTGATGGTTTTTATCGATTTGTTTTTCAATGGTTGACAATCTGTGTTTTAAGTTTTTAATTTCTTTTTCATGATTAAGAATCAATTTTTGATTTTCTTTCATATCATGATGTTTATGTTTAGCAGGAATTACACCACTAGCGATGTTGTCATTAATCTTCTGTAGTTGTATGACAAATTGATTTTGTTTTTCTAAAGCTTGTTGTGTTTGGAAAAACTTTTGTTCAAGAAGATTGATATCTTTTTGGATATCTTTTTGTTTTGTATGAATCTTTTGTAATTCTTGTTCATATAAGTTCATCGCATCTTCATGCTTCAACATATATTTATAACTGGTTTGGTCATCAATTTTCTTTTGATAGTATTCTAAGTCTATAGATTTAAACTCATTAATCATCTGTGTAATGCCATCTTTTAAAACTTGCTCAAGATCATTAAGATGATTTAACATCTTTTTAAAAATCTCTGGATGTGATGGAAGTAGATATAAAGTTTTGATGACAGATTGAATGGTTTTATGTTTCTTGTAGAATAATCTTAACCCATAGAAGAGCATTTCAGATTGATATTGTCTTAGATTTAAGTCATTTAAATATAGTTTCATCAATCGGATGGCTTTTTGGTTTGATAATTCTTTTTGATGATTGGTTTTCTTTTCAAGTAGAAGAAACTCTTGTTCATGATGTTTTCTTTGTTGGTCAAGCTTAATGAGTTCTACTTGATATTTCTTATCAATCAAATTTAAATTGTCTTTATGCTTAGCTTCTTCAAGACTTAACGTGTAGGTTTTAAATATCTGATGCTTGTTTTTTTCAAAAACAGACTCTGCAATTTCTCTTCTCATATCTTGCTCACTGATTGTGAAATCTCTTTTTGATTTCATCTTTTCTAGTTCAAGTTGAGTAGATATTTGTAAAAATTGCGTTTCAGATTCAAAGTCAAGTTTTGCAACGATAGCTTTAACATTTTCCTTTTCAATCTTACATGCATAATCATGTTCTATCTCTGCAGTTTTAAGTTTTGATAAATATGATGCCAAATGTTGGTCATTATTAAGTAAATTTAATTCTCTTTCTTGAATATGAGATTGGATTTGAAGTTGGATTTCTAAACGTAGCAAATCATTTTTTAATGTCATATTTAGGACATGTAGTTGATATTTATAGGTTTCTTCTAATAGATTTAAATGTTTTTTAGATGCTAAAAGATTATGATTGAAATTTAAATCAATTTTTGCAATGTCTTGTTTATAATCATATGCAAGAAAATCTCTTTTTAAACGCCAATCATTCATTTCTTTTAAATGATTGATATCATGTTGATAAAGTTTTTGTTGTAATTCTTTTTGTTTCATTGTGATATCTTTTTGTGTTCTTAAGATTTGTTTATTTAAATCATTATCTAACCCTCTTAATACAGAAGTTAAATTATGATTGATCTTTTCTTTTACATGTGGATCATCAGCATGTTTCATCTTTTCTCTATATGCTCTTGATTGAATGATTTTTTCTTTGTGTATAGCTTCTCTAAATGCTGATAATTTAGAGTTTAATAAAGTAATCGTCTCATTAGATTGATGAACGATACGTTGTTTTTTCTCTTCATACGTTGTTTTTTGCACATTAAAAGCTTCATCAAGGTCTAGCAATTGTTGTTGATGATCCTTTTTGGTTTTATCTACGGTTTGTTGATATTCAGTATTTAGTTCTTCAAGTTTAGCATGAACAGGGTCAATTTTCTTTTGATGTTCTTTTTTAAGAGTGTTTTTAGCCTTGTCATGCGCTTTTTTAAGCTTATTGATTGCTGTGTTAAACTGTGTCGTTAATAAATGATAATTGTTTTTAATAGTTAAATATGTTTGATCATTAGCATCTTTTACTGTTTGTGTTTCTTTGTCGTTATCAATTAAAGCTTCTGTTTTTTCTTTTTGAAAATTTTCAATTGCTAGATTTACATCTTCAATTTTCTTTTTATAATTGGTTTCTAAACTTGATTGGGTGTCTTTCTTTTCTTTTTCGATATCATTTGATTGTTCTTGGTAAAGTTTTCTTGCAGTTGCCTTTTCTTTTTCAAATTGTGATATTTCTCTTTTTAGTTGTTGTTCAAGTTTTTTAAGTTTGTCTTCGTATGTTTCTTTTAATGCTAGTTTATCTTGTTCTAATTTCTTAGTTAAAACGCTTTGATCTTTATTTATTTTTTGTAGATCTTGGATTTTATCTTTTTGAAATTGATCAAGATTGGTTTTATGATCTTCAACACTCTTTAAAATATCCTTATTTAAACGCTCAATATGTTTTACATAGTTTTTATGGATTTGTAAGCTCACATCGATGGAAATTTTATGTTTATAATGGATATGTTGATCAATCCATGTCAAATTTGGATTAATATCATCTAAAAGAACCACCAATTCATTTGAGATTGGTAGATATTTTTGTCCGTGATTTAATTCATCTTTGAAAAGACGTTCAAACGTCTCTAGGTTGTCTATCTTTAAAATGGTTATCACATCCTAAAATTATTATAACATAATCAAGAGTTAAGATAGAAAAAAGCACGAAAAAATGTTATAATTAAATGAAAAGATAAAAAGCTGGGTGAGACTTTATGTATGCGTATGTAAAAGGCGTGGTTACGCTTATTAAACCAAGTTACATCGTCGTCGATGTATCAGGTGTAGGATATCAAATATTAACTCCAAATTCATATCATTATAAACTTGAAGATGATGTATTAGTTTATACCCATCATTACGTGAGAGAAGACATTAATGTTTTATATGGTTTTCCAAGTTTAGATTCTAAAGAATTATTTGTAAAACTTATTGGTGTTTCTGGAATTGGACCAAAGAGTGCACTTAGCATTTTAGCAAGTGATCAAATTGATGATATCATTATGGCTATCGAAGCTTCAGATGTTAAATTTTTGACAAAATTTCCTGGGATTGGACCAAAGAGTGCACAACAAATCATTCTTGACTTAAAAGGTAAACTTGTGATTGATGAACTAGAATTCATCCCAACTCAAGAATCAGATGTATCACAAGCATTAACAGCTTTAGGATATTCAAAAACAGAAATTAAGAAAGTACTTAAGAAGGTAAATCCTGATCAAAGTGTTGAAATGATGATCAAAGATGCACTTAAGCTACTGATGAAATAAACTTAAAAGAAGGTTTCTTATGGATAAAGAACGTATTGTAACTGCAATGTCAATTAAAGAAGATGAAGATCAAACATTACGCCCTCAACGACTTGAACAATATATTGGACAAGATGACATCAAAGAGATGCTTGATATTTATATCAAAGCTGCATTAAAGCGTAAAGAGGCACTTGATCACATGCTTTTATATGGACCTCCAGGTTTAGGTAAAACAACTTTAGCACAAATCGTTGCTAATGAACTTGGAGTCAATATTAAAGTGACAAGTGGACCTGCGATTGAACGTAGTGGAGATTTAGCAGCTGTCTTATCATCACTTGAACCTGGTGATGTTTTATTTATTGATGAGATTCATAGACTACCAAGATTTGTTGAAGAAGTTTTATATGCTGCTATGGAAGATTATGTGTTAGATATCGTCATCGGTAAAGATCATGAATCTAGAAGCATAAGAATCGATTTGCCTCCATTTACTTTAATTGGAGCAACCACAAGGTTTGGTGATTTATCTGCACCACTTAGAGATCGTTTTGGTGTTGTCTTTAGATTAAACTATTATGGTGTTAACGATTTAGAACAAATCGTAAGAAGAACAGCAGGCGTTTATCAAAATGATATAGAAGAAGATGCGGTTAATGCTTTAGCTAAGAGAAGCAGAGGCACACCTAGAATTGCAAACCGATTATTTAGAAGAGTTAGAGACTTTGCTGAAATCATCGGTGATGGCACAATCAATAAAGAGATTACGGATCATGCCTTATCAAAATTAGGTATTGACCATAATGGACTTGATCATACCGATTATCGCTATTTAAAATCGATTATAGAGAAATTTGGTGGAGGTCCTGTAGGTATTGAAACCATCTCTGCATCCATTTCTGAAGAAATGACAACTGTTGAAGACGTTTATGAGCCTTATCTACTGATGGAAGGGTATATTAAAAGAACCGCTAGAGGTAGAGTAGCAACCGAAAAGACTTATCAAGCGTTAGGCATAAAATATTATAAAGGACTGTTTGAAAAATGAAAGTAAGTGATTTTGATTTTCATTTGCCTAAAGAGCTAATTGCTCAACACCCAAGTGAAAAAAGAGACCATTCAAGATTAATGGTTTTAAATAGAGAAGATGAATCAATCGAACATAAACATTTTTATGATATCGTTGATTATTTAGATAAAGATGACGTTTTAGTTATTAATGATACAAAAGTCATACCTGCAAGATTATTGGGTTCAAAAGCTGAAACCAATGCAGTGATTGAAGTGTTATTACTTGAAGAGTTAGAAAAGAATGTGTGGCAAGCACTCACAAAACCCGCAAAACGTGTTAAATTAGGCACTAAAGTCCATTTTGGCGATCAATTAACGCTAGAATGTGTTCAAGTTCATGATGAAGGATTAAGGGATTATAAACTGCATTATGAAGGCATATTAATCGAGGTATTAGAAAAACTAGGTACGATGCCACTACCTCCTTATATCACTGAAAAACTAGAAGAACAAGATCGTTATCAAACGGTTTATGCAACCAATCCAGGAAGTGCAGCAGCACCAACAGCTGGTCTGCATTTCACAAAACCTTTATTAAAGAAAATCGAAGATAAGGGTATTGAAATTATTCGCGTGACTTTAAATGTTGGTCTTGGTACATTTAAAGCCGTATCAGTAGATTTAATAGAAAAACATATCATGCATCATGAAACATACACGATTTCTAAAGAAAGTGCAAAGAGATTAAATGAAGTTAAACAAATGGATAAAAAAATTGTTTGTGTAGGAACTACTTCTTTAAGAACAGTAGAAGCAAACTACAATAATGGCTTTCATGAAGGCACTTATGCAACAGATATATTTATATATCCAGGATATCAATTTAAAGCTTGTGATAAACTCATTACAAACTTTCATTTGCCAAAATCAACACTCATTATGTTAGTTTCGGCACTTGCTGGAAGTGAGTTTGTTAAAAAAGCATATCTAGAAGCAATCGACAAAAAATATCGTTTCTTCTCATTTGGAGACGCAATGTTTATTAAATGATTGAAAAATTGAGATAAAATCGTTATAATTTATATAGACGTATGGAAGGAAGATATATATGGATAAGATTAACCTACAAGCACTCACATCAAGTTATTATTTATATATTGCCATTGGTGCAGTAGCACTATTCGCACTAGGAATGACGTTTTATCTACTAACTAGACGTCAAAAACCAAAAGTTGAACCATTAAATCCAAATTTGATAGATACTTTATATCAAGCATTGGGTACAGCATCAAATATCAAACAGGTTGAACTTGTACAAAAAAGATTACAAATCGAAGTTGGATCAATTAAGAACATTGACCAAGAGAAACTAAAAGCCTTAAATATGCCAGCATTTGTTACTGGTAAAAAGATAACTATTTTAATTAAAGACAATACAAAAGAAGTATACCAATACTTAATTGAAAAAAGAAAAGAGGAAGTATAATGGAACAAAAATTTCTCATCACATCTGAGTATGGCATTCATGCTAGACCAGCAACAAGACTCGTCAATTTAGCAATGAGTTTCGACGCTGACATCATGCTTGAAGCAATGGGTAAAACAGTCAACTTAAAATCAATCATGGGACTGATGTCTCTTGGGATTTATAAAGGGGAAGAAGTTAAAATCATAGCTACAGGTCACGATAGCGAAAAAGCTATTCAACAATTAAGTGATTTTATAATGACAGAAAGATTAGGCAGATTAGCTTAAAAAAATGATAAAGTGGCCATAAGCCACTTTATGTCTATTTAAGGAGCATCATGAGGCAAAAAAGAATAAAATATGTAACTATAGATCTACTTAAAGAACATGGTGTAATCACCGAAGTTAAACATTTAGATCTACCAAAGGATAAAAAAGTTTTTTTAGAAATAGGTAGTGGTAAAGGTCAATTTATCACATCCTTGGCAAAAGATCATCCAGATGATTTTTTTATCGCCATGGAAGTGAATAAGTATGTGATTTATCGTATCTTAGAGAAAAAACTTGAACTAAAATTGGATAACTTGATGATTGTATTGGGTGACGCAAAAGATTTAGAAACTTATATGCTTAACCATAAAATTGATCAACTTTATTTGAATTTTAGTGATCCATGGCCTAAAACAAAACATCACAAGAGACGATTAACATTTCCAAGTTTTTTAAGACTCTATTTAAAGGTCTTAAAACCACAAGCGATTTTACAGTTTAGAACTGATCATCTCAATCTATTTTTAGATAGTTTAGAGTATATGGAAACCTATTTTGATATCATGGATGTTACATATGATTTAGAACCTTCAACATACATGACAGAATATGAGGAGAAAAAAAGGGTATTAGGTCCAATTTATCAATTAAAAGGGAAGGTAAAACAAGATGATTCCAAAGATATATAAAGATTTATTTACAATAGAAGCAACTTCAGGATATGAAAAACCAGTTAGAGCTTATATGGAAACTTTTATGTCTAAATTTAAAGATTATGACGTCCAAAAAGATCGTTTAGGATCAATTTTCGCAGTCAAGAAAGCTGAAGATAAAGATGCACCTGTTGTGATGGTTGCTGGTCATATGGATGAAGTAGGTCTTATGGTTGTGGGTATTACTAAATATGGGATGTTAAAACTGCAAAACATTGGTGGATTAAACGGAGAAGTCTTTATTTCTCAGGTTTTAAATGTCCATACAAAAAATGGAGTCATTAAAGGTGTTGTTGGCGCACTACCTCCTCACTTAAAACAATCTCAACAAACAACGATTGCTGATTTAATTTTGGATATTGGTGCTCGTTCAAAAGAAGAAGCTTTATCATTTGGTGTTGAACTTGGTGATATGGTCTTATTTGATAACCCATTTTTTAACACTAAAAACCCTGATAGAATCATTTCTAAAGCCATAGATAACCGTTATGGATGTGGATTAGCTTTAGAGGTTATTAAGAGATTTAGTGGCAAAAAACTACCGTTTACTCTTGTTGTTGGCGCAACTGTTCAAGAAGAGGTTGGACTTAGAGGTGCAGAAACAGCAGTCAATAAATTTATGCCAGATATATTTTTAGCACTTGATGCATCACCAGTTAATGATATGGCATCAGAAGATAGTTTAGGTGCACTTGGCAAAGGATTTTTACTTAGACTATATGATCCAAGAAATGTCATGCATCATGGCATCTTAGATTATTTCGTAAAACTTGCAGAAAAACATCAAATTAATTATCAATACTTCACATCAAAAGGTGGCACTGATGCAGCAAAAGCGTTAGACTTAAAAGATGGTGTGATTGCAACAACAATAGGACTACCTGCTAGATACATCCATTCAACAGCAGCAATGATGGATGTTAATGATTTAGATGCTGCTAGACAAATGATATTTACAGTGTTAAAAGATTTAACACCGAAAAAAATAAAAAAATTACAAGGGAGTGTGTAATGCATGAAAAAAGTTAAACTACATAACGGATATGAAATGCCATTATTTGGTTTAGGTACTTTTTTAGCAAAAGAAAATGAAGCATATGAGGCAGTCAAATATGCTTTAAGTATAGGATATCGTCACATTGATACCGCACAAATGTATTTAAATGAAGCACTAGTTGGAAAAGCAATTAAAGATTCAGGTGTCGATCGTAAAGATATCTTTATTACAACTAAACAAAGAGGACATTCAAATTTAGATAACATGAAAAAAGCTTTTGATGAAAGTTTAGAAAGACTTGGTACGGATTATGTGGATTTGTATTTAATTCACTGGCCAAACCATGATAAGAAAATCAATCAACAAACGTGGCAGTTCTTTGAGTCTATTTATAAAGCTGGACGTGCAAAAAATATTGGTATTTCTAATTTCCAAATTCATCATATCGAAGATCTTTTAGAAACAGCTGAGATCATCCCAATGGTCAATCAAGTTGAAATGCATCCTGGATTATCTCAAGTACCTCTTAAAAAATATTTAGATAAAAAAGGTATTCAATTAGAATCATATGGACCTTTAATGAGAGGTGGCGTCTTCGAAGGTCAATGGGGAGAAACTTTAGGAGAAATCGCAAAAAAACATAATGCATCTATTGCACAAATAGTTATTGCATGGGGATTACAAAGACAAATCGTTATGATTCCTAAATCAATCACCCCAACACGCATCAAAGAAAATTATGATGCGCAAAACATAAAATTATCAGAAGAAGAGATGCAAAAAATTAATGATTTAAACCGTGGTAAAAGAGTCTATACAGACCCAGATAATTCACCATGGGGACCATATACAGAATAAAAGTTGACCGTATGGTCACTTTTTTTCCTAGCAAGAAGGGAGTAGTTTATGACAAAGACAAGAAGAAACTTAACAATTTATAGTGGCGTCATGCTCTTATTTGGGCTTATTTTAACCATCGTTTTTGTAACAATTTATGATCGGGTTGAAGTATCTTCCACATTTGGTGGTGAAACACTTCATTTAGGTAGTTATATCTTAAGTGATTATGTGACAGATGAAATTGATGGACAAGCCTATGTCTCATTTAGTGTGAGTGATTCAAAGAGTTTTATTGATAAGCATGTGGTCACACATGAATATTATATTGGTGAGAAATTTACAACGAATAATAGTCTAAGTAATTACTATTTGTTTTTAGTAGAAGATATCTTGTTTACACTCAAATATGATGAGGATTTATTAACTTTTTATCTTTATAGTGGCTTTATTGATTTAGAGCATGAAGGTCAAATCTATCGTATGCCATATATTGAAATGAATGAGTTAGTATTTGACCAAGGTGTGTTTTCATCCTATAGTGATCTAAAAGCTTATTATGAAAAATTAAGTAGTTCAGTGATGCATGATGATAACAAAACCATAGAAGTTATTGCATATTTGAAAAATGAAACCAATAATAAAATCAACTTAAATGAGTCTATGACAGTCGTTTTAGATTATAGTGGTGATGATGTCTTAATCAATTTTAATTAATTGATTTAAGCATCATCTTTTTTTCTTGATTATTGAAGGATTATCATATATAATAAATGTGACTTATGGGACCCTTAGAGGCCTAAAAAGGAGAAAATATTATGAAAAGAAATGAAATGCAAGCTTTAACGCTTACGACTGTATTTGCAGCAATCATCTTAGTGATGACGTTTGTGCCACAAGTAGGATTTATTACAATAGGAACTATGGCATTAACTTTAATTCACATTCCGGTATTGATTGGTGCTTTTTTGTTGCCTAAAAAATATGTTGTTTTATTAGGCTTTATGTTTGGGATTGGATCTTTAATTAGAGCAGCTACAACACCAACTGGTGTCTTAGATCCAGCGTTTGTTAACCCTTTGGTATCAGTTTTACCAAGAATGTTATTTGCACTAGCTGCTAGTTATATTTTTGATTTATTTAAATGGTTTGACAAAAAGGTTAAAAATTCAGATATTTATATCTTTTTAATTGTAACGATCTTAACAGTGTTTGCACTATATTATGCATCAGGGGTTATTATTGATGCAACTTCATGGAATCCAAATTTTATTTATCCGTTAGCATTACTTATCATGACAGGATTTATTACCGTGTATTATACATTGATTAGAAAAAATGATCATAAACAAACGGTGATTCCTTCAACATTCTTAATCGCAACTGTATTTCATACTGTTGTTGTATTAGGTGCACTAGTTATTTTTGAAAAAGCATTTATTGAACAATATATTCCTTCATCAGAATTATTAGGATTTATATATACTGTTGCGGTAACCAATGGTCTTATTGAAGCTATTTTAGCTGTTTTAATAGGAACACCAATCGTTATTGCAATTAACCAATTAAAAGCACAAAACATATAGGAGGCGTCACATGATTTTACTATTTGATGTCGGGAACACGAATGTCTTTATTGGTGTTTCAGATGGGTTTAAAATCATTGATACTTATCGCTTAAACACAGAAGTGACAAAGACTGCAGATGAGTATTATATTCAAATGAAAAATTTAATCGATTTTCAAGCAGTCAAACATATCGCAATTTCTTCTGTTGTCCCTAGACTTACAGAAAAACTAAAAGAGATCGCAAAAAAATTTGTTGGAATCGAACCTTTAATCGTTGGTCCAGGTGTAAAAACAGGATTAAACATTAAAACTGACCATCCAAGAGAAGTTGGAGCTGATCTGATTTGTGATGCTGTTGGTTTAGATGATGATATGGACCCAGCACTCGTCGTTGATTTGGGTACAGCTATTAAATATATTTATGTCAAACATAAAACTATTTTAGGTGTCATTATTACGCCAGGTGTTAATGTCTCTATTAAAGCATTAGTAGGACAAACAGCACTTTTACCCGATATTGACATCGAAGTGCCTAAAAAAGTATTGGGAACCAATACAATTCACTGTATGCAATCTGGAGTAACATATGGGGTTGCAGCTCAAGTCGATGGCTTAATTGAACGTATTAAGGCTGAAGTTAATGAAGACTTTAAAGTGATTCTAACTGGCGGTTTATCGAGTTTGATTGCACCTTTATGTTCTCATCCTTTAGTTGTCGATCAAGACATCATATTAAAAGGACTTTTAAAAATTTACAATAAAAACGAACAAATTAGAAAATAACCAGGAAAATCTGGTTATTTTTTGTAAAATATAAAAGAAGGTGATTATATATGAACTATAAAGAAAATTACAATTTATGGAAAAACTATAAAGACTTAGATCAAAGTCTAAAACAAGAATTAGATACACTAGATGAAAACCAAATTGAAGAAGCATTTTATCAAGACTTAACCTTTGGAACAGGTGGTCTTCGTGGCATCATGGGTGTTGGAACTAACCGTGTCAATATCTATACGATCAGAAAAGCGACTTTAGGTTTTGCAAGATATTTACTTAAACACAATTTAACTGATGGTGTTGCGATTAGCTATGATAATAGAAAAGATTCAAAAAAATTTGCAGAAGAAGCTGCTAAAGTCTTAGCTGCAAATGGAATCAAAAGTTATCTATTTAATGCGCTTAGACCTACACCAATGCTTAGTTTTGCAGTGAGATATTTTAAAGCAAGTGGCGGCATTATGATTACAGCCTCACATAACCCTAAACAGTATAACGGCTATAAAGCATACGATCAAACAGGTGCTCAAGTAAATCCTATAACTGCTGATTTAATTATTGAAGAAATCAATAATATTAAAAATCCATTTGATATTGATACAGTTGAAAATGATTTGATTCATTCTGTTGATGAAACCTTTGATGATATTTATTTAAATGCAATCAAAGACATCAAGATTAATGATGAAATTAAAAAAGTGAAGATTGTTTATTCTCCACTTCATGGTACAGGTGGACCAATCATTCCACAGTTTTTAATGGATCAAGGCTATGAAGTGCATCCTTACACACCACAAATGATTGTGGATCCTAATTTTTCAAATACGAAATCATCAAATCCTGAAGATCATGAAGCATACGAACAAACGATTGCGTTTGCTAAAGATATCGATGCTGATATCGTCATGGTCACAGACCCTGATGCAGACAGATTAGGAATTGCGGTTAAGCATGAAGGCACATACGAACTCATTACAGGTAATCAAACAGCTAGTGTTGAGTTATATTACTTATTATCACAAAGAAAGAAATATAACTTGTTACCTCCAAATGGCCATGTATATACAACCAATGTAACAACCAAGTTGATTGAAGTGATCGCAAGAAGTTTTGAACTTGATGTCATTACAACACTTACTGGATTTAAATTTATTGGTGAAAAAGCAGAAATGTACCAAGAAACGAATCCATATATCTTTGGTTGTGAAGAATCTTATGGTAGCTTAATTTCAGATGTTGTTAGAGATAAAGATGCTGTACAGGCAGTTTATATGCTAGCAGAAATTGCAAACCATTTAAAACTTCAAGGAAAAACCATTATGGATTATTTAAATGAGATTTATGATACATATGGAGCATATTACGAATATACACATTCAATTTCATTAAAAGGCATTGAAGGTAGTAAGAAAATTCAAGAGATTATGTCATTTTTTAGAGAAAATCCACCAAGACTAGATGATAAACATTTATTAGGATACGATGATGTACAAAAAAGCATCAGAGTTGAAGATGGTATCAAATCACATTTAGATTTACCAAAATCAAATGTATTAAAATACATCTTTGAAGATGATACTTGGATTGTCTTTAGACCAAGTGGTACAGAACCTAAAATTAAGATCTATTATGGTACAAAACAAAAGACACTAGAAGAAGCGAAAGCTTATCTACAAACCATTGATAAACAGATCATGAAGATTATCGATGAAATATAAGGAGAATCCTATGTTTGAACAAAGAAGACAAAACTATTTTAAAGAAGTTAAAGATTTATCAATTTCATTTTTATTTTCAGGTGTAGCACCTCAAAAATCAAATGATCAAAATTATCATTTCTCAGTGAATCGCAGTTTCTTTTACTTAACAGGCATTAAGCAACAAAATGTTGTGTTAATGATGGTTAAAGGCAACGAAAAAACTGATAGTTATATTTTCATTGATAAAATTGATCCTGTCAAAGCATTATGGGATGGCGCAGGCTTAACATTCGAAGAAGCAAGCCAAAAAGCAGAGGTTCCTTTAGAAAATATTAAAGATATTACAGAATTAGAAGGGTATCTAAACGGCTTACTATCAACCAATAGACGTGCAGTTTATGGCATGATTTCATCTGTTTATCTCGATTTAGAAAGACAATCAGAAATATCATTACCTACAAAGGCTCATCTGTTTGCTGATCAATTAAAAGCGAAATATCAATATCTTAATATTAAAACAAACCAATTGATTCTAGCAGAACTTAGAACTGTAAAAGATGAATTTGAAATTGAACAAGTTAAAAAGGCAGTTGAAATTACTAAAACTGGTATCGAACGCATCATGAGTCATATGAAACCAGGTCTTTTTGAGTATGAACTTCAAGCTGAATACAATTATGTTTTAAATAAACATAGAACAACTCCATCATTTGATACGATTGCTGCATCTGGGAAAAATGCGACTGTGCTTCATTATATCGATAATGATTCAAAGATTCCTGATGAATCACTCGTTTTATTTGATTTAGGTGTTGATTATGATTATTATTGTTCAGATGTAACAAGAACAATTCCAGCAAATGGAACGTTTACTAAACGTCAAAAAGAGGTTTATGAAGTTGTCTTAGAAGCAAATAAGAAATCTATCGAATGGTTAAAACCAGGTGTAACTATTAAAGAATTTAACGATTACGGTAAACAAATTCTTATTGAAGGTGCTAAAAAACTAGGTTTAATTAAAGAAGATAGTGAGATATCAAAATATTACTATCATTCATTAGGTCACTATCTAGGACTTGATGTACATGATGTAGGTAATTATGCTAAACCAATTCCAGAAGGTGCATTAATCACTGTAGAACCAGGATTATATATTGCTGAAGAAGGTATTGGTATTCGTATTGAAGATGATGTCGTTGTCACTAAAGATGGCGCAATCAATCTCACAAAAGCGATTATTAAAGAAGTTAAAGATATCGAAGCATTCATGAAAAAATAATAAAAGTAAAAAAATAGAAAATCCCTTACTATGAGATAGGAGGGATTTTTTATATGAAAAAAATTGTTTTTGGAAGTATGTTATTTTTATGTTTGATGTTTTTAACGCATCAAAGTTATGCGGATTCTAATTATCAATCTTATGAAGAAATCACGATGTCAACCGGTGAGCTTTTAAGTGATTTTTCATCATCTGATTATAAGGATTACTATAAGAAAGTAAAAAAAAGAAAGTTTTATGGATGGCGTGTTCATACCGTCAATAAAGATGTCGAAGTTTCTTATATAACAGAAACACTATTTTCCTATTATAACGATGGTTATACTGCAATTGAGTATGAATACAAACTTGATCAAAAAACTACGTCTAAGGTCAGTTTATCGTCATCTGGGTCGATTGGCATTAAACAAAATGGAACCAAACCGACATTCAAACAAAATCTAGAAGGTTCATTAAGACTTTCTGCAGATTATACAACAACAGAATCATCAGAAGAGTCTTATACTGTATCATTAAAAGTTGATCCAGGTACACAAGTTGATCTTTATATTTATGGTGAAGGTTTAATCACAAATGGGGTTGCAGCTAGATACTTTTTATGGATGAGATCTCATAAAGGTGGTTTTGAGGCGTTTGTTGTAACTACACAATATCAGAGATTAGAGAAAAAACGTATATGAAACAAGCTGTTATATATATCTTTATGAGTATATGTATCGTTTTTATGGTCATTTTAATCAATAAGAATGAAAAGACTTTATCTCCAAAAGTATTAACTGTAGATACTTATTACAGTTATTTAGATGTCGAGGGTGAATTTCTTTATATTGATTTTTATCTATCAACACAACTTCATCCCTTAACTGATATAAAGTCATATGGAAGTACAGTCATTCATGATGAAGATGATGAAAAATCACTTCATTTAACACTAGATAATGTCATTTTTAGACATCAAGAGACCTATTTAAACGATACATACTATAAATATACATATGCCTTTGAAATGCCAGTTTTAGGTCATGATTTTGATATATTGGAGTGCTATTTGGAAACCGAACTTACTAATGGAGTAACATATGATTTTTATATCGGTTCTTTATCTTTAAAAACGGTTGTTGATGATAGTGAGCATTTAAGTTGGACAAGCTTAAGTGGCATCAAAAAACCAGAATCATATTTATCAAGACTTCATGAAATCACAATTGATTACGAAAAATTAGATATATCAATTTTATCGGTATCAGTGGGATCGCTATATGATGTTTCATTTGAAGTAAAAGACCATCAAATTATATTAAGTATTCCCTATCAAGCACAACTATTTAATGCCTGTCCAATCACCATTACATTTACAGATTATGAAGTAGAAGTATTTAACTATTTTATTTATATCAATGACTATGAAGTATTAAAACAATCTGGACAACTCATTTACCATTATGCACTTGATTAAGTTATGCGAAGCTAAAAAGCATTATTGTCCAAAAGTATTTAATTTAGTCATTGAGAAAAACGATTTTATTTTAGTAAGTGGTGAAAACGGAAAAGGGAAAACAACATTAATTGAGCTTATTTTAGGTTTTAAACACCCTGATCAAGGCATTATTGACAAAAAGAAGTTAAAGATAGGTTATGTACCTGAAGTGATGATGTTACCACCATTAATTAAAGCAAGTGAATATTTAGAAACATTATCTAAGGTAAAAAAAGATATGCTTCATGAAGATTTGATTCATTTGTTTAATATTCCACTCTATAAATATATCTATCAACTATCCAAGGGAAATCAACAAAAATTAGCGATTCTTTCAGCATTTATCGGAAAACCTGACTTAATTATATTTGATGAACCATTTTCAGGACTTGATGATACAAGTATGAATGATTTGATGATTTATATTAAAAAGAAAGTTGATTCAGGTCTTAGTTTTTTAGTATCAACCCATAAGCCACAACTGTTTACTGAGTTAGTGACCAAACGGGTTCATTTATGATTAAGCTTTTATATCTTTCTTATGTTGATCGAAAAAAGCTCATGGTTTTATCAATCTTTGAACTTTTAGTCATTGGTTTTTTAGTTCTAATTATCTATGAAAAAGATGCGTATTATGACATGATGTTAGAAGAGCATTATTATTTAACTTATATTCATGATGTATTTACACAAGTGTTTTTAATTGTCAATGCAATGTTTGTTTTATTTTTAGTCATGGATCATGATCAAGCATTTTTAAAACCGTTGATGAGCTATTTTGGAAGATTAAAGGTAAGTTTTTATAAATATATTTATTTGTTGCTTATCATGATATTTTATAGTGGATTTGTGATGATGTCTTATGTTGTGATTTTAGACATACTAACACCTCTTGAAATAAATATTAACATCAATCAAATGCTTTACATGTTTTTAGATATAATGATTTTAATGAATTTCATATTGATTTTAATCAGACACAAATATAAGAGCCTATCCATTATCATCTTAATGATTTATATCTTTCAAACACTATTTAATGATGCTCTACCGCATAGCTATCAGTATGTTATACCATTTTTTAACATCCATAAAAACTATCAAATTCTTGAACTTTATTACAAAATATGTTATATTTGTCTTGGTTTTATGATTTATATACGTAAATGCATGAGCTATGAACCATAAAAACGATTAAATCCTTGACATTAACTCATAAATTGAGTATAATTTAAAAGGTAGTGAAAAGAAGAGGTACCCTCTCGCCTGATGGACAAATTCATGGGCAAAAAAGTCACATTTAAAATTTTTGATTTTAATTGACATTCAAAGTGGGTACTATACGTAACCACTTTTTCTTTTCATAAAAAACATATTATTTTGCGGAGGTGAAAATATTAAGCAAAATCAAAACAAGAAATCTACTGAATTAGTAAACGAATCGATTCCAAATGTCAAAATTTTATTTATTGACGATGAAGGCACAAATCATGGGGTTATTCCAAGAGATCAAGCATTAAAAATCGCAGGTCAAAAAGACTTAGATTTAGTTGTTGTCTCACCGGATTCTAAACCAATGGTTGCAAAACTTATGGATTACTCGAAATATCGTTACGATCAACAAAGAAAACTCAGAGAAATGAAGAAGAACCAACGTGTTGTTGATATTAAGGAAATAAGACTAAGTCCAACCATTGACAAACATGATTTTGACACGAAACTTAAACATGCATTTAAGTTTTTACAAAAAGGTGACAAAGTAAAAATCACCATTCGTTTCTTTGGTAGAATGATCACTCATCAAGAAGTTGGAAAAGAAGTGATCAAACGATTTATTGAAGCTGTCGGTGATAAGGCAACAGTTGAATCTTATCCAAAAATGGACGGCCGCAATATGATCGCTATAATTGCACCAAATCAAACTAACTAACAGAAAGGACGTATTCACATGCCAAAACAAAAGACACATAGTGGATTAAAGAAAAGAATTAAAATTACTGGTACTGGTAAATTAAAACGCGGACAAGCATATAAAGGACATTTAGCAGCATCAAAAACAACGAAACAAAATAGACAATTAAGAGGCGAAACAAGTGTTCATCCATCAGATGAAAAACGTATTAAATCACTTATTTCGAACCTTAAGTAACAGGAGGAACTAGAACATGCCAAGAGTTAAGGGTGGAACGACAACAAGACGCCGTCGTAAAAAAATATTAAAGTTAGCTAAAGGTTACTTTGGCTCAAAACGTGCTTTATATCGTACAGCTCATGAACAAGTAATGCGTTCATTAGCATATGCTTATAGAGATAGAAAACAAAGAAAAAGAGAATTCAGAAAATTATGGATTACTCGTATCAATGCAGCTGCAAAATTAAATGGAATGAAATATTCTAAGTTAATTCATGGTTTAGCACTTGCAAACGTACAAGTAAACCGTAAAATGTTAGCTGACATTGCAATCAACCAACCTGAAGACTTCAAAGCTTACTGTGCTTTAGCACAAGCTGCATTAGAAGGTTATATACCTCCAAAGACAGAAGTAAAAGTTGAAGCTAAAAAAGAAGTTAAGAAAGAAGCTCCTAAAGCTAAGAAGGAAGAACCAGCTAAAGAAGCTGCTCCTAAAGCTAAAAAAGAAGCTCCTAAAAAAGAAAAAGTTGATTATTCAAGTATGCTTGTTACTGAACTTAAAGAATTATGTTCAGAAAGAAACATTACTGGATACAGCACAATGAGAAAAGCTGAATTAATCGCAGCTTTAGAAGAATCAGATAAATAAAAATGTAAAGAGTGGTATTTACCGCTCTTTTTTTGTATAATTAATTGAAAGCAGACAGCTATTAAATCCAGATTAATTATTGCACTTACTTTATCCAACTTAATCCTTGTCTTAATGCCGATTGCCTTAAGTCTCTTTAATATTAGGGGACAAGGTATTTTTATGATATCTGCAATTGTATCATTTGTCTATATTGGTGTTTATGTATTTGGGGGAATCCCAAAACTCATCATTTATGCGATTTATGGAATTTTGATTGCATTAATTCTATCGGTGCTTCCATATGAGTATCAAATGCCTGTTATTATCATTGGGACTATGTTTTTCATCTTAAATCCATTATCAATATTTGAAAAATTCTTAGAGTCTAAGATGAAAGATGAAGATGTCTTACCGATTAGAATTAGCATTAGAGGTTCATATTGGCCATTTTTTGAATATCGTAGAGAAATGAAGAACTTCTATCATTTACCACAACAAAAGAAATTGTATACGAAAAAATGGTACTTACATGCTAGACAAGCATCCATGATCCTACTTTATACATTAGGTGTTTTTTTATTCATACAACAAATAAATTATATTGCAAATAGGATCGATGATATTAACTGGTATAACTTCTTTACTTTATATGCAGTCATTATCGTGTTCTTGCTTGCTTATTTCATCCATTTAAAGGGATTTACATCGACATTTAGAACATTAGGGATATCACTATTTCCACCGATTATTTTCATGATCATGATATCAGATTTTCATGATGTATTAAAATATTCTTTAGCTGGATCATTTGTGATTTTTGGCCTTGTGATCGCAACCATAGAACTCATCAACCTACATAAACGGGTTGCCTATGATAGTTATCACTATTATGATGTTGATGAACAAATGGAAGTTTATGCAAATGCGCTTTTTGAACCTTTAGTTTATAATGAAACCTTTACTTTATGTGGGCATTATCAAATCAAGATAACCAAAAAAGAATTTAGAAAGCATTTCCAAGATATCTTGATATATGCTAACTTCTTTCATTTTATTATTACAGCGTATACGATAGATAAAGATGGTGTTCATGTCTATGCTGAGTTTAATAAAAAAGCGTTTAAAAGAGCTAAGAAATTTAAAACATATTTAGAAACTAAATATAAAACAACAGTGCCACTCGATTTAGTATCTGATCCGGAAAAGACACTTTATGAGGATAAATTCTTCCATAGACCAGAATATATTATCGCACGAGCTCAAAGACTTGCAGAACTCTTAAAAGAACTAAGTATTGACGCAAGCATCATCATCTCTGTCATTGCTTACTTTAAAGATCAAGAACAGATTAAAGCGTTATCTGATGAATATAAAATCACGATCCTACCTACTGTCAAAGTAGAAGGGTATATTACCGTAAGAATTGATATCAAAACGATTAATAATGAGTATATGATTGAGACCAAAATTAGAGATTTATTATTAAATCTTTTAATTCAACAAGGACAGTTTGTAAGAATATCTGTGTATTACTAAAAAAAATAAGTCCATTTTCATGGACTTTTTTCATATACATTAAAGATGACATATTACTTATTATATATTATATCACAGCATAATTGTATATGCAATTGCTCGATTTTATAAATAGCGTTTAAAAAGATTATAAAGCCATTAATCGTGCGTAAAAAACTTGACATAAAATCAAATCAATGATAAATTAAAACTATCCTAGGAAGCAGCCGTGGAACCCAAATCTTTTGATCGGGGGTCATACGATACGGGCGTGAAAGCCAAGCAATTGGAATCCCGAAGTATTGATAAGTTGACACCCACTTGAACGTATCCCGTTCTCACAGCTTTCTAGGCTTTTTTTTATGCCTTAAAGATGTTATAATATAGCTAACTTAAAAAAGGAGTTTTTTTTATGGATAAAACTTATGAAGCATTAAAAACATTGTCATTATTACCAGGTGTTCCTGGACAAGAAACTAAAGTTAGACAATATATCAAATCATCATTAGAAGGACATGCAGATGAGTTTGTTATAGACAACTTAGGATCGCTGATTGCGATCAAGAAAAATGATGGTCCAAAAGTGATGATAGCTGGTCATATGGATGAAGTTGGTCTACTCGTCACTCAAATTACTAAAGATGGATTTATTAAATTCCAAACACTAGGTGGTTGGTTTTCTCAAGTGATGCTGGCACAAGTATGGGATATTCATACACCAAAAGGAATCATTACTGCTGTAACAGGTGTTAAACCACCACATATTATACCAGTTGATAAAAGAAAAGAAGCTATTTCTATTGAATCAATGTATTTAGATATTGGTGTATCAAACAAAGAAGAAGCATTAGCACTTGGTGTATTACCTGGACAAATGGTTACTCCTCATAGTGAATTTAAAGTCTTAGGAAGCGGAAAACACCTTTTATCAAAAGCATGGGATAACCGTATTGGTAGCGCTGTTGTTATGGAAGTATTAAAACGCTTAAACCAAAAACAATGTCCAAATGAACTTTTCGCTACATTCACTGTTCAAGAAGAGGTTGGACTAAGAGGTGCTAAGACTTCGAGTTATGTCGTGCATCCAGAAATTGCTATTGCAGTTGATACTGGTCTTGCTAATGACGTACCTGATGGTGATAAAAATGAACAATCACTAGGTAAAGGTCCACAAATCTTACTTTATGATGGAGGATTAGTTCCTAATCAAAATTTAAGAAAATTTGTTGTTGAAGTTGCTAAAGAAGAAGGTATTCCTTATCAAGAAGCATTTATAACAGGTGGTAGAACAGATGCTGGACATATGCATTTAGCGCATCAAGGAGCTCTTGGATTATCTATAGGTATACCTACACGCTATATGCACTCACATACATCAATTATTCATTATGATGACTATGAAAACACAGTTAAACTGGTTTTAGCTGTTGTTAAAAAATTAGACAGAAATAAAGTTGATGAATTATTAAATAACTAAACACCTGAGGGTGTTTTTTTATTACAAAATTTGCTATAATATGTTTGTGAGTGTGGGGTGAGATTTATGAGAATTATTGCAGGCTATCATAAAGGTAGAGTATTAAAAAGAGTTGGTAAAAAAACAACCAGAGAAACAGCTGATATGGTAAAAGAATCGGTTTTTAATATGATCCAAGGCAGATCTTATCATATGGTATTAGATTTGTTTGCTGGATCAGGTGCATATGGCTTAGAGGCTTTATCAAGAGGTGCCAAATACTTATATGCTGTTGATAGAGATAAAGATGCGATTAAAACTGTTTTTGATAATGCAAAAATGCTTGATGTCACAGAACATATGACGATATTACAAAGAGATTACGATCAATTTTTAAAAGGTGTCGGTAACATCTATTTTGATTTAGTTTTTATTGATCCACCATATGATTTTGAACTATACGACAAATTACTTGAAGACATGAATGATTTAGTTGAAGAAGATGGTATCCTCGTTGTAGAAACCAAAAAGCAAAACGTGTTAAATGATCAGTATAAAGACCTTATAAAAACTAAAGAAAAGACATATGGGATTAAAAGAGTCACCATATATCAAAAAATCATATAAAAAGGTATCCTAAGGATACCTTACAGGCTGTAGACAAAGTACCGTATCTGAGGATATGGTATTTTTTTAA
>SWCB01004672.1_pt1 | contig 22086 bp, 19 predicted proteins | sample 4692901 | NCBI WGS metagenome assembly SWCB01 (sample SAMN10267276, study PRJNA491770) | bioreactor metagenome | isolation source: DHS bioreactor inoculated with subseafloor sediment | place: Japan: off Shimokita Peninsula | collected 2006-08 | reverse complement strand
AATCATCTCCTGCCGCTCCGCCGCCAGGTACTCGACGTACAACTCCATCAGGGCGTCGACCTCGTCCTTGGGCCGCTTCCAGTTCTCCAGGGAGAAGCTGTACAGCGTCAGCACCTCGATGCCGAGGCTGGCGCACTCGGTCACGATGGGGCGCACGGCCCGGGCCCCGTGACGATGCCCGACGCTGCGTGACTTGCCGCGCGCTTGGGCCCAGCGTCCGTTTCCGTCCATGATCACCGCGACATGACGCGGCAGCGTCGCGGGCAAAGGGGTATCCAACGGCTTGGGATCGGGGTGGGGCATGGCGACTCGCTTCTGAACTCACATCCAATGGAGAAGGCTCCGGCGCTGCGCGAAGAGAGCCCCTGGCCCTACGCTCAAACCGGTGCCGCGAGTTCGCCGATTGTCTGGGTTCGATCGGGACCGACGCTGAGAATCTCGATAGGCAGGTCGAGGTAGGACTCGATCCGGTCCAGGTACCGCTTGGCAGCGTCCGGGAGGCCTTCGCGACTCTCGGCCGCCGAGACGTCCTCCGAGAATCCGGGAAGCGTCTCGTAGACCGGCTCGACGCGGTCCAGCCGGCGGGCCTCGGGAGGGAATCGGTCTGTCGTTTTGCCGTTCACCCGATACTGCGTGCAGATCCGCAGCTCCTCGAGGCCCGCGAGGACATCGAAGAGCATGAGAGCCAGCCCCGAGACGCCGCTCAGCATCGTGGAATAGCGCACCGCCACCAGATCGAGCCAGCCGCAACGGCGAGGCCTGCCGGTCGTGGTGCCGTATTCGTGCCCCTTCTCGCGGAGAGCGTTGCCGATCTCGTTGTCCTGCTCGGTGGGGAAGGGACCGGACCCGACCCGGGTGGCGTAGGCCTTGATCACGCCGATCACCCGGCCGACGGCCCGGGGTGGCAGGCCCGTGCCGGCCGAAATGCCGAGGGCGCTGCTGTTGGAGCTGGTGACATAGGGGAAGGTGCCGTGGTCCACATCGAGCAGGGCGGCGTTGGCGCCCTCAAGAAGCAGCCGCTTGCCTTCGCGATCGAGGTCGTGCAGCAAGTAGGTCGTGTCGGTGATGCAGTCGCGAAGCTGCTCGCCGTAGCCCAGGTATTCGGTGAGCACGGCGGCAGGGTCGTAGGGCTGATTCTGCGGATCGAGGGCCCCGATCTGGGCGGTCTTCAGGGCGGCGATCATCTTGACCGACTCACGCAGGGCCTCGGGCTCCAGCAGGTCGCCCATGCGGATGGCGGTGGCCCGCCCGGCCCGGTCGGCGTAGCAGGGCCCGATGCCGCGGCCCGTGGTGCCGATCTTGCGATCTTGCGCTTGGCCGGAGAGAAACGTCTCCAAAGCCCGGTCCGAGTCCTTGTGCCAGGGCATGACCACATGGGCCCGGCTGGAGATGCGCAGCCGCGACTTCGCCGCCGCGTCGTGCTCGCTGACAGCGGCGAGTTCCTTGAGCAGTTGGGCGGGGTCGACCACCACGCCATTCCCGATGACGTTGAGCGTGTCGGGGGTGAGAATGCCGGAGGGCAGCAGGTGCATGGCGAATTTCTGCCCGCCCGCGACCACGGTATGACCGGCGTTGGCCCCGCCGTTGAAGCGGACGACAGCGTCGTGGCGGGGGGTGAGAATGTCGACGATCTTGCCCTTGCCTTCGTCACCCCACTGCATTCCGATAACAGCGGTATGTCGGCTGCTGCCTGCCTCGGACACGCGTCACCTCGCTTTCCTGGGCCATGTTAGCGATGAATGGGATCAAGCGGACCCCGCAACCTGCCGATGCGATATCGGCCCAGAACACGGGAGGCCGCTGTGTCCACAGTCAGGACGATTCGAATCCTTTGCCCGAACCTTCGGTGTCGGAGGCTGTTGGCTGTCCCCGCCAACGCCCGCGGCAAGGTGGTCGTCTGCAAGTCCTGCGGCACCCGCATCATGGTGCCAGGTGAAGGGCAGCGGGAGCCGGTGCCCCCGGCCGGCGACACGGAAGCGGAGACCGAGACGACCTGACTCCGCCTCGCAGGTGACACCTAGGTAGATGCGCCAGTCGTGAGGGAGTCTCGCCGCGGCATCTGTGCGCGCTTGCGGAGCCGGCCTGGCGCACAACACCGCCAATCCCCTCGGCTTGATCCTGGCACTGGGTCAACTGGCGAGTCGCGAACCTCAGTCCTCGTCGAGATCGAGTCCCGCGAAGCTGTCGTCGTCATCGTCAAACTCGGCCAAAAGGGCCGAGAGATCGTCGCTGTCGTCCATGCCCGGCTTAGCGCCGCTGCTGGCGGCGCCGACCGTGACCTGATCGCCGGCCGTTTGGGCCGTCGGGCCCATGCGGGTGCCCGGCTCAATGGTGGAAGGCACGCCGTCGATCACCACGGTGAAGGCCACCGGTCCGATGACGACTTGATCCCCGGCTTCCAAGGTGGATTCCTGCACCCGCACGCCGTTGCGGAACGTGCCGTTGCTCGAGCCAAGATCGCGGAGCTGCAAGGCGTCGCCATCCTGGACGATTTCGCAATGCTCGCGGGAGACGGCGGGCAGGGGAACGCGGAGGTCGCAGGTATCTTTCCGGCCAATCACGATCCGCTCCTTCCGCATGGGGAAGTCGCGGCGGGTACCATCGGACTTGAACATGGCAAAGGAAATGTCCATCAGCGATCAATCCTTCCAACCGAGTCAGCGTGCGCAGACAACGTGCGGTTCGCAGCTTACCTTCCTGTCCCTTGGCCAGCAACGCTTGATTCGTGACTCGGCCGGGGAACATCCGCTGGCGGCGAGTTCTCGGGCCCAGGAGCCCGTCAAGGCCGCCTCGCTCTACCTGCATGTCCCCTTCTGCTTCCACAAATGTCACTACTGCGATTTCTACTCCCTCGTCGACCGCCGAGGTAGGCAGGATCGCTTCACCAGCCGTCTCCTCAGCGAATTGGAGGCCCTGCGGCCCTTCGCAGCGCCGCTGCGGACGATCTTCGTGGGCGGCGGCACCCCCTCCCTGCTCCGCGTGGATCTCTGGCAGTCGCTGCTCGCCGGGCTGCATGCCACCTTCGACCTCGATTCACTCACCGAATTCACCGTTGAGTGCAATCCCGAGACCGTCACCGACGATTTGCTGAGCGCTTACCGAGTGGGTGGCGTCAATCGGCTCAGCCTCGGGGCCCAGTCATTCAACCCGTTCCATCTAAAGACGCTTGAGCGGTGGCACGAGCCCGCTTCGGTCCGTCGCAGTGTGAAACTGGGTCGTAAGTACGGTTTCGACAATCTCAGTCTCGACCTCATCTTCGCCATCCCCGGGCAATCGCTCGACGACTGGCGCGATGATCTGCAGGCGGCGCTGAATCTCGGCGTCGAGCACCTCAGTTGCTACAACCTGACCTACGAGCCCGGCACCGCCATGTTCGAGCGCCTCCAGAAGGAGGAGTTCAAGCCCGTTGAGGAAGGCCTTGAGGCCGAGATGTACCAGATGACGTTGGAGCTGCTCGCCGGCGCCGGGCTGCAGCGCTACGAGATCAGCAACTTCTGCCTGCCCGGACGGGAGTGTCAGCACAACCTCGTCTACTGGGCCTGCGATTCCTACCTCGCCGCCGGACCGTCCGCCTCGGGGTACTTCGACGGCTGGCGCTGGAAGAACGCTCCGGATCTCTCGGCGTACCTGCACTCCGAAGGCCTGCCCCCGGCGGTGGCGGTGGAAAGCCCGGATGCCAAGCGAGCGCTGGCGGAGCGGCTGATGATGGGGCTGCGCACGACCCGGGGCGTCGCGGATGACCTGCCCGCCCAGGTGGCCGCGCGCATGGAAGTGCTGCGCGGTGAAGGCTGGGTGGTGCATGACGACAACCGCTGGCGTCTCACCGATGCCGGTTTCCTCCAGGCCGATACGATCATCGCCGATCTCATGGGCGAGGTCTGAGTTCGGCTCGAGCAAGGGCTTGACCCCGCCATCGCCGATAGGTTCTTCGTATGTCGACCCCCACCCAGGCTGCAACCAATCCTCGCTTGCCGATCGTTGGCGTCACCGCCGATCGCGATGAGAAGAAGCACCAGGCGGCGCAGGCCTACGTGGCCCGGCTCGAGCAAGCCGGGGCAGTGCCGATCCTGCTGCCGACGCATCCGCCCTTGCTGGCAGCCCACGTGGAGCTCTGCGACGGCTTCGTGCTGACCGGCGGGGACGATCCGCTCATGGAGCGGTTCGGCGTCGCCAGCGATCCGCGCAGCACGCCGGTCCATCCGGATCGGCAGGCCTACGAACTCGCCCTGCTCGATCTCCTGGAGCGCGAGCGCCCCGGCGCGCCGGTCCTGGCAGTTTGCCTGGGCATGCAGTTCATGGGCTTGCACGCCGGTGGGGCCTTGGATCAGCACCTTCCCGATCACCTGCCCTCGCACGCGAACCACGCCGGGGACAAGCCGCACGCCATCGTCGGCGAGATCGGTGCCGGGACCGTCGTCAGTCACCACGTTCAGGCCCTCACCGAGGCCGGCCGCTTGCGCGTGATCGGCCGGGCCCACGACGGGGTCATAGAAGCCGTCGACGATCCCGCCCGGGCCTTCTACCTCGGCGTGCAGTGGCATCCCGAGCGCACCGACGATCCCGCCCTGGGTGTTGGCCTGTTCCAACGCTTCGTCAGCGCCTGCCGGCGTTCCTGAGAACACACTTGTCGGGTGGTCATTCCGCTGTCGCGGTCGGCTCGCTGAGCGCCTGACGGATGAGGCTGCACACGCGCAGGGTGCGCTCTCGCTCGACCTTCGGGTCGACCGGCTCCGCGGGGGGCCGCAGTACCCGCTCAGGGGTTGTTCTCACCGCCTTCGCGTCCGTTTCCTGCGCTCGCGGCCCGGATTGCTGCACAGTCGTGGCGGTGGGGGAGAGGTAGCGATCTATCCGCGTGTCCACGCGCTTCGCGATGGGGCCCAGCGTGAGCCGTGAATCGCTCCAGCGCGGCGAATGGGGCGGTTGCTCAGGCCAAGCCCGCCCCTGTCCAGGGTCGCCAGGCGGCAGCAGGTCGGTCGGGACGCCGATGTAGAAGACGGTGTCGGCTGGGACGGCGACGTGGACCCCGCGAGCCGTCGTCTGGTAGTCGCTTCGGCGAAAGACCGCGTGCAGGGCTCCGTCCACGCGCACGAAGTAGTCCGTGCCACGCAGCCGCCACAACTGATCGAAGCTCGGCTGCTGGGTCGAGCGCGGGTCGACGTAGCGCAGGCCCTCCGCGACGGGGCTGATGTCCTCCACGCCTTGCTCGACGGGAATGAGAAGGTCGCCGCTCTTCACAGCGTTCTGCCCCCACGCCGGCGCGCTGAGCAATGCCAGAAGGCCGACCTGAGCCGCGATCGTGAGGCGGCGAGCGGACGGGCTTGACTGCGTCACGAGTGCAGCGATGGCGGTGGCTCCGAAAGAGTCAGATGTGGAAGCAGGGGGCCTTGGGCAGATCCTCGGGCGTGTCGAGCAGATCGCTCAGTTTCAAGTCCGCCAACGAGGCGCGCATGGCCTGGCACAGGGTCACAATAACGCCCGCCACTGCCCGGGCGCCCGGCGTCGTCAAGGGCTCCTGCTCGCAGTCCTGCGACTCTTCGTCCGGCAGCAAGAGCGCTTCGGAACTGAAGACGTCCAGCAAGTCCTGCACCTGTACCTGGGCCGGTGGCTTGGTGAGGCGGTAGCCGCCCCCGGCCCCGACCTTGGATTCCAAGAGGCCCGCCAGACGCATTTGCAGGAGAACCGCTTCGATGAACTTCGCCGGCAGATCTTCGGTCTTGGCAAGCTCGCGTGCCTGCACGTATCCCTCTTCGTAGCGAAGAGCGAGTTGGACGGCGGCCTTCAGGCCGTGTTCGCAACGCTTGCTGATGGGCATCTGAGGCATGAAGCTGCTCACTTGAATGCAGAGTGAAGCCGTCCGGAACTGATCAAACCGGGCTCTGCCACTGCGGGAACGAGAACGGCCGACTGACGACGGCGGCGAGTGCTGTGGGTCTCTCGGGGCCGCGATTGGACTTAATCGGAGCTTCCTGGCGGAGAGGAGGAATCGCAGCGAAGCCGCCAGCTTACGTCAGTGGGGAGGCGTAGCCAAGTATACGCTCTTCCCAACCAGCCCGGAATTGGGGATCTCGGATTCCCTTCTCGATTGTCAGGGATAGCGCCGGCAAGCAGTTCTCGCGGGGGGGCGGGCGGGGCGCCGGGGCCCTACAATGCCCGACCCCACCGATTCCCGGGGCATTCGCCATCTTTCAGACAGGAGACGGACCGTGATCAAGGCATCGATCGAGCAGGCGCTGAACGACCAGATCAACTTGGAACTCGCCTCGGCGTATGTCTATCTCTCCATGAGCGCCTACTTCGAAGCTGAGAACTTCGCGGGCTTCGCTGCCTGGATGAAGCACCAGGCTCAGGAAGAGGTCGACCACGCCATGCGGCTTTATGGCTTCGTCAACGAGCGCGGCGGCCGAGTCACCCTGCAGCCCATCGCCGGCCCGCCGGTCGACTTCGACTCGCCCCTGGCCTGCTTCAAGCTGGCCTACGAACACGAGTGCAAGGTCAGCGCTTCGATTAACCAGATCTACGCCCTGGCCGGCCAGGAGCAGGACTTCGCCACACAGCAGCACCTGCACTGGTTCATCGAGGAGCAGGTCGAGGAAGAGGCCACCGCCGACGGCATCGTCGCCAAGCTGGAACTGGCGGCCGACAACAAGGGCGCGCTCTTCATGCTCGACCGCGAACTCGGGGCTCGACCGACCGCGGAGCACTAAGCGAACGGCTCACCAGCGACGACCAATGACCACGCGCCCCACGTAGCGGCGTGGGTTGGCCCCGCGCTCTGCCGTGGGTTGTGCAAGCGCGCCCGCCGTCCGCCGAACCGCGGTAAACCGCGTCGCTTCATGGGGCGTCGGTTGTGTCGCCCGCTGCGTCGTCCTCTCGTTCGTCCGGCGGCTTCCAACCCGCCACACGGATGACCTGCCGCGTCGTCGCGTCACCGGTCGTCAGTGCCTCATCCAGAACCGCCGCGGCGCTCGCGTCACCGTCCTCCGCCTTGCGACTCAGCTGCGCCGCTGCCTCGGCACGGACGGACACCGACTCGTCATCGTTGAGGTAGCGACCGAGCACAGCCACATCCACGCCGTAGGGCGCCGGCAACTCCGCCAGACCGCGAAGTGCGTTGATGCGGTCCCATGCCTCATCCCCTTGCAGTTGCCTATCTAGAATCGCCGCGGCGTCGTCGTGCAGATCTGGCTGGGTCAGGATTCCCTCGATGGCGGCACTACGATGGCCCGACGACGACAACGCCTCCAGATAGGCAGCCCGCACGTCTGTGTGGCTAGGGTCGATGCGAGTAACTGCGCGAAGCGGCATGGGGTAGATATGTCTGGCGCTGAGGAGATCCGGTATCGCCTCAGCTGCGGCTGGCCCGATCTTGCCCAGCGCCCAGGCGCTCAGCCTCGCGTTCCTGCCGTCCTGGCTCTGCAGGATCTTGCACAGCTCTGGAATCGCCGGTGCCGCGGCGGGGCCGATTCGTCCGGCGAGCTCGACGAGTCGTGCTCTGTCCCAACCATCAACCGGCTCTACCCAGCCGGCGCTTGAGCCTTGCAGCAGCCGCCGCACAACTTCGGGAACGGCGGGTGCCGCCTCCGGACCGAACACGGAGAGTACATGCAGCGCCAGATCTTCAGTCCGCAGGGACTCACCGCGAAGAGCACAGACGATCGCCGGTGTGGCTGGCGCACCGTCCCGACCAAGCGCCTCCAGCGTCAACAGGGCACCAAATTCTAAGGTAACGGAACGGCCGTTCTTGATGATGCTCCCACAACTCTCCGCCAACAGCCGTCGTTGCCACGCATTGAGCTGTTCGAGATAAGGGTAGCTGGCCTCGGGTTCATGATGTCCTGGCCCGAGGGGCCCCGAGTCTGCGGAGAACACGTTCGACCCGGGGAAGGCTCTTGCCTGAGCCAGGTCGCGCATGAGTTCGAACCACCGAGCGGATGAGTCGCGCGCAGGCGTGCGATCCAGGGCGGATCCGGCGACATACGCCGGTTCACCCCGTCGCCTAGCAGTGATGCCTTGCTTGATTCGGATGATGTGCCGTCGCTGGAACTCGACCCAAAGCGGTTCTGTCTCGGAGTCCACCGTGCGCAGCAGCCAGATCAGCGCCGTGTTTGGCAGATAGGTCGTCCATCCAACTGCTCGCAGATGCGGGAAGAAACCGGCGCTGCCTGCGAGCAGTCCGCAGAAGAGAGCCAGTGCTGTCCGGCGCCTGTAGCGACGTGTCTTGTGGTAGTGGCGGGGCTTCTTGATGACGCGGCCGCACTCCGGGCAGGTGTTGCTGGGGGCGGCGGAGAGGTCGTAGAAGCACTTGGGACAACGCTTGCGGCCGCGGGAGCGGTCGGCGAAGAGACCCCGGTAGAAAAGCCAGAGCGACAGCACCCCCAGGATGCCTGCCAAGGTGAAGTAGAGCCAGTCCGGTCCGCCCACGGCGATGCTCCTGTTTGAGCCTGCCTGACCACCTCATGGTCGTGGGTGGGGCGGCGTGGTGCAAGGTGGGGGCTGTGTGCCGGGAAAGAGGCCCGGGAATACCCGGGGCGGTGCTTCGCTCGGCCGTGGCATACCGCTTCGCCCTGGCTTCGTGGGTGGGAGTGGGCCCGGCGGACTTCCGGGAATAGACTTGCGTACACAATTGTTGACGTGAGAGTGGGAAAGCAGGGGCGACGAGGAGGCAGGACGCCATGGCAGCCGGCATGACCAAAGAGAACCTGATCACCTCCGCCCTTCGCCTGGCCACAGCGCATGGCGTCGAGGGCGCTTCTGTCCGTCGCATCGCCCGAGATGCGGGGGTCACCGAGGGGGCGCTCTATCGCCACTTCAAGAACAAGGACGATCTTTGGCGCGAAGTCTACACCCGCATCGTCGAACGCCTCGTGGAGGCCAAGTCGCGCCTGGTCGACGCTGGGATGCCGACCCGAGAGACGCTCAGCGAATGGGTGCGGCTGTCCTACGCCTTCTACGATGAGAACCCCGACGCCTTCACCTACGTCCTGCTCATGCCCAGCCGCGTCGCTGCCAACCTCGGCGAGGTCTACACCGAGCAGAGCCGACTCTTCATCCGCCTGATTGAGCGAGCGGAACAGGAGGGTACGGTGCGTGCGATCGACCCGGCCCTCGCCATGTCCCACTTCAGCGGCCTGATGCTGAGCGTGCCTCGCTTGATCAACGAAGGCGTGCTCGCAGGCCCGGCCGGCAACTACGTCGACGAGGTCGTTGACGCCATCTGGCGCGTCTTAGCGAAGCCCGACTGATCGAGCGCGTCCATGCCACCTGGAGCGTGCCTGCCTGCGAATGGCGAGCCGCGACGGTGACGGAGCGGTTCCCCGGCGCCCTGGTGCGTCATCGCCTTCGGCGTTCGAGGGCGACGGGTCGAGGCGTCAGCGCTTGCCAAGCTGCACCGACCCCTCCCTCACGGTCGGGGCTCGCTCGTGGGAGGTCGGATCCGCCGAACTCAGGGGTACTCACCTTGATGGGGGTGAGTCGCTGCGACTATGCTCCACTCCGTTCGTTCGAACGACCGCAGTGAAAGGGCAGGCGCATGACGACCGAGATCGGCGACCGCGGACAATGGAAGACACGCGCGGGGTTCATTCTGGCGGCGGCGGGATCGGCCGTCGGCCTGGGGAATATTTGGAAGTTTCCCTACATCACGGGCGAGAACGGCGGGGGCCTCTTCGTCCTGATCTATCTCGTCTGCATCGCCCTGGTCGGCATTCCCATCATGATGGGGGAAATCATGATCGGCCGGGCCGCCCGCAAGCAGCCCGTCGCAGCGTTCCACGCGCTCGCGGGGAAGAAGTCGCCCTGGGCCGGGGTCGGCTGGCTGGGGGTGCTAGCGGGCTTCGTCATCCTGTCCTACTACATCGTCGTTGCCGGCTGGGCCATGGACTTCACCCTCAAGTCGATCGCCAACTTCACCGAGCCGATCCACGATCGCGCCGAGCAGGTCGCCACCAACTACCGCGCCACCGCTTCCCTCGACGACATGCGCACGCTCCTGGTCGAGCGCGAGGCGGAGCGGGAGCTGCGCGAACCCTTGCGGCAGTTGCAGGCGCAGGTGAAGCCCTCCGACTGGAAGGGCTATCAGCGTTATACGACTGCCCTGGGGGCGGCGGGGGCGCCGGACCTCTATCGGGCTGAGATCCTGCACGAGACCTACGGCGAGGAGGTCAGCGCCGGCATGCAACTCGTGCTGTCCGAAGCCGATTCACAGCTCATCGCCACCTGGGCGCTTCTCAATGTGGGCGAGGATGAACAAGCATTGGTTTCGCAGGAGCTCTACGAGAACACGCGCCGCCGACTCCTGGAGGACGAGAAGCTGCGCCCACAGATCGAGGCTTCGGAAGCGATCCTGGCACAGATCGAAGAGCGTACGCGCGAGGCGCGCCTGGCGGTGTTGGCGATGTTTCCGCTGGTCGAGGTAGGGGCCGCGGAGCGAGAAGCGCAGGAGATCTTCATTCGCGACAAGGCGACGACGCTGGTCCGCCGCAACGAGATCTTCGACTCGGTCGACAGCGCCTTTACCCAGGTGGCGACCGATGGCTGGACGAGCGTCTTCTGGGCGGCCCTCTTCATGCTGGTCACCATCATCATTGTGGCGGCGGGGATCGGCAGCGGCATCGAGCGCGCCTGCAGGCTGCTCATGCCCATGCTCTTTGCCCTCATCCTGATCATGGTCGTGTATGGCGCTTTCACCTCCGGCTTCGCAGAAGCGGTGTCGTTCGTCTTCAAGCCGGACCCGCACAATCTCAAGGCGAGCGGCGTGCTCGAGGCGCTGGGCCACGCCTTCTTCACCTTGTCTCTGGGCATGGGCGCCATGATCACCTACGGTTCCTACCAAGCGACAAAGGAACGCCTGGTGAGCCAATCGGTGACCATCGCGGTCCTCGATACGGGTATCGCCTTGCTTGCCTGCCTGATGATCTTTCCGATCACGTTTTCCTACGGGCAAGAGCCGGATGCGGGACCCGGTCTGGTCTTCAAGAGCATGCCTCTGGCCTTCGCGGAGATCGGCAAGGGCGGGATGCTCTTGGCGATTCTCTTCTTTGGCCTGGTCGTGTTCGCGGCCCTGACCTCGGCCATCTCGCTGCTTGAGGTCGTCGCCTCCTACTTCATCGACCAGTGGAATTGGAATCGCAAGAAGGCGGCCTGGCTGTTCGGCGGCGTCATCTTCCTCTTCGGCGTGCCCTCCGCCTTCAGCATGGACCCGAACTTCGCCATGCCCGGCTGGGCCCCGAGTTTCGGCAAGAACTTCTTCGACACCATGGACTACCTGGCGTCGAACTGGATGCTACCGATGGGCGGCTTGCTCATCGCCATCTACGCGGGTTGGTTCATGCCCAAGAAGATGCGCGCTGCGGAGCTTGCCGATGCGCCCTCGGCCCTGGTGATGGGATGGCTGGTGCTGATTCGCTTCATTGCCCCGATTCTGGTGATCATCGTGCTGGCCCAGAAGGTCGGCATCCTCGACGCGGATGAACTGCTGCATGGGTTGTTTGGGTAAGAGTCACCGTGCACCGATCTGACGGCAGCTCGTCATGCCCGCGTAGGCGGGCATCCAGTGCGGCGCTCGAACATCTACTCAATCGATCGGGTTCCCATCTACGCAAGGATTACAGAAGGATACGGCAAACGCCACGACCGAGTGCAGATAGCTCTAAGAGTCCGCTGAGTCTTTGAGTCGCTCAATCTCAGACCGGATGTTCTCTCTCGCCTGAGATTCAAGGCGGTCACGATAAGAGTGAAGGCCGTAGAGGTGAGGACGATTCAGGAACGTTCTCAACACCTTGATCCGCCCTGCCGTGTATTTGTCCGACGGCACCCAGGAATACTCGCTGCGTATCGCCAGAGCGTACGAGTCATAGACCGCCGATTCGCTCCCAAGGATGCTCAGGTCGATGTCGCATATGAGATCGGAGTCCCGGTTACCTGGCCGAGCATCATGTGTCGTGGCCAGCACTAGATGGGGTACGGCAGTCTCGAATGGGGTGCCTTGAAGAAAAGCTCTGGCAACTTCGGCGCTACGTTCTTCGTTGTCAGATCTTCTGGTGTCGTAGATGCAGTCGTGAAACCAGAGAGCCAGCTCAACCCCGACTCGGCTATCGGCGATTGCAGCGGATGCGTCAAGCTGTGCCAGACAGTACTCAATGTGGCCTAGATTGTGATACGCTCTGTCGGCGGATCCATACGAAACCTCGAAGTGCGTCCACTGCCGCTCTCCAGGCAGTCCGATCCGGTCGCACAGATTGATCCATCGCGTGTGAAGCACTTCTGTCAGCGAACCTGTGTTCTCATAGGGAGTCTGTTCTTCCCGGGCACACCGGATCAGTCTACCGCCGTCGCAGGTGTGCGTGAGGCGACAGCGAACGAGGAACGCCCTCAGAGCCGAAACCCCCACTTGGTGGGCGATCCAATTCCCTCGTTCCCGTAAGATGTCGGCACTCACATGAACGACCCGAAGCCAACTCGTTCCCGCCGCGGCGGTGGCAAGCCCAAGGGCGATCCCTACGGCCGGCCTGCCCTGCGCCCGCAGACGACCACGCTCTGGGAGTACGCCAGCCAGGATTACGGCGACACGCCGCACGGCACGCCGGGCTACGAAGGCGCGACGCCCGCTTGGGTGATCTGGGATCTGCTGAGCCGCTACACGCGGGAAGGCGACACCATCGTGGATCCGATGGTGGGGGGCGGCACGACGATCGATGTGGCCAAAGAGCTTGGCCGGGAGGTGCGGGGCTTTGACATCAGTCCCACGCGACCCGATGTCGAGCAGGCAGATGCCCGGAAGCTGCCCTTGGAGAAGGCGAGCGCTGACTTCGTCTTCGTCGACCCGCCGTACTCAACGCACATCAACTACTCCGAGGCCCCGGACTGCATCGGCAAGCTCGATGCCAACAGCGAGGCGTACTACCGGGCGATGGAGCAGGTGATTGGGGAGATCGACCGCGTGCTGAAGCCCCGGCGGTTCCTGGCGCTCTACGTGTCGGATTCGTTCCGCAAGGGTGAGCCCTTCATGCCGATCGGGTTCGAGCTCTTCGCGCTCTTGCGGCAGCGATTCCAGCCGATCGACATCGTGTCGGTCGTGCGCGGCAACCGCAAGCTGAAGAAGCCCCACTGGCACAAGGAAGCGGTGAAGGGGAACTACCTGCTACGCGGCTTCAACTATCTCTTCATCATGAAGAAGGCATGACGGCAGTCGCCTTGGCACTGGTTGGCACAGCAACCAGTGGCACCCGTACCGCAGTTGCACGCGGATGAGATGGCCTTCGCTCACTCTGCGAACATGGCGTCGATGAACGTTTCGGGGTCGAAGGGCTCGACATCGTCGTAGGTCTCGCCGACCCCCACGAATTTCACTGGGATGTCGGTCTCTTCGCGGATGGCGATGATGATGCCGCCCTTGGCGGTGCCGTCCAGCTTGGCCAGGAAGATGCCGCTGACGTCGATCGCCTTGCGGAACTCCATGGCCTGCTTGAGCCCGTTCTGGCCGGCGGTGGCGTCGAGCACGAGCAGCACCTCGTGCGGGGCGCTGGGGATGCGTTTGGTGGTCACATCGCGGATCTTGGTGAGTTGCCGCATCAGCGGATCCTGCGTGTGCAGCCGGCCCGCCGTATCGAGAATCAGCACGTCTACGTTTCGGGCCAGGGCCGCATCGCAGGCATCGAAAGCCACGGCTGCGGGGTCGCCGCCTTCCTGGCCCTTGACGATGGCGACATCCAGCCGCTCCGACCAGATCTCCAGTTGCTTCACTGCCCCGGCTCGAAAGGTGTCGCAGGCGCCGAGCAGGACGGTCTTGCCCTCCGCGCGCAGGGAGCGGGCCAGCTTGGCGATGCTGGTGGTCTTGCCCGCGCCGTTGATCCCCGCCACGAGAATGACGGTGGGGCCGGACTCGGCGAAGTGCAGGCTGCGGTCCTTGGGCGGCCAGAGTTTCTTGAGTTCCGTCTTGAGGTAGTCGAGCACATCGTCGCCGCTCGCCATGTCGCCGGCCTTGTGGGCCTCGCGAATGCCCGCGATGAGCGTGCCGGTGGTGCGGACACCCACATCCGCCTGGATCAGTCGGGACTCCAGTTCGTCGATGAGATCACTGTCGAGCCGCCGACCGAGCAGCATGCTGCGCAGCCCGCCGACGAAGGTCTCGCGAGTCTTCGCCAGTCCCTTCTTGACCTTGGAGACGATGGACTTGAACAGGGCCATGGACGCGTGGTTCCCTTGGAGAGTGGGGGTAAGTGGGCGAGGTCAGGTCTTCGGGGCGAGGCGGCGCATGACCTTGTCGAGCACGCCGTTGACGAACAGCGGCGAGCGATCCGTGCTGAAACGCTTGGCCAACTCGACGGCTTCGTTGATGGCGGCCTTGGGCGGGGTGCGGCCAGTCACCATCTCGTGATAGGCCAGACGCAGGATGCAGCGATCCACGGTCGGCTGGCGCTCGGGTGGCCAGTCGGGGGCGAGCTCGCGCATGAGTTCATCCGCCTCGGCCCTGCCGTCGTAAGCGCCACGGGCGAGGTCGTAGGCGAGGCGCAGGTCGCCCTCGGCGAACCCGGGATCCGCCGCCGCCGGATCCGCCGCCGCCGGATCTGCTGCAGCCGGCTTCTTGCCCTTGGGGCCCTTCTCGTGGGGGAGCTCGTCCTCTTCGCGCTGCAAGAGCGAGAGGCCGGCCATAGGCATGTTGTCTGACACGTCCCCAGCGTCTTCCTCGCCGCGGGCATCGAACTGGTAGAGAGCGAGCAAGGCAAGCTGCCGAATCAGGCGTGGCTCCGCCTCCGAGCGTTGCATCGGGCCGATCGCTGCCGCCGCCGGCGCGGTCGACTCCTCAGGCGAGGCGACCAGACTGGTGACAGGCGGCCTCACCTCGGCGGGTGACGGCGAATCCGAAGGCGGGTCGGTGGCGGTTGCGTGCTCACACATCGAGGTGGGAGTCCTTCCTGAAGAGTCCTGGGGTCGGGGCAAGCCCCGGAGTGTAGCGATTGTATGCAGGGCGGCCTGCATGGCCTCCTCGCCCTTGTTGCCGGCGGAGCCTCCAGCCCGGGCCTCCGCCTGCTCCTTGTTCTCGCAGGTAAGCAGGCCGAAACCGATGGGGATGCCCGTGCGGAGGGTGATTTCCGTCAGGCCACTCGTCACGGAGTCGCAGATGTAGTCGAAGTGGGCGGTCTCGCCGCGAATGACGCACCCCAGCGCCACCAGGCCGTCGTATTGGCCCGAGGCTGCCAATCCCCGGCACAGGGCGGTGATTTCGAAGGCCCCCGCCGCCTCGGCGATGTGCAGATCGGCGTCCGACCCCACCTGCCGGGCGTAAGCGGCGCAGGCGCCGGCCAGCAAGGGCTGGGTGATCCAGGCGTTGTAGGTGGAGACGACCACCGCCAGGCGGGGCGTCGGCTCCGCGATCTGTTGGAATTGCTGGGGCATGCCAGCATGCTAGCCGACCCCCTCGCCGCCAGCCACAGCCTCCGTGGAGGGCTTGCGGTACGATGCCCCCATGCGATTGCTTCTCCGCAAGCTGCTGCCCTTTCTGCATCTGACCCGCATCACCACCGCCTTTGCGGCCGTCGCCAATGTCTGGTTCGTGGTGCTCTGGTCGCGGGCGGCCGGACCAACCCTCGAACCCGGTACGGCACCCCTGCAGGAGCTCGACCCGGCGCTCCTGCTCTGTGCCTCGGCCCTGGCGGCGATTGGGCTGTTTCTCTACGGCATGGCGCTGAACGATGTGCTTGATGTGCACTACGACCGCACCTTCGCGCCCCAGCGGCCGCTCCCCTCCGGGCAGGTGCGCATGGTCTGGGCGGTCAGTCTGGTCATCACGGCCCTGATGGCGGCGATGATCGGGGCGGTCTTCCTGGGACGCGAGGCGTTCTTCCTCTGCCTGCTCAGCGCGGGCGCTATTCTCTTCTACAACGGGGCTGGCAAGTTCGTACCCGCCGTCGGCGTCGTCTCCCTGGGGTTGATATACGCCGCTCATATGTTGATACCAAACTACTATCTGCGATTCGTTTGGCCGGTCTGGACGGTGATGACGCATTCACTGGCGGTAGGGATCTGGACCTATTCCCTCGCCGACAAACGCCCACTCATGTCAAGGCGCGGCATGTTCGCCATGATCCTCGGTTGGGTCGTCTGGTCCGGCGTGCTCTTTTACGCAGCGCATCGACGGGGCGGTATCTGGCCGGATTGGGTGAATCCCTGGTCGCCCGTTGGTCCGGCGGCGCTGGCAGTGCTCTTCGTGTGGTACGCGTCGCGAAAGATCAAGGTCGCGCCGTCACGGCACCGTGCCGCGGAGAAACTCGTGCGCTACGGGGCGCTGTGGCTGGCTCTGTATGACACGGCGTGGCTCTTGGGACAGGGGTACTGGCGGCCGGCGGTCTTGCTCGGCTCCGTGGGCTTGGCCGGATTCCTGGGCATGACCGTCGTGCGCGAGATCCTGAGCCTTGTGGAGCGCCCGCTCGAGTACCGCGTGCGCTAGCACGCCACAGACACTTCGGCCCGGAGCAGGCGCCGCAAAAATAGCCGGCGTCCATCAGGAGCGCCGGCTCGTTTCGTTCAGGCGTGGCTGTCGTCGAAGTCAGGAAGCGGTGTAGACGCCGCGCGAGACGCGCTTGATCTGGCCGCGCTTCATCAGGGTATTGATGGCCTGGGAGACGATGGCCCGCTTGTTGCTGCTGGAGGAGAGGCGGCCGACCTTCTTGATCAGGTCGTCCACGGTCATCTCTGAACCCTTGAGAGCCCCCATGACGGCGGTCGGCATGGAGCCGGACCGGCCGCCACCGGCTGGACGGCCGCGCTTCTTGGCGGTCTTCTTGGTGGCCTTCTTTGTCGTCTTCTTGCGGGTGGCGCGCTTCTTGGTCACCTTCTTGCGCGCTACCTTCTTGCGGCCGGCCTTCTTGCGGGTGGTGCGCTTCTTACGCACAGGAGTGGCAGCGCCGAGCGCCTCCAGCTTCTCCTCGACCTCGGCGACCTGCTCCAGGAGCTCGTCGCGCCGGACGAGCAGCGAGTCTCGATACTGGCCCTCCGCCTGGGCAATGGTGACGCCTTTGGCACGCGTGGCTGTCTTCTTCCTTGGCATGTGTTGGGTTCCTTAGGGTTCGAAGTGCGGCGAGCCGGGTCGCGGACTGCGATTCGTTGGCAATGTCGCGGAGCAGGCAGTTCTGTCGCGGTCGGCTCTCAATAGCAACGGACTATTCACGTCCTGTCATACGATCTGTATTCGTGCGTAGTTTAGCGTTTAAGCGACCGTGGCGTTGAAGTTCGCCGCGCGCCGCCCTTAGCGATGCAATGCAAGCGGCGTCGCAACGCGCCTCTGACGGCCGCTCAAGGCGTGCTTCGGCGCGAGGTGTTGGGTCTGGTGACGCGCGCTTCGCCGCGCCCCGGCCGCCGGTCCGCACCCGCGCGCCGAGTGATGTATTCGACTGTCAGATTGGCAGTGACTCGAGCTCGGCTGTACGCTCAGGGGCGCGCAGGTCGGCGTTCACCCACATGTTGCAGCGTGATATCAGGTTCTTGGTCGGGTTGTGACGGCGATGTGACGTCTGGCGACCGCTCCGACCAACTCTGTGGCTTGGGTGCTACATTGGGCTCTGGAACCGGTACCCTATGGGGTCAGGCGACGCGAAGGGCGTCCCCGATGATCCATGACGCAATCCCCTGTTCGAGAAGGTGCTCGTCTTATGAAATCGACTTCGTTGCTTGGTCTTACTGTTGGCTCCCTGCTGGCTGGCTCGCTGACCGCGACCGCCTTGGCCGAGCCGGATTTCACCTCGCTGCCCCCCGCCCTGGCGGAAGTGGAACAGCAAGTGCGTGCCGCCGACTTCACCATTCTGGACGCCATCGAAGCTGCGAAGACCGCTGTGGGAGGCGTCGTGAAGTCCGCGTCTCTCTCGTTGGACGGCGACACCCCGACCTACGAGGTCGTCGCCTACAACGACGGCAAGGGCTATCGGTTCTCGATCGACGCCTCCTCCGGCGAGATCCTCAGCCAGGAGCGCTTCGGCCGATACCCCGGCGTCTTCGTTGATAGCGAGGTCATTACGGAGGACTCCGGTCTGCAATACCAGGTCATCCGAGCCGGCGACGGCGCCTCGCCCCCGGACGCCAGCGCCCTCGTCAAGATGGACTTCGAGGTCTATCTCGTGACCGGTGATGTTCTCTGGAGCACCTACGAGACCGGTGAGCCGGCCGAAGTGTCGCTGCAAGGCATGCCCGAAGGCATGGTCGCGGGCATCATCGCCATGAAGGAAGGTGGCAAACGGAAGCTCATCATCCCGCATGAATTGGCCTTCGGATCCGGCGGTCAGAACATTCCGCCCAACGCTACCATCATCATGGATGTGGAACTGCACAACGTGGTCGACTACCAGGCCCTGCCGGACGTGCTGCCCGGAGAGCCCATCGTCGGCGACGCCGTGCAGACCGCCAGCGGACTCACCTACTACGAGTTGGAGATTGGTGAAGGCGAAGTGCCCGCCAACGCTCAGACCAAGGTCAAGGTTCACTACACCGGCTACCTCGTGACCGGTGACACGTTTGACTCTTCCGTCGAGCGCGGGGCCCCGGCCACCTTCGCTCTGGACGGCGTGATCGCCGGCTGGACCGAAGGCGTGGGCAGCATGCGAGTCGGCGGTCGCCGCAAGCTCGTCATCCCTTACGGCTTGGGATACGGCGAGACGGGCAACGGCCGCATTCCCCCGCGCGCCACCCTGATCTTCGATGTCGAACTTCTGGAGATCCTGGCTGACGAAGAGCCCGCGGAAGCAGGCGGAGAGGCGGAAGGCCACAGCGCCGACGACGGTCACGGTCACGAGTGATTGAACCACCACTCATCGCGCTCCGCGAAAGCGGAGCGTGATGCTTTCCATGAGTGCGAGAGTCTGCGGGGTAAGGTCAGCCAGTGGCTGCGGCTAGATGTCGCGGGGTACGAAGCGGGCCTGTCGCAGACGCTCCGAGGCGAAGCCGGCGAACGGGGCGTCGGTTCCCTTGAGTTCATTGGCGACGATCTCGTGGTCGTAGCTCACGCGTATGTGCTCGATCCGCCAGGCGCCGCCCTCCCAATGCGCCAGTCCGTAGGCAGCCCGGGGATCGCCGTCGAAGGGGAAGCCGACGGCTCCGATCGACACCACCTGCCGGTCGTCGATGGTACCGGCCGAGGCGTAGTGAATGTGCCCGTAAACGACCGTGTGAGCCTGGACCTCGCCGAGCAGAGCCATGGCGGCCGCGGGTTCGGTCACTTCTTCGCCCTCGAAGGGCTGGGGTTCCAGAAGAAGCACCGCGTCCACGTCGGTCGGAGTCGCATGAACGATGAGCAAGTCGTCGTCAGGTGACGTACCGCCGGGCGGAGTGATGCGATGCTTGAAGGGCAGATCTTGGAGGTACGCGCGACTGTCACGATCCAGGCGGTTGGCCACCCAATCGACCGAATCGCTCAGCCATGGTGGGGCGGTTGCGTGGGTGATGAAGCGGTCGGTGTTGCCATAGATCGTTGGGACGCTCTGCGCGCGGACAAGATCAAGCGCTTCCGCAGGGCGGGGTCCGAAGAGCACGTAGTCGCCAGCAAAGACCAAGTCGTCGTAGGGTCGCTTTCTCAGGTCCGCCAGCACCGCGCGGAGGGCCGCTGCATTGCCGTGGACGTCCGAAAGGACGGCAACTGTGTGTCCGGAACTGCTCATCCTGACAATCCTCGTTTCATGGAGATCGGCCTACCTGATCCGTGCCGACCGCAGAGGACGAAGCGAAAACCTGGCTTCTCGATTGAATCTCGACAAACCAAGAACCCGACTCTTCAACTTCTAGAGTATCAAGAGAAATCGTACCAACCTCATCAAGCCATGCCAGCGTAGGGGATTCCGCCAGATTCGTCCAGAGAGCAGCCTGTTCAGGTGGCACCCGGCTCTGGCTCGATTGCTGGGGGCCGAATTGCTGATGTTCGAGGCACCCGGCGACGCCCCATGGGGGAGATCGCCTCCGTTCCTGGCGGCGACGGTCCTTCCGACGTATGGTCCAGCCATGCATCCCCAAGCATTGCCGCGCCAGGGAACGGTCGAGATTCGCGTTCGCTATTGCGAGTGCGATCCCATGGGCCTGGCCCACCACGGATCCTACGCCGCCTGGCTGGAGATCGGCCGCACTGAACTCCTGCGAGAATCAGGCGTTACCTATGGCGATCTGGAGAAAGAAGGGCTCTTCCTGGCGATCGTGAGGCTGGAGGTCCGGTTCAAGAGACCGGCCCGCTACGACGACCTCATCACTGTCCACACCCGCCTCGTGGGTGGAAGCCGCGTCAAGCTCATGCACGAGTACGAGATCCGCTGCGCGGACTCCGTGCTGACGACCGCCAAGACCACGCTGGCGGCGATCGACGCCTCCGGCCGGCCCCAGGCCTTGCCCGAGTGGATGTGCTGCCTCGAGGACTGAACGGTTCTTCAGTCCGAGCCGCAGTCGAGGCTGAGGATTTGCTCGAGCGGTTTCCGCTGGATGTCGGGCACCACGCAGTCATCTGTCGGATAGCCGACGGGAATGAGCAGGTAGGGCCGCTCGTTCTCGGGGCGATTGAGAATCTTGGTCAGGAATTTCATCGGGCTTGGCGTGTGGGTCAAGGTGGCGAGCCCGGCGACCTGGGCCGCTGCCAGGAGCATGCCCACCGCGATGCCCACGGATTCCTGGGTGTAGTAGGTCTGTCCGCCGCCGTCGTCGTGGGCCAAGCGGAAGACGACGACCAGCCAGGGCGCGATCTCCAGGAACGGTTTGTCCGCGTCCGTGCCCAGAGGATGGAGATCGCGCAGCCAGTTCTCGCCGGCCCTCCGGTCGTAGAACGCCCGTTCCTCCTCCTCCGCCGCCCGTCGGATCTCGCGCTTGAGGCTGCGATCCGCTACCGCCACGAACCGCCAGGGCTGCTTGTTGGCGCCGGAGGGCGCGGTCCCGGCAGCCCGGACGATCTCCGCGATGAGCTCGCTGGGCACGGGCCTGTCCGAGAAGTAGCGCACGCTCCGCCTCTGTTCCAGCACCTCTCGGAAGCGACGGACCGTCTTCAGCGGTTCGCCGGCCGGGGCATAAGGGTGGTAGGGCTTCGTGGGCGGCAGGGCGGTCATGGCGAATGCGGCTCCTTCCGGAGGAAGATTTATTCCGGAATCGACAGATTCGGCTCGCACCAACCGGCGGCCGAGCACTCCTCAAGGTGAACTGTACGCCAGCACACCCCTCAGCAAGAGGAGGATCCCACGATGTTACAACAGTTGCGATGGACCTCGGTGCTCACAGCGCTGCTCCTTGCCGCGGGAACTGCCCCGGCGGTCGATTCCAGCCAGAACGCCGCCCTGCGCTACTGGCGAGCGTGGACACAGGTCACGCCCGAGCTCGAAGAGGCGGCCCGCGAGGCGGCTCTCTCCTGGCGCGAGAATGATGCCTGGCAGACCACGCTCGATGCGACGCTTCGCGAGGAGTTGGAGGGTGATTTCATTCTCATGACCACCATTCTGCGGGCCACCGCGCTGCCGGAATGCGACTTTGCCGCCGACATGGAAGACGGCTTCTTTGCCATCCTGCCGCACCTGGGCTCCCTGCGCACGACGGCGCGATTGCTGGTGATCGACGCCCGCCTGGCGTCCGAGGCAGGCGACCTCGATCAGGCGGTGAATCGCCTGGCCGCCGGCTACTCGGTGGCCCAGCACGCCGGGCGCGAGCCATTTCTCATCAGCGGGCTCGTCTCCGCGGCGAGCTTCAGCATGATCGATGGCGAAGTGGCGGACCTCGTCGGCCACGCTGATCTCAGTCCGTTCCAGAAGGCTGAACTCGCGGCCATGCTGGAGCGGTTCTCCGACGACGACCCGTTCGGCCTGCGCCGAGGCGTTGAGGGCGAAGCCAAGGCGACCGCTACCTGGATTCGTGAAGCCCTCCAGCGACCCGGCGGCGCCAAGGAAGTCGCAGCGCTTGTCGCGGACGACCGGCCGGAATCCGACCCGCAAGCCTGGCGGGAACTCCTCCAGGTGGTCGAGACGCACCGGGGCTTCGACGAGGCGATGGCGGAGCTTCAACGCTACTACCGCGATGTTCTGGACGCCTGGGGCCAGCCGGAGGGCAGCGAGTGCATCAAGCGCTTCGCCGAGGACACCCAGGCCA
>SWCB01013627.1_pt1 | contig 22154 bp, 19 predicted proteins | sample 4692901 | NCBI WGS metagenome assembly SWCB01 (sample SAMN10267276, study PRJNA491770) | bioreactor metagenome | isolation source: DHS bioreactor inoculated with subseafloor sediment | place: Japan: off Shimokita Peninsula | collected 2006-08 | reverse complement strand
CTTTGCGTAGTTCTGTAATCTGTGATCAGTGATCTGTGATCGGTGGTTAGGAATTCAATCCGTAATCTGCAATCCGCAATCTTGACCGCAAAGGCTTATACACGGACAGGCCTGTGAGAAAACAAACCTGTAAATTTTGTAAATCCTGTCAAAAAGATGATTTCTTTGCGTCTTTGCGTAGTTCTGTAATCTGTGATCGGTAATCTGTGATCAGTGATCTGTGATCGGTGGTTAGGAATTCAATCCGTAATCTGCAATCCGCAATCTGCAATCTTGACCGCAAAGGCTTATACGCGGACAGGCCTGTCAGAAAACAAACCTGTAAATTTTGTAAATCCTGTCAACAAGATGATTTCTCTGCGTCTTTGCGTCATTGCGTGGTTCTTAAATTTGCAATCTGCAATCCACAATTCCAAATCCCCTACCTTTGCACCATGAAATTACCTAAACACCGCCCCCTTACCGATTGGTTACCTATCAGCCGCGATGAGCTTGATCGTCGAGGCTGGGACGAGGTGGATGTGATTATCATTTCAGGTGATGCTTATGTAGATCATCCTTCGTTTGGACTGGCCGTGATGGGTCGATTGATTGAAAAAGAGGGTTTCAGGGTAGCCATTCTGCCACAGCCAAACTGGCGGGATGATTTGCGTGATTTTAAGAAATTGGGTAAACCCCGCCTCTTTTTCGGGGTAACTGCCGGTGCCATGGATTCTATGGTAAATCATTACACCGCAAACAAACGTCTGCGTTCGGATGATGCCTACACGCCCGGCGGAGTATCCGGTTTCCGGCCTGATTATGCCACGGTGGTTTATTCCGGTATCCTGAAAAAGCTATTTCCGGATGTGCCGGTAATCCTTGGCGGCATAGAAGCCTCCATGCGCCGCCTCACCCATTACGATTACTGGAGCGACAGCCTGAAACCCGACATCCTTACCTGGAGCGGTGCCGATATGCTGGTATTTGGCATGGGTGAAAAAAGCATCGTCAGCCTGCTCCATCGCCTGGCTGATGGCGAAAAAATTGAACAAATCAGGGATGTTACGCAAACCGCTTTTAGAATGCACAAAGGGGAGTCCCTGCCAGATTGGGAAGGCATTCCAACAAAGCAGCTGCCCAGCCATGAAGCTTGCCTGACCGATAAAAAGGCATTCTCAGACCATTTCAGGCTATTTGAAGAAGAATCTAACCGTTGGCAGGGCGCCCGGCTGATTGAAGCCCACGGTGACTGGCTAACCATTATAAATCCGCCCTGGCCTCCCATGCAGGAAGCCGATATTGATGCTGCTTTCGACCTTCCTTACACCCGCCTGCCTCATCCGCGTTACCAAAAACGAGGACAACTGCCTGCCTTTGAGATGATTAGAAACTCAATCAACCTGCACCGGGGCTGTTTTGGCGGGTGTGCTTTTTGCGCTATTTCAGCTCACCAGGGAAAATTTGTGGTCAGCCGCTCCGAAAAATCAATCCTTAATGAAATAAAAGAAGTTGCGTCAGTCCCTGATTTTAAAGGACACCTTACCGATATGGGCGGCCCTTCGGCCAATATGTATAAGATGCAAGGCGTAAATACCGATCAATGCAAAAAATGCCGGCGCCCTTCCTGTATATTCCCGAGCATCTGCAAAAACCTCAACACCGACCACCGCCCAATGACCGCTCTTTATCAAAAAGCACAGAAAATGCCCGGAATAAAGCGCATCACCATCGGTAGTGGGATACGCTACGATATGCTTGTTGGCCGGAGCGAAGCAGAAAGCAAGGCATTCGGACTGAACGAGTATATGCAGCAGGTAATTTCCAAACATGTTTCGGGAAGGCTGAAGGTAGCGCCTGAACACAGCTCAGCGCAGGTGCTTCAGCTTATGCGCAAGCCACATTACCGCACCTTTATTGAATTTCAAAAGCAGTTTAACAACATCAACCACCAGCATGGATTAAAACAGCAACTCATCCCCTACTTTATTTCTAGTCATCCCGGTAGCCGGCTTGAAGATATGGCCGAACTGGCCTGCGAAACCAAAGAGCAGGGTTTCCGGCTGGAGCAGGTGCAGGATTTCACACCCACGCCCATGACTATAGCCACCACCATCTATTATACCGGCATTGATCCCTATACTTTAAAACCTGTATACGTAGCGAAAGCCAAAGAAGACAAAATCAACCAGCAACGCTTCTTTTTCTGGTATAAGCCTGATAACAAGCGGTGGCTAAATGATACCCTCAAGAAGATCGGACGGAATGATCTTCTGCAAAGATTTAACAAGAGGTAAGCGATTATGGACTCCAATTCAAATAAGCCTTATGAATCAGGCTTTCTGACAGGATATCAAAGAAGCCTATTTTAGGTCCCGCTGAAAAACTCCTAATCATCTAATATCTCATAAATTATAAATTTGTTTTTTCTGACATGATTTACAGTATTGTTTTTTGACAGGATTTACAGGATTTACAGGTTTTATTTTGGTCTGCTGAAAAGCAAGGAAGTGGACGTATGGCGAGATAAACCTTGCATGTAACATAAAATATATCATCATACCATGCTGAAATCCAATCATATATTATTTTTTCAGCAGACCCTATTTTAAACAAAAGTAGATTCCACATAAGCCATTGGAATAATAAAGCTTGAACTACTGATTGTTATGAATATTCTCTTCAAACTTTCCACGTCTTTTCTTCTGAATTTCACTTCAGAAACTGCTTAAAGTAAATTAAACCACTTATTGCTTTTTGTACCGAAACCCAACTTCAAAATTTTTCAATGGATCAATATATACAGAGTCAATTTTATAATTTTGTTCAATATAATTGACCCAATTGGTATGAATATGTTTGATTGTATTTGTTTTTTCCTTCATTCCCGGGTAAAGTATCAGAAATCCCAGTTCATCAATTTCTTCCATCTGCCGGGATCTTTCACTAGTAAAAGGAGCATTTATAACATAAAATGTGTTGATATCTTTTAAGAGTTCTTCAGGCTCATTTTCATTTGGATTATATGCTTTAACTTGTGATCTCAATTGCTTGAAATAATAATTGTAGAAAGGCGCTATCTGGCTGACCACAATGGCAGCGGAATCTTTAGAGACAGACTTTTCAACCATTTGAGATATCTGCTTAAAGTTCTCTTTGGCATTTTTTGTGTAATAAGTATTCAAAAAGGCAAAGTTGAGGATGTTACTTATAAAAATAGCTGCAAAAAGCACAATAATAGTTTTTAGGTTAAATTTCTGATAGCCAATAGCAACAGCTATTACCACAAATGGCATAGCAGCCATCATACTCTGCTGATTAATTACAGGTTTAAAGAAGGATACTATATAGGTAACTATGATAACGGAAACCAAACTATAGCCTGTTAATAAATAGCCAGGATGCAGAAATAGTTTGTCTCTGTTCTTTCCGATGAAAAACATTGTTACAAACAACCTTATACCAAATATATAAAACAGTGTAGTTAAAGGCTCCTTCCCGGTATAGATATATAAATACTCGAAAAAATAGCCGATACCAGGCAGATCCATAAAAATTGTTTTACTTGCATGGCAATATGAGATGATATACAATATGATTTTATTAATATTTTTACAATATTGTGTAAATAAATTTTTTATGTTCAAATAAAGAGTAAATTTGCGAAAAATTCTCAGAAAAAATGAGCACGATGTATACTTTACCCCCCCCCCCGGCCTGCGTGCGGTATGTTTATTTTTTCACTATGAGAATTTCAACAGAGTACTTGCTTATTTTCACCTAAGCGTACTGGCAATTATTTATTATAGGGAATTTCATAATAATTTATTTGAAACTACTTTTAAGCAACAATGGACTCCGCATTATAATACCAAATACATTTTCAAGATAGGAAAAAATAAGTTCGATTAGTCCAAGCCGTCTGACAATAATTTCTGGTCAGATGGCAATTTATGGTTACCACCCAAATCTGTAAATTAATCTCTAAAAAAATTTAACTATGAAACGTTTTTTTCTACCAATAATTGGACTGATGTTCATTTCACTTTCATGTGAAAAAATAAATCCTGAACAAGACAATAAACCTACGAATTCCAATGTTTATGAAAAAGCAAACGTCAGTTGTAAGAATGGGATTCTAATCTTTAAGGATTATGCAACACTTCATGATTATGAAAGTGTGGCAAACCTTATGGATATTGAATCACTTACGGAACTTGAAATGGGGTTAGGCTTTAATTCTCAAAAGCGGTTATTCGAGAATATTGCAATGAAAGAGTATGACTTACAAATAAGGCCGTTTGAGGATAAAACAGAAGAAGAAATGAAAAACATTCCATTCCCTGGTCATTCTCCTGAATACATGGAAGCTATAAAATTAGGTTTCATTAAGGAAATAAACGAACCCGAAGGAAGTTATATAGATTATAACTTAGCAGATCGTTCAATGGCTGCCTATCTGAATAGCGATGGGTTTGTAATGGTTGGTAAAGTGCTTTATTTTGTAAGAGACAATAGTATTAAAAGCCTAGAAAATGCAACCGTATACGATGGAACAAAATTGATTGCTGAGACAAATAGCAAGATTTCTGAGATTTTGGATACTAAAAGTGTTATGTCCGGAATTTATACTGCATATCAGCATGATGATATAAGCGGTGCTTGGGTAACCGTAGGCAACTTTAGAACTAGAATGTCAGCAACATTTATCATTAAGACTTTTGGCTATGATTCAGGCTCAAACTGGTCTAAATATATTGAGTGTCATCCATTAAGTGTAGGCACAAACTCACAAAGGAAGAATGGCTGGGGTAAATGGAATCAGTATTGGGGGCCTCAAACAATCAATGGAACTGCCAGCCTGAAAATCGAGTGGAGCTTTGAATCGTATGGTCCTTATATTTATCAGGGCATTAATAGTAATTTTTCAACCTACCGCCATTTGCCTTCAGCCAGTAATGCAACCATTACGTATCATCCTTTTACGGGCGAGCCAGCTCCCTTTCTTGATTATGTCATTGCTGAGGCACCAAATAACGGCTATTACGGTTGGGGTAATAAACCGATTTCATTTGACATTACAGCAAATTTGCCCGGTGGATGCTGCGGCTTTACACGTCATGTGATATGGTAAAACCAAATCTGAGTAACTCACCCGGGAACAAAGCCTTAAAACTGGACTCGCAATTGAATATTTATTTATTTTGTAAGCCTCCGATTTCTTAAGGTTAAAATATCTTTAACTTGGTTCCCGGGTATTGTTAAACCTTTATCCACATAGTTCATATGAAAAAGTTCCTATTAATATTAACATTAGCTACATTCTCTATTTCTTCCTGCCAGAAAATCAGGGACGATATGTTGCCGGAAGGAAGAAGACAGATGTATTTTCAGTCTATTTTAAACCCCGATAGTTGCATCAGGGTGTTTGTTGGGCAAACAACAGGCATTCAGGATGATATACAATCACCGGTAAATGATGGCATTGTTTTCGTATTCATTAACAATGTTTTTTCTGATACGTTACAAAATGTTGAATCGGGCATTTACGAGTCGGAATTAAAGCCAGCTATTAATGACACTATAAGAATTGAAGTGCTTGCTAATACTAAAATGACAGGGGAGACGATTATTCCTACTCCGGCTGTCATAAGCAATCCTGAGTATAAATACCCTACATTCTACGATGCTATGAGTCAGCAAAATTATGGTACGCTCACATTTTCTATTAACGATAACCCGGAACAAGAAAACTATTATGAGATATTAATATACAATTCCCAATTTAGTGATTATACCCAGGAATACTGGTACACATATGAAAGTAATTACTGGACTATTTATAAACCGGATATAGTTATTCAAAACGAGGGGGATTGGGACTTTATACCAACTACATTGTTTTTCAGTGATGAGCTTTTTAATGGAAAAATCAATATTTTCTCATTTATTACGCATGCAAGCAATAGTAGCTACATTTTATTGCGCAGCATTTCAAAAGAGTATTATTACTTTCGTAAGTATTACACCCGCCATGCGTTCAATGCGCAACTTCATACTGACGGAATACATAACCTGTTATTTGCGGGAGAACCTTTAGATATGTACACAAACATAAAAGGCGGACTTGGGGTATGTGCTGCTTATAGTTCAACAACAGCAACCAAAATAGTAGTAATACAATGAAATACATGATAATAACCTATTTTGCTTTATTTATAGGTACTCAGGCCTTAGCTCAGCATACCATGCAGGGCTATATTTCCGATACAAAAACCGGCGAAAAGCTTATCGGTTGTTCTGTGTATATTTCAAGCACTACGGAGGGGGTAACCAGCAATAATTATGGATTTTACAGCATAAAAACCAATAAGCTACCAGCCCGACTGGTTTTCAGCTATATTGGATATATCTCTGATACCCTTGAATTTAGAAATTCAGTAGAAAATAGTAATATATCACTAACTCCAAAAACGAGCGACCTAAAAGAGGTGGAAATAAAGGCCACAGGTACAGCTACCTCAACCCCACGTACAGGAGTGCTTACTATACCGGTGCAACAGATAAAACAATTACCGGCCCTGGGAGGTGAAGTAGATGTGTTGAAAGCCTTTCAACTTATGCCCGGTGTGCAGGGTGGCACCGAAGGAACCAGCGGTTTGTATGTGCGCGGAGGTACGCCCGACCAAAATCTTGTACTGCTGGATGATATTCCTTTATACTACGTTAATCATATTGGAGGTTTTGTGTCGGTGTTTGATGTAAATGCTATCAATGATATAAAACTTATCAAAGGCGGTTTTCCTGCCCGCTATGGCGGACGTTTAAGCAGTGTAGTGGACATAAGAATGAAAACCGGAAATTCAACTGGCCTTAAAGGAGAGTATGGTATTGGCATACTTGCCAGCCGATTATTTATTGAAGGTCCTTTATCCAAAAATAAAAAAACAAAATTTATGTTTAGTATTCGCAGGTGCAATATCGATTTGGTCACCAGATTAGCAACAAGAATGCAAAGTAACCTGGAATACAGTGCAGGATATACTTTTTATGACTTGTATTCAAAAGTTACACACCAATTCGATGCAAAGAATTCCTTGTCATTTTCATTCTATAATGGACGGGATAATATCTTTTTCAAACAAAGAGATCGTGGTGATGTCGGGGCGGTTACCTTTTTTGATTATAAGGCAAATATCAAATGGGGAAATACCCTTGCATCATTCAAGTGGAATCATCAATACAACAGCCATGTTTTTGGTAGTCTCACCTTTGCTTATACACATTTTGATTACCTCAACGGAGTTCAGTACGTAGAAAAAAATAAAACTGACAGAAAGGTTGTTGAAAAAGCAAATTCATCTTTTGTTTCAGGGGTTAACGATCTGATTCTGAAGAAGGATTTCGATTACTTTGTCTCTAACATATTCTCACTTAAACTGGGAGCAGGCTATACCCATCATCAGTTTAATCCGGGAATGAATTATTATAAGAATGTTTCCATAGATTCTATGGCAGGTTCTCCTAAATTACAATCTGATGAAATTACAGCCTATGCCGAAAGTGATTTTAAACTTTTTAAGGACGTTAATGCAAATGCCGGAATTCATTTTAACACTTATTTTGTTGGAGGGTCCATTTTTCCAACATTACAGCCAAGAATAACGGTGAACTACAAAATGAGACCCAATTGGTCAGTAAAATCGAGTTTTGTTTACATGCAGCAGAATCTTCATCTTTTATCAAACAACGGAGCAGGATTGCCTACAGACCTATGGGTTCCGGCAACATCAACCACCAGCCCGCAATACAGTTACCTTTATAGTCTCGGGCTATATCACACGCTTAAAGACAATGGCATTGAACTAAGCCTTGAAGGGTATTATAAATCGCTGAACAATCAAATTGAGTTCAGCGAAGGCGCAAGTTTTTTTGGCGGAACCAATAATTGGGAAGATAAGATCGAAAGAAACGGCAAAGGCAAAAGTTATGGGGTGGAATTTCTTGCTCAAAAAGAACATGGCAGGCTAACGGGATGGATAGGCTATACCCTTAGTTACAATTACCGGAAATTTGATAATATAAACAAGGGACAATGGTTCCCTTATAAATTTGACCGCAGACATTATCTTACCCTGGTTGCGAACTATGCTCTTAATGAAAATATAGTTTTCAGCGGCGATTTTGTGTTTAATACTGGTAATGCAATTACACTTCCCGATGGCAAATATCCAACCATAAATGAAGAATTTAACTATGGATCCTTCGCAAACCCTTTTCCCGTATTTACCAGGGTATATGATAATACATATACTTATCCCGGCAGAAACCAAAGCCGGATGCCGGTTTACCACAGGCTTGACTGTGCGGTTAGGTTCATAAAAGAAAAGAAAAAAGGAACACGTGAATGGGTGATCTCAGTATATAATGTTTACAGTCGCCAAAACCCCTATTTTGTTTACATGGAGCATGATAAGCAAAAACAACTCCACCTCTACCAGATCAGCATTTTCCCAATAATCCCTTCTTTTACTTATGTGAGGACTTTCTAGGAAAACATGAGCAGCGTAAAACTCACCAAAGCAGACAAAGTCAACAAATTATCGAAACTCCAATGCCTACCATTTTAAACCGGCCAGCTTTTGTTTCACCTCTTCCATATCGGGGTCGTCTCCAAAAAGCAGATCCGGTTCAAGGTAATGCAGGCTGTGTTCCCTTTTGAATCTTTCTTCTCCACCGCCGGTAATATTAAGCATAATTAAGGCATCTTTATCAATAAGACCTTCATTAACTGACTTAATAAGCGAAGCAGTAGCAATGGCCGAAGCAGAATAGATATCGATGCCTTCTTTTTTGAGGAACAGCTCTTTAGCTTCCCGGGCCTCAAGATTAGAAGCCATCAATACATCGCCGTCAGTATCGGTAAGGGCATCAAAGAGGCCACCGATAATCGGATAGGGTGGTTTTCGGTTCGACAATACCTTGGCTTCTATTTCAGTAACATGTTGGCGGGCCAACTCACTATCATATGAAAGCATTTCACGGGAATGTGCTTTCCAGGCCTTGTATATGGGTAGGAAAGGATTGTTTTGCGATACCATCAGCTTCATTTTGTTGCTGCCATAACGGCCATCCTCAATTAGTCTGAGATTGGCCTCCCAGGCTGCAATGGCACCGGTTCCACTGCCTACGGCCTGAAAATAATAATCAGGTATGCGGCCAATGGTAGTTACCGCCGATAGGGTAGTAGTACCCATCCCATCCCGTCTTGCCACATTTTTAGCACCGCCTTCTGCCAGAAAGCCTTCGCATTTGGCAATTAAATTAGACAAATGTATGGCATCATAATAATCTGTATCGAATGCAGTAACTGCAAGTTTTACACAATCCTTCACTGGCTCACTGAACCAAAGGGCATCTATATAATCGTGTGGTACACACAACAATAAAGGAATATTATTGTCGGAACACACTTTAGCGAATGCCCGGGCAGTGTTTCCGGCTGAAGCAACCACCAACACCTGCTTCTGCTCAGGATTCATCCTGCCACAAACTGCATAAGCTTCGGTTTCTTTAAAAGAACAGGTAGTCATGCCGCCGTTTCGTTCGGGCCAGTAGCCACTAAAAGTTATCCATAGGTTTGACAGCCCGAGTGCTTTACCCAGCCCCTCACTTTTGTATGTTACGGGTGCCGATGAGCCTTCTAACAGGCGTTTGATGGGAAGCCAGTTTGCAAAAGCGTAAAGTCCATAGCTGGAATCCAGGGTAAGTAATTGCTTGTGGTCATATATGGCCCGGATAAGTGCGGGTTTTTCTTCGCCCGGAGCATCCAGGGTCCAACCATTGTCTTCAAAAATATTACCACTGGCCTGAGATTGTAAGCGGTAACGCGTTGGGGTAAAATCAGCGTACATAGTCTTTCTGTTAAAGAGGGCAAAAGTAAGCAATGTAGATGGAATGTACGGGTCTTAAACCGCTTTATAAGGTCGTTGTTCTTTGGATTTAAAGCCAGAAACAGGATTTTATGAATCTAATGCTCAGGATTTGAATTATTTTTGCAAAAAGCATTGTTATGACTTCATTTGAACTTCACGGATCTGATCACATTCAATTAAACCAATTGCTAAAATTGCTGAATCTTGTTGAGAGTGGGGGAGAGGCCAATCAGGTAATCCTGGCAGGTGAGGTCATGGTAAATGGAAGCATAGAATTAAGAAAACGTAAAAAACTTTATCCCGGCGACAGGGTAGAATATGACCGGAAGTCGATAAAAATTGTTGACAGCTGATCATTTTAGATCAAAGGTTAAAGGCGGTGGCAGGGTAGGGGAGCCTACCCGAAATTTGCCAGATGCATTTCCAGATCGGTCATAATGTCTTCCAGGTTTTTAATTTTTCCTTTCTCAGCATTAAACACCAGTTGAATTTCACTATGTGCCTTCAGATGGCTGTGAATTTCCTCCATTCTGGTTTGCCCGGGATAACCTTTGATAAAAATAAAGTAATCCGCATGTTTAAGAGACTGAATCATCGGGTGTTGCGTATTGTTGTTTCCAATCAAACAATAATAGAGCCGCTGGTCTAAGTCATGGAAGGAAAAGATGGGATAATACTGCACAGCATTGAATCTGGTAAAGAAAACCGGTAAATCATCCAGTTTCTTGAGTTTAAATCCAAGCAGGGTATTCATTAAAAAAGCAAGGCGGTAATCTTTTATCTGGGTACTTAGTCCCGTTATATTTAAATCGGGATATGAATCCGGGGTGCGAATCAGTTTTTTTTTTGCCATAACGCTAAATTAATATAACCTGGCAATTTATAAAAATATTACTTTTCGACCAGGGAGTGATTGTTAAGATCAAAAAGTTCAATGGCTTTCATGGCTGCCTGCTGTTCGGCTCCTTTAATGGAATAATCACGTCCCGAACCTGAGGGCTTGCCGGCAATCCGGATTTCAACAATGTATTGCTTTTTATAACCAGTGCCAACTTCCTGAATCACATTGAATTCAACCGGTTTTTTTTCTTTCTGGGCCCACTCAATAATTTTGCTTTTGTGATTAACATCTGTATGAATGAGCACATTAAGGTCGAAATGATTTTTTATTACCCTGTTTATTAATACTTTGCGCGTAAACCGATAGCCTTTGTCCAGATATATGGCACCAATCAAAGCTTCAAGGGCATCGCCTTTGATGGAACGAAAAACACTGTTATTGTTCTGCGCATGAATAATAAGCTGATCGATGCCCAGACGAAAGGAAAGTTTATTTAACTGTGCCCGGCTAACGATTTTAGAGCGCATTTCGGTAAGAAATCCTTCGTCTTTATAGGGGAACATCCGGAAAAGGTAATCAGCCACTACTGTACTCAACACGGTATCTCCGAGAAACTCAAGTCTTTCGTTGCTTATTCTCATGCCATTGATCATTTCCTCGCTCTGTGACTTATGAAGAAATGCGAGTTTATACAAAAATATGTTTCCCGGATAAAATCCGAAAATATTTTTGATGGCTTCGTAAAAATGTTTATCACCCGAAAGGTAAAACCTAAAAGGTTTTATTTTGAATGGAAACACAATTAATCATTGAATTTTTTGAATAAGATGGATGCATTGTGTCCGCCAAAGCCGAAAGTATTGCTTAATGCAATCTGAATCTTACGTTCCCGGGCTTTCCCGAAAGTGAAATCAAGCGAATTGTCAATATCCGGATCATCGGTAAAGTGATTGATGGTCGGAGGTATGATGCCATTTTTAAGTGCCAGAATGGTGGCGATGGATTCAATGGCACCGGCAGCACCCAGCAGGTGTCCTGTCATTGATTTGGTACTGTTAATGCTGATTTTGGGGGCATGTTCTCCAAAGAGTGCAACGATGGCTTTTACTTCGGCAACATCTCCCAAAGGGGTTGAAGTGCCATGGGTATTGATGTGTTCAACATCCTGAGGGTTTAATCCGGCTTCATCAATAGCGCTTTTCATGGCCCGTCGTGCGCCATCACCTTCGGGATGTGGTCCGGTCATGTGATAGGCATCAGCCGTAAGGCCTGAGCCAATTATTTCTGCATAAATTGCAGCTCCGCGGGCTTTGGCATGTTCATATTCTTCGAGAATGAGTGCTCCTGCTCCTTCACCAATTACAAATCCATCACGATCTTTGTCGAAGGGTCTGGACCCGGTAGCCGGATCATCGTTGCGCGTAGAAATAGCATGCATGGCATTAAAACCACCTACACCGGCTGCATTTACTGCAGCTTCAGAACCACCGCAAACAAAAATTTCAGCTTTGCCCCATTTGATGTAATTGTAGGCATCAATAATAGCGTTGGCTGATGAAGCGCAGGCAGAAACTGTTGCAAAATTAGGGCCTTTGAAACCATATTTTATGGAGATGTGACCGGCAGTGATGTCGGCAATCATCTTGGGAATAAAGAAAGGATTGAAACGCGGGGTCCCATCTCCTTTAAAGAAATCTCCAACCTCCTCCTGAAAGGTCAATAACCCTCCAATGCCTGAGGCCCAGATTACTCCTGCCCTTTCTAAATCGATAGCAGAAAGATCCAGCCCCGAATCGGTTATGGCTTCGTCTGCGCTAATCATCCCATACTGAGCGTATGGATCGAATTTACGTACTTCTTTCCGGTCAAAAAAGGCGAGCGGATTATAATCTTTGATTTCACAGGCAAATTGCGTTTTGAATTTGCCGGCATCAAACCGCGTAATGGGGCCAGCGCCGCTTACACCATTAATCAATCCCTCCCAATATGATGGTATGGAATTGCCTATTGGAGTAAGCGCGCCGAGTCCGGTTACTACAACTCGTCTTACATTCATTAAGAAAGAAGATTATTTAGTGTTGTTTGTAATGTATGCTACAGCATCACTTACGGTACCGATCTTTTCAGCCTGATCGTCCGGAATAGCAATGTTAAACTCTTTTTCAAATTCCATGATGAGTTCAACAGTATCCAGAGAGTCTGCACCTAAATCGTTGGTGAAACTGGCCTCGGGAGTAACTTCATTTTCATCAACGCCAAGCTTATCTACTATGATAGCTTTTACTCTTGTTGCAATGTCTGACATTTTTTCTCTTTTTTAGGTTTGAGGCTGCAAAGAAACAAATTATTCAAATACCAAACAAAAAATTATAGCTCAAATACTTTTTTTATAATAGTTAATTGGCATAAAATCAATTACATGTAATAATGTATATGTATATTTCAACAGACGAGACAAGTATGTAATGATCACAAAATCAGACTAATATACGACGGAGAAGCTGTAGTATTAAATTTGGATTAAAAATGCAGTATGAAGATTTAAATACCATCATTCCTTCGCTGTTTGATGGCAAATAAGACATAAGAAACGATTAAATTTTATCAAAAAAAAGGCCGCCTGCAAATGGGCGACCTTAAAATCCTTACTTCAGAATCTTTATAGTTTTAAGGCAACTCCCACGTTAAACCATGCAATTCCGTAACCTATTTCAGCCATGGCTGCAAATGAATCGGAAAAGTAGTACCTTCCACCGGCATACCAACTCCAGACCACACCGCTGCTTGAGGCGTTGTAATTGTACATTGGGTCAATATTTCCTGTTTCTTTGGCAGAAACTACATTGAATCCAAGCATCAGACCTGTGTAGGTGTCCAGCCTGTCAACCAGTGGATAATGAAATGTCCCGCGTGCTCCTAATATAAAGCTGGAATACTTATAACCCCAATCATTTCCAAAATATGAATATTCCCATTTGGAGGCAGTATAGCCGAGGTATCCACCTACTCCAATAGAACCTACATCAAGAACATCATCCTTTACTCCTACCTCAAATGAAGCAGAAATCGGAGGAACGGTGGTGGAATAACCGGTTCCACTGTATAAGGTACTTCCAAAGCCGATTCCAATATTCACTACTTTTTCTCCCTTGGTCAAAAGATTGTCCTGAGCGGAAAGATTGAATGCCAGAAAGGCAGCAAAAACGGTAATAATTACTTTTTTCATTGTGTTTTGGTTTAGATTTAAAAACTTGTTTATTTGGGTTTATGGTCAGTTGTTTCGATGCTAATTGCTAAATTGTAGCCAGTATGCAAAATTTTAGTAAAACAAGTAATTGTGATGGTAGTTGGCATTTAAGTAGAACAAAGATAAGATGCTTTTGTATGACTTCAATACCTAAAAGTAGGTATTTTTTAATGAAATCGGGATTATTTTTACAATTAACAGATTTTTTTTAAAAGCTATATTATATTATCAACCTGAGACAGAATAATATAGATAATAAATGGTTCTGGCTGCCCGCTCCGTTATATTTGAGGCAGGAAACTGAAAATTAACAAAAAAATAACATTTCAGGAAGTCTATAAAATGCAATTATCACTGCATTAACGCATTACTTTTACTTCAATGGCATTTAATCCTTTGGGTGTGCGTTCGGTTTTGAAGTTGACTTTATTGTTTTCCACAATGGGTTCAGATAAACCATTTATATGTACAAAGATGCTTTCGCCGGTGATGAGGTCTTTAATAAAACCAAAGCCTTTAGAGTCGTTGAAGAAAGTTACAATGCCGGTACGAAATTCTTCGGGGGCCATATCTTCTTTTTTGGGGACACCAATTTCAATGTCCTCAGCTTTAATCACACTCTTTTTAATTGTGGGATCGGGTGGTGTATCAGTTATTCGTCCGTATTCATCCACATAAGCAATCATGTCATCCAGGATGTTACCATCAACAGTATTGGCGGCCCTTTCCAATTTTTTGGCGGCTTTATCTTTTTTCTTTTTTAGTTTCTTTTTTTCGTTTTCGTGCTTATTCCATGATTGTTGTGACCGGGCCATAATTAAGTTTAAAGGGTTTAAATATTTATTGTTGAAACTTCTGCAAATATACGCATTATTTCTCATTGGAAGTCAATAAAATACACATACACACCCTTTCAGATGTGCTATGATATATTTTTATGTTTGCCGGCAGTGGTTTTTACTCAATGCGGACGAACCTTGCCAAAGGTGCCATTCGTGCTTTGTTTAAGTTCAGCTCATCTTCGTAAATGGTATAATTATCGGCAGTTTCGAATACCTTAAACAGTTCTTTTTCCATGTTAAGATCAGGACAGGCCATCATGGTGGATGCTATTTTTGAAAAAGTGATGCGGTTTCCTTCTTTTAATTCATAATTCCCAAAAAAATGGTTGCAGCCGGCAAAACCATTGACTTTATTATCCTCCTCGCTAAACTCAATAAAAGCAGGCTTTTCCTGACCGGTATCTTCATCAACAGGAGCACCGTTTATTTCAATCAGTTTCCATCGTTTGCCTGTCAGGGATGCATCCGTTAATCCTGAGACTTGTTTTTTCAGCATATAGTTATCTGCCAGGACTCCGGTAACCGGCTGTCCCTGAATATCAAGCTGAAGTACTTTGTTTTCACCAACAAGAAATTTGGCGGAGCGGTTTTCAATGCCCTCAAGAGTAATGATATTGCCCAAATCATTCCATGTAAATTTGCCCTTATCTGTATAGGTCTGTTCTGATTTTCCGGAATATGTGGTATGAAGTTCATAGGTGAGGTCTGCATTCAGCACCAGCGTGGTGATGATACCTTCGCAATCGGCACATGGTAAGGTGCCTTTGTAAGTGCCGGGCCAGTCAAGAGAGGTGGCACTATTGTCACCTTCAAATAAAGGTATATCAGGAGTTTGTGTTTTAGTACTTGTTTTGCAAGAGGCTAAAATTATTGCTATGCCGAAAATCAGGGTAAACAGGGTGTAATTTTTCATGGTATTTCGTTTTTTATTCAGAAGTATGTTTTGTATACCGTAGTATAAATACAAAAAGCATGCAATTATTTTAAATGCACACAAACAATCTTATCTCTGTGTGTTCATCGACCGGTTTTATTTTGAGTGGAACTTCTGCAATGAAACACTGTTTATAACGTTATTAAATGAACGTATACCATTGTTTGATAAGCTGCATATTGCTGAATGAATCCAAATTCATCCCATTCCTTCCGTAGAAAAAAAGTGTTGCTCTGGCTGATTGGATTGCCAGTGGGGATGCTTATGCTTGTTGTACTTGCGGGCTTTTTGTATGGCGACAGAGCAAAACAACTTGTCGTTGATGAACTAAACAGCCATTTATTGATAAAGGTTGATGTTGGAGAGATAGATTTTTCTATATTAAGAAGTTTCCCGGATGCATCTGTGGTATTGCGCAACATTGCTACCAGGGATGGTCAGTCAGAAATGCCTGTACTGCTCAATGCCCGAAGTGTTTCTTTGCGTTTTGGGATATTCGGCCTTATAACAGGTAATTACAGTATACAAAGCATTCAAATTGATGAAGCCTCCATTAACCTGTGGATAGATGATGAGGGGAAAAATAACTTTCAAATATGGGAATCAGGAGCTAAAACCAGTGGGAAGCCAGTCAATTTTAATGTAAACCGGGTGCACTTTAATGAGGTTAAAGTCTATTACCGCAATTTACAAACCAATCTTGATCTGGCTATTGGTCTTCCTGATTTCAATTTAAGGGCTAATAAACTGGGCGAAATCTATCATCTTGCATTAAAAGGCGATATTGCCGCTGAACGGATTACCCTTCATCAGAAAGAATATGGTATTTCAGAGCAGCTTTCACTGAAACTTAGTCTTAAGATTGATGATCAGCAAAAAATAGTCATCTTTGATAAATCGGATCTTATTATTGCTGGCGTCAATATTGCTATAGAAGGGAATTTTAAGTATGCCACTGCACCCTATCCTCTTGAATTTAATCTGACTACCACCCGGGCTGACATAGCGGAGATGTTTCATGTGCTGCCTGTCCGCCTCCGGCAACATATTGTTGGTTTTGAGGATTATGAAACCGCTGGCCTTCTGGATGCAGAGGTTGTAATTTCGGGTATGATCGGGAAGGATCAGGCTCCATTTATCAGTTCAGACTTTAAATTGAAAAAAGCGAGCCTGTTGCATAAAAAAAGCTCCACCAGACTGTATGGCATTTCAGCTGAAGGAAACTTTAGTGCCGGAAGCAATAAAAGTGAACACCTGTTGCTTAAGCATTTTGAAGGGTCTACGCGCAGCGGCAATTTTAAGGGAAAGGTTTTGGTTTCTGGCTTTAAGCAACCACTTATCGACCTTACCCTGAGTGCAAAGCTTAATCTTTCCGAAATAGAAGGCTTTATAGGCGACAACTTATTTGATCACCTCAAGGGACAGGTAATTACAGATATAACTTATAAAGGAAATGCATCGGGGTCGAATATTGCTGGTTCAACGCAAGGGAGCATACTGCTGGAGAATGCTACATTTACGCATAAACAGAGCGGACGATCTGTTTCTGACCTGAACGCCAGCCTGGAATTAGGAAATGGTGTAGTATATGTGAATGAACTCAGCCTTAAAAGCGGAAATACTGATCTTAAGCTAAAAGGACGCTTTCAAAACCTCATGGAACAGTTTTTCTTCCGGGATAAACCCCTGCATTTTGATGCGGAGATAGCCTCATCACAGCTCGATCTTGAAGATTTAATGGCCTTTTCGACATCCGAAAAGCAAAACGAAGGAAACATCCAACTGTTTCAATCTGGTTTGAGTTTTGATGTGATTTTAAATATTGATCACCTGAAATACCGTAAATTTTCGGCCACCGGGGCATCCGGGAACCTTATCCTGAATAACCAGGTACTAAAGGCTTCAAATCTTAGATTTAAAGCCATGGATGGAGATATTACCGGCAACGGATTACTGAATATGCGTTATGGGAATAAAGCCAGCGTACTGTGTGATGCCGACTTCCGCAATGTGGATATTCAACGGGTGTTTTATGAATTTAACGACTTCGGACAAAGCAGTTTAAAAAGCAGCCATCTGAAAGGCAGGGCTGATGTAAAGGTAAACTTCAGTTCTATGCTTGATGATTCTTTTGATGTAGATGCCAATTCGGTGAATGCCCTTGCCGATGTTGAAATCAGAAATGGTGAATTGGTAAATTTTGAGCCATTGCAGGAATTATCCAGGTTTCTTAATGCTTCAGAATTGAAAAATGTTAAGTTTTCGACACTTAATAATCGCATTGAAGTGCTGCGTCAACGAGTAATCATACCTGAGATGGAGGTAAAATCATCGGTAATGAACCTGAAAGGTTACGGCTCGCACACTTTCGGCAATGAAATTGATTATCATCTGAATGTGCTGCTGTCCGAACTTACCCGGAAAAAGTCGCGCAGGCCGGCGCCCGAACAATCAATGGAAACTGATGCTGCAGGCAATACCCGTCTTTTTCTGTACCTCAGTGGCACGGTTGATCACCCTGAATTCAGATACGATAGCCAGGCAGTGGCCCGTAAAATAGCCGGTGATTTTAAAAACCAAAAGCAGGAGCTTAAACAGGTGTTGCGTGATGAATTTGGTAAAAATAAACAATCCACCAGATCAGAACCTGCTCAAGGGGTGAAATTTGATATTGAATGGGATGAGAATAAATAACAGGCAAATATTGAATAATATCAAATCGTTTAACAAATCACTCTGCAGTTGTTTGTCTGAGTTGTTATAAATAAACGATATTTGTAAGATAAATCAATAGTCAATGAATAAACCCAGGTTATCGCAAAGGCGCGTTACCAATATTTATGAACAAAAAAAGACCTGGAAACGATGGCTCTTTTTGATGGCGCTGTTTATTGTTGGTGTTTCGCTATGGTATACCAATTTGTTGGTAAAAAATATTGCCCGCGATGAGCGCAACAAAATTACTACCTGGGCCAATGCCATACAACAAAGGGTGAATCTGGTTAATTACACCGATGATTTTTTTGATCAGATCAGGGTTGAGGAACGTAAACGGGTAGAGATACTGGCTGAAGCCACAGAAAAAATGGTAGAAGCCGGCGAGGATGAAAACATATTGTTTTACCTGAGCATCATTTCAAACAATACCTCTATTCCGGTAATTCTGGCTGACCCCGATGGTAAAATTAAAGAAGCGCGCAATGTGGATTTTAATACGGATTCTGTGCGCAGATTTACGCCCGAACTGCTTAAAGAATTCTCGGTTTACCCTCCGCTAAAGTTGGATTATTATTCAGGCAACCTGGTTTATTTTTATTATAAAGATTCAAAGCTTTTCAGTGAATTGAAAGTGGTACTCGACGACCTGGTGGAATCATTTTTCAAAGAAGTGGTCAACAATTCAGCTTCCGTTCCTGTAATTATTACCGATAGCAGTCGCAGCAATCTTGTTGCCTGGGGGCAGATTGATACCACCCGATTAAAAGAAGCTGGATATGTAAGTCATCTGGTCAATGAAATGTCAAAATACAATGAGCCTATCGAAATAGTAATTGCAGATCAGAAGCGTTATATTTATTATCAGGATTCCTTTCTGCTCACCCAGTTGCGTTATTTCCCCTATATACAACTAGCTATTATTGGTATTTTTCTGCTGGTGAGTTATTTGTTGTTTTCCATAGCAAGACGATCGGAACAAAATCAGGTTTGGGTGGGATTGGCCAAAGAAACAGCGCATCAATTGGGAACGCCGCTTTCGTCTATGATGGCGTGGGTGGAATACCTTAAATCGCGGGATGTGGGTGAAGGTACCATCGAAGAACTGGAAAAGGATGTAAACCGCCTCAATACGGTGGCTGAACGCTTCAGTAAGATTGGATCGGTGGCAAACCTAAAGCCTGAAAACCTGGTAGAAGTGGTATACAATTCGGTGGATTATTTAAAAACACGAACTTCTCAAAAAGTAAATTTCGTGATCCGGCCGGAACGCAAAACGGTAATTCCTGCTTATCTGAATGCACCTCTGTTCGATTGGGTTATTGAAAATCTGGTAAAAAATGCCGTGGATGCCATGGCCGGGCAGGGAACCTTAACCCTTGAAATAACTGAGGATGACAAACGCATTTATCTGGATATTTCTGACACCGGTAAAGGAATGTCGAAAAAGCAGTTTAGCACAGTTTTTAAACCCGGTTATACCAGTAAAACCAGAGGTTGGGGGCTGGGGCTCTCTCTTACCCGGCGCATCATTACCGAAAACCACAATGGAAAGATTTTTGTTAAATCATCGGCTGCGGGCAAAGGAACTACGTTTAGGATTATATTGAAAAAGTAACAAGGGAAAAACTAATTTCTAACCAACCGGCAAACTGGCAGGTTTTTAATCTCTGATTCCTCACCGCTCATCGCTCACCTCTAATTTCCAACACAAAATTTCCGGCTTGCGGAACCATATTTATTTGATATGCGCAAAAAATAAAATCCGGGAGGGAAAAAGGTGCAGTCCAGATCAAAATGCTTATCTGATATGAATTGTTGCATAATAAGACAGCCGGATGGATTAAACAGTTGTACACAAGTTTCTTCTGCTTCTTCCAACCAGGAAATGCGTGCGATGTCCTTAACCGGATTGGGAAAAAACTGAAGGTGAAGCTGAGGTGCTTCAGCCATTGGTAATCCGTACGGATTTCCTCCCTGGGATAAAGGCATTTTATAGAAGCTTAGTGCGGCAACAGTATCCGAATTTCTTAAATAACACTTTAAATCATATTGTCCATTGGGCAGAAAACCGGCATAACTCACTTCCTGAATCAATGATAATGAAATAGTATCCACCTCAAAATAAAAACTATTTTCCTTAATTCGGGGATTGTATTTTGGAATGCCAGGTTGGTTAAAACTAATTACTGAAAGCACATTTTCTAGAGCATCAGACAAAGATACATCCAGCAGTTGATCGAAATCCAGGTAAATGCATTTTCCTTCAGAGCGTACTTTTAAAATTGCGGGTGGCAATGGATTTAGATGGCTGGCTTGTCCATATATATCTTTTTGAATGAGGTTAAAAAGCCGGCGGCCCAATTCCGCGTAGGCTTCGGCCAAAAAGTGGATATGCTGACCGGGAGCTGGATTTTTTGGGCCTATACCATTTGAACTCATAACGTTTAGGTTTTCATAATAAAGGGGAAGGTTTCTCTGGTCTTCACTCACATAGCCTATACCCACCCGGGGACCTGTATAAGAAGCAACCTGAACTACGTACATTTTCCTGAAACTACCAAGGTAATCCACACATGACTGGTAAAGCCCGTCAAATTCGCGGGTGTAAATTCCGGTTTCAGGGTTGGGTGACCCACATTCATCTTCGCCGTTATACCAAATGATTGCACTAATGTCGTTTTCCAAACCTGCATAATATACACGGGTAAGCAGTGATCCCATTAAATATTGATTATTCACGAAATCAAAATAAAATGGATTAGATTCTAGCAGTTGGTGTTGATCCATGCCGGTTCCACCAACGGCGCCATTTATCAAACAAGTGGGCACATGATTGGCTTTTTGTAACTCATATTGCAATCTTAAGCCCCATACCCCAACACCATAGCCTCCACTCACCTGAGCGTTGCTCCAGGCGGTGTTTGGATTTATATGCCATCTGGTAAAAGTGCGGCTATACTTCCCGTAAATATTTGATTCATCGTTTCCATAACGCATATTCATAAGGGTTTCCTGCTCCTTATCGCTCTCTGCCGATGCATTGGATTGCCCCGAAATCAGTATTACATCTCCGCAAACTACATGATCAGCCAGTAAAATCCAGTTATTCCCATCAAAACTATAAGAAAACCGATATTCGGCTAATTTTGCAGCAATGAGAATATTAAGGCTAAAATGACCGGTTGAAGCAAGGGTTACCGGATAATAATCAATGCTGTAAGGCTGATTTAAAGGGTTGGTTTCAACCTTAAACAGTAAAAACAAAGTTCCGTGAACAACACCTGCGATGGAAACATTACCACATTATTCTTATTGCGCGGGAAAAGTTGAATGTGATATGGACGAACTTCCCGGTTATATTGCCCATTACATACTTGAACATTATCAAAAGTGAGGCTCGCCATTACTTTTGTATTGGAATCAGATTCATTCGCTGCATTATTGATATAATCGCCAAGCGGCATGCTTCCTTTATCTGCATAATGTTGGGCATACCCACCTGAGACCATTGCCAATACAAATAAAAGCAGTGGAAATACCCAATTTTTTGGATGTTTATTCTGATATGATAAATGGATAGTGGAAATTTTCACTTCTTTATTATGAGACAGTATCTGTGTTAAAAATTCAAAACAATTGGACTTATATTAAGACAATC
>SWCB01003888.1_pt1 | contig 22216 bp, 19 predicted proteins | sample 4692901 | NCBI WGS metagenome assembly SWCB01 (sample SAMN10267276, study PRJNA491770) | bioreactor metagenome | isolation source: DHS bioreactor inoculated with subseafloor sediment | place: Japan: off Shimokita Peninsula | collected 2006-08 | reverse complement strand
AAAAAAAACTTTGTACACCTTCGTGCCACTTCGACAGGCTCAGTGCATCGCTTTGTGGCAAATTGGCTACTTTAGGTACGGGCTTTCAAAATCCAGCCTCTCCAATCCATATTGCACTTCGGGACAACTCATAAATAAATCCCATAGCAATCCGCTGCGGTAATTCTCAATCATCACGATGATGGGCCCCTGATCAATGGCAAGGTGAGATTTCGCATACCAGTTTTCTGTTTCATTAAATGAATCCACAAAGCCATATTCGCTCCAGAGCTTATCGCCCAGATCATAATACAAATGCCGCAGCACCTGCATGGAATATTCGGGCGTGTAAGCAAAAGCCGAAAGTGCAGCCGTGGGTGAAATCACGCCCAGATCGTTGGTGGGCGAGTGGGCACTGTAACCCTGATGATTGTCGCCGGCAGACAAACCCCAGCAATTTTCACCATAACCTTTAAAGTTTTTGGGATTGTCCATACAGTAGGCCCGGTTGATGAGCGTATGGTGCTCGTTTTGCACCCAGTAATCGGCATAGCGGTCCTTCAGGCCCTTCGGACTTAATCCAAGGAATGAATAGTGTGAAAAGAAGAGGGGTCCGCCATAGTCAAAGCCCAGCGGAAGGTTGATGCCGTAAAATTCACGGTCATTACGGAAGAAATCGCTTTGCACCCAACCCCTGTGGTATACCGCCGGACTTACCGGATAGCGCTCGCTGCCCGCCGCCAGCACATACATTATCAGGCATTCGTTGAATCCCTTCACGGGAAAGTTCATTGCCCAGTCGTTGTTAGGGCTCCAGTGCCAGTAAAGCACCTCTTCGCCGCCACGGGTAAACCAGTTCCATTCAATGTCGTTCCATAGCCAGTTGATGCGGTTGCGCAGTTCGGTTTCCACCGGATTGGGCTGATCAAAATATTGGCGGGCAGTGAGCAATCCCTGAAAAAGGAAAGAAGTTTCCACCAGATCGGCACCATCATCCTTGCGGCTGAAAGGAATGGTTTTGCCCGTGCTTCCGTTTAACCAGTGGGCAAAAGCGCCATGATAGGCATCGGCTTTGGCCAGAAACCTGACCATTTTCAGCAGGTGGCGGGCGGCACTGTCGCGGGTAATCCAGCCGCGCTCCACCGCCACTACCGTAGCCATCACCCCAAAGCCGGTACCACCGGTGGTAACTACTTCGCTGCCATAACTGTATGCCTTATTGCTTCGTTCGCGGGCCATGCCGCTAACCGGATGGGCAAAATCCCAGAAATAGCGGAAAGTTTGCCGCTGCACTTCATCCAGCAAAGCTGAATCGGACAAACCCTGGACAATGCCCCGGGGCTTTATGGTGTTTTCGTCCGATGTGCCTTTTGCCCTGACCTGTGCCAGACCGGGAAGTGCTGTAAAAATAAGTAGGTAAAGCAGGTGTTTTTTCATATTAATAAGGTCATAAGCGATAAACGCAATTATCCCCTCAAAAGTTGCTTTTCCTTAGTGGGAATTTTAAGGTGTAAAGATAATACTAAGTGAGTGAGTAGCCAAGTTTTTTGTGGAAGGTGTGGGAGGAAAGACGATACGTGAAGAAGGGATGTTTGTATTTTTAACATATTTTTAGAATGTTTTGATTTTTGGAATTTTTGTTTATATATTTGATACGTATTTAAAATGTCTGTTTTTTGTCACAGAATTTGTAATAGGCTCACTGATGGGACTGACCGGGCGGAGCTGTGAAAAGGCAAGGAGAAATCAGTGTAGATTAGTATGATTGAAAAGTTCGTATATCTCTCTTATATAGAATATAAGCGCAATTATGAAAATCTTTGCCTCTAAGCAAAATCACCGGAATGAAGCGCGGTTAAAGCTTGATTTCGCTTACAATCAGACCTTAATCGATTTGTTAAAGCAGATTGAAGGCGCCACCTGGAGCAAAACCATGAAAGCCTGGCATGTTCCGGATACGGAGGAAGTGCTCAGACAATTAAAAATATTGCTCTGCAGGCATGAACTACTGCTGGAAGGCCAACCAGAGAGCGGAGAACTGATTGAAACCGAAGCCGCGCCCATTGAAGAAGCGCTAGTTAAAAATGTGGGTATTGAAGTAATTAACCGCAAGATTTTGATAAAAATGCCCAAAAATGATGCAGATATCAACTTCATAAAGTCATTAAGATACAGCCGATGGTTAAACAAGGAATTCATGTGGCAGGTTCCTGATTATCCGGGCAATATGGATTTGATAAAAGATCATTTTGGAAGCCGCATTCATACCCTGAACATTCATGATGCCATTGATGTGCAGCCAAATACGGGCAACCAAAGAAGCATTGCGCGTAATGAAGTATTATTTTTAAAAGCCAGCTCGGGAAGAGTGAAAATATTCTCAGAATTCAATAAGTCCTTAATTTCAGTTATTAAAACCATTCCTTACAACCGCTGGGATGCAAAAAACAAATGGTGGACAGTTCCTTTTTCAGAGATATTTATGGCTCAACTAACAGCGGTATGCCAGACTGAAAACCTGAAAGTTATATTGGAGGAAGAGCCTGCCGATGAAGCCGGGGTGAAGCGGATTTCGTCACTTGATGTGCCCAATTATCGAAGAGTACCGCAATCCTATATCAATAAACATATAGAGCTTAAAAATAGCCCTAATACCATCAAAAGTTACGTTTCTGCTTTTGAAGAATTTATAAATTATCACTATCGCTTGGATATAGACTCCATTACAGAGCCGCAAATACTCGAATTTGTTCGGTTTCTGATTATGGAAAGAAAAGTTTCAACTTCCTATCAAAATATATCCATAAACGCGATTAAATTTTACTATGAAAAGGTATTAAAAGGACAGCGCAAATTCTACTTTGTTGACCGCCCGAGACGAGACAAGACGCTGCCTATCGTGCTAAGTACCGAAGAAATAACGTCGATGATAAAAGTCACAACCAATGTCAAGCATAAGCTAATTATTATGTTTGGATATTCATCGGGCTTGCGGTTGAATGAGATTGTAAGGGTGAGGTTGAGCGACATTGACAGGGAGCGTATGCAATTGAGGGTAAAACAATCGAAAGGGCGGAAGGACCGCTATACTTTACTTTCAGGAAAAATATTACCCATTCTTGATGCTTATATGGATGAATATGCTCCTACCGATTTAATATTTACAGGGGTTGGTGGTAAAGCTTATTCTGACAAATCGGTTCAGGAAGTGGTGAAAAATGCTGCAAAAAAAGCGGGTTTAATAAAGGACGTTACCCCAAAAACTCTTCGGCACTCATTTGCTACACATTTACTCGAAAATGGTGTGGACTTGCGGTATATACAGGAACTGCTGGGACACAGCAGCTCGAAAACGACTGAAATTTACACACATATTACGACAAAAGGATTTGACAAAATTAAAAGTCCGATGGATGGCTTGGATATTTGAAAATTTATTATCTTAGCAGCGATTTAGCCGGCTTAATAGAAGATTATTGAGCTATTCATAAGTCAGATATATACGCAATATTGCGTATATTCACTCGTTACAAGCAAGCCGAGAAAAAAGACAACGACAGAATGACAATGAAATTTTTGCTGCATTAAGACAAAGAAAAAAGGAAAACCCAGCCCACAAAAGCAAGAGTGTGGCTGCCCTTCCTTACAACCGTCCCTTCGCAGCCACACACATGCTTTTTTTGCAGACCCGCCCGTTGATAATAAACTGTTGATAAATAATTGAAATCTTCAGAACTCAATAAGTAAAAAATGTATTACCTTTGACATAATTAGTCAACACAGAAAATGTCAACACTAGGATTGAAATTAAGAGAATTAAGAGAACAGGCAGGATTATCATTGAGAAAAGCTGCTATGCAAACCGATATCGACATTGCAATATTGAGTAAAATGGAGCGTGGGGAGAGAAAATTCTCAAAAGAATTAGTTTTGAAATTGGCTGACCTTTATAAAGCTAATTCGGACAAACTCGTCATTGACTTTTTAAGTGAAAAGGTACTTTATGAATTAGAAGACGAAGATTTTGGGCTTGAAGCACTGAAAGTTGCTGAGAAACAATTGAAATATAAAAAACATAAGGATAAAAAATGAAAATACAGAAAACCACAATACATAACTTCCGTTCAATAATTCATCAGGTTATTGATTGTAAAGATTTTACTCTTTTTGTTGGTGAGAATAATTCTGGAAAAACAAACATTATTACCGCTTTAAGAGCTTTTTATGAAAATGAAGGATATAAGTACGATAAGAAATCTGACTTCCCTAAACTTACTGATACAACTGATTCTGAAAGCTGGATTGAATTAGAATTTATTACAACGAATGAAGAACAAGAAAAGATAAAAGATGAGTACAAAAGAGACGACAACATTCTTATAGTAAGAAGATATTTTGAATCATCAGATAAGGATAAAGTCAGCAAAGACAATAGTAATATTTTCTACATATCAAAAGATGGTTCAATATCAGAGAATAATTTTTATGGAGCAAAAAATGTTTCTCAAGCCAAACTAGGTAAAATCATTTATATTCCTGAAATAGCAAAAACTGAAGACACTTTTAAACTTTCAGGACCTTCTCCACTTCGACAAGTAATAAGTTTTGTCTTTAAAAAAGTACTCGAAAAATCGGATGCATTTGGCGATTTAGGAAAGGCTTTTGAAAGCTTTAACAAGGACTTTAAAACCGAAGCCTCACCTGATGGAACTTCAATGGACAGCCTAAAAGAAGATATCAATAATGAATTAAAAACCTGGCAATTCACCTTTGGATTTGATGTAAACCCAATAAAAACGGACTTAATAATTAAAAACCTAATTGACCATTATATTGAGGATGATAATTTGCAATCCGGCAAAAAAAGGGTTGACATGAAAAATATAGGACAAGGTTTGCAAAGACATTTGATTTATACAATGATTAAACTTGCAGCTAAGTATGATGAAGGCAAAAAAGAAAGTGACAAAAAAGAGTTTTATCCCGACTTTACATTAATATTATTTGAAGAACCAGAAGCTTTTCTGCATCCGAGCCAACAGGAGTTAATGAATTTGGGATTAAAGCAGATTGCTAATGAATACAACCAACAGGTTTTCTGTACTTCACATTCGTCAATTTTCGTAAGCAAAAACATTAATAAACTAACTGAAATTAAAAGAATTGATAAGAAAAATGGAGTTAGTGAATTCTTTCAAATTGATGAGCCAACTTTAAAGTCGCTTTATACTGATTGTACAGAACTGAGTCAATTTTTACAGAGTAAAATAGATGCCGGTATACCTGCTACTGATGAAGCTGAATTGAAGAAACTCATTAACGAAAAAACAGAGGAAGTCAAGTTATTGGAAGAATCAATAAAATTTTCTATTTGGCTTGACACAGAAAGAGCTTCAATGTTTTTTGCCAAGCATGTTCTAATTTGCGAAGGTGCATCTGAAAAGGCTTTCATTGATTATATGATGAACACTAAATGGCCTGTAATCAAAGAAAAACATATTTATTGTTTGGATGCCTTAGGTAAGTATAATATTCACAGGTATATTGTTTTACTTACAAAATTTGGTTTGTCACATTCTGTTTTAATGGATTTTGACGAGGACAGTAAACAACATAAGTATATCAATGAATTTGTGAAAAGTAAAATTTCAAAACTACATGGTTTTGAAAAAGATTTTGAAGCATTTTTAGGTATTACACCAGTACCTAAAAACAGAAGCGATTTAAAACCCCTTAATGTTCTGAAAAATTATGAAGATGGAAACATTACAGTGGAGAAAATTGAAGAATTAAAAGAGATTATAAAAAACTTAACGATATAAAGCTATGCCAACACTCCAATTCAAAGGAAAAAACATAATCTGGAACCACCATTTGGCTGTTCCGTTTCATACATTGGACGAAGTGCCCGAACTGCATTACCAACCTGAAAAGGCAAACGGTAATATGATAATTGAAGGCGATAACCTTGTTGCTTTAAAAGCACTTTTACCACAGTTTGCAGGTCGAATAAAATGTGTTTGTATTGACCCTCCTTATAATACCGGCAATGATAATGGACAAGGAAATGGATGGATTTATAATGATAATGTGAATAGTCCTTTAATCAAGGATTGGATTGGAAAAGAAGTTGGAATAGAGGATTTAACAAAGCATGACAAGTGGTTATGTATGATGACTCCCAGAATAAAGTTGCTTAGGGATTTATTAAGTGACGAAGGAGTAATATTTGTTTTTTGTGATGACAATGAACAATATAGTCTAAGAAGTATATTGAACGAAATTTTTGGTGAAGATAATTTTCTTGCAAACATTATTTGGCAACATAGCATTCAAGCAAAAGGTTATTCGGATAAGTTTTCATTACATCATAATCATTTATTAATGTACCAAAAAACTGAACAATTTGGACTTAAAACTCTTGAAAGAACTGAGGAGCATAACAAAAATTATTCAAATCCTGATAATGATCCAAATGGAGATTGGAGAACCGGAGATATTAGGAATTCATTGTATCGTCCAAATTTAATTTACGATATCAAAACACCTTCCGGTAAAACAATAAGCCCTCCTTCCAATGGTTGGAGATTTAGTAAAGAGACTATGAATAAAAAAATTGAATCAAAACAAATTATTTTTAATCAAGATGAAACCAGACTAATTTTTAAAATTTATTTAAAGGACGTAAAAGGACGTGTTCCCGAAACTATTTGGTTTGGTAAAGATGTTGGAACAACAAGGGATGGTAAAAATGTTTTAAAAGAATTATTTGATGGTGTAGCTCCTTTTGAAACACCAAAACCAATAGAAATAATTAAAAGAATAATAGAAATATCCACAGAGGAATACGATTATGTTTTAGATAGTTATTCAGGTTCTGGTACTACCATGCATGCATTATTTGATTATAATAAAACAAATGAAAAGTTTCTTTCCTGCATAATGATTCAAATGCCCGAAAATTCCGAAGCCGAGCCCGACAAAAATATTTGCAAAGACATTACTAGGGAAAGAGTAAAACGAGCTATTGACAAATACGGATATGATTCAGGTTTTAAATATTTCCGTCTTGGAATTCCACTTGATGCAGAAACAATGCTTGCGGGACAATTGCCAACTTACAATCAGTTTGCAAAATATGTTTATTACCTATGTACAGGTGAAAACCTTGAAGATGAAAACAAAATAAAAGAGAAAGATTTTTTTGTGGGCGAATATGGCAAACAGGCCATTTATCTGGTTTACAAACAGGATTATGAAACGCTAACTCGTCTTGCACTCAATTTAACTCTTGCCGAAAAAATTAAAGAACAGCAACCGGGTAAAAAACGGATTGTTTATGCTCCGTCATGCTTTTTGGACGAAGAATATTTAACCGATAATCAAATTGAATACGTTGGTATTCCTTACAATTTGTTTCAACGTAACCAATAAAAAATTATGTATTTAAAGAAATATCAGATAAAAGTTGTAAATGCACTCAAGCAGTTTTTGCAAACTGCCCGAGACACCAAAACATCGTTTGACATTGCGAAACAGGCATTGCCTGATAATATGCGTCATACATTGAATTGGGTGCAAACAACTTTTCAAACAAGCAGTTTGGAATATAAAGACCGTTGTACAAACGGACTTGGAAACAGTTACCCACGAATGATAATTAAAGTTCCGACAGGAGGAGGCAAAACATTACTTGCCGTTGAGTCAATTCGTGAATATCAAAACCTATTTGCCCAAAAACGCACAGGACTTGTAGTTTGGATTGTACCGAGTGAAACCATTTACAGCCAAACTGTTCAAAAAATTAGAGACAAAGGAAATCCGTTACGCCAGTTATTAGACCAATGTAGCGGTAACCGAACTATTATCTTGGAAAAAGGACAACGATTAACAACAAATGATATTGAAGAAAATTTGGTTGTTCTGTTCGTCATGATTCAGTCAATCAGTCGCACCAATGGAAAAGAAGCGTTAAAAGTTTTTCAGGACAGTGGCGGCTATGACAGTTTTTTTCCTGCCGATAATCGTTACGACTTACACGAGCAGTTATTAAAGCAAGTTCCAAACCTTGATTTTATTTCTCCACTTGGCACAGAGCAACCTTTAATAATGACAAGTCTTGGAAACGCAATCCGCATTTCAAAACCATTCATAATCATTGATGAAATTCACAAAGTATTTTCTGAAAATGCCCGAAAAACTATTGATAGTTTAAATCCTGAATTTGTTCTTGGTTTTTCGGCTACTCCAAAAGCGGAAATGAATGTTTTGGTTACCATTACAGGGCTTGAGCTTAAAGAGGAGGAAATGGTAAAACTCGACATGCACATTCTTCCACCCATCAGCAAACAGGAAAACGACTGGAAAGCGATGATAAAGGAAATAAAAGAGCATCGGGAAAAATTAGAAGAAACTGCAAAGCAATATCAAAAAGATACAGGAGTTTATATTCGTCCAACTGCATTGTTGCAAGTTGAAGCAACAGGCAAAGACCAAAGAGGAAAAGGAAGGGTTCACAGTCTTGACGTTAAAGAATATTTGGTTAGCTTAGAAGTAAACCCCGATGAAATTGCAATTAAAACAAGTTCGCAAAATGACATTGAAGATGTTAACCTGTTTTCGCAGGATTGTCCTGTACGCTTTATCATTACAAAAGAAGCATTACGCGAAGGTTGGGATTTTTCTTTTGCCTACATTCTGGGAATTATTCCAAATGTAAATTCAAATACAGGAGTTACCCAATTAGTCGGTAGAATTCTACGACAACCGTTTGCAAGAAAATCAGGTGTTAAAGAACTGGATGAAAGCTATGTTTATTACACAAAAGGGGATACACGAGAAATTTTAGACAGGGTTTCAACCGGTTTCAAAAATGAAGGTCTTGAAGACTTGGTTACAAAATTGAAATTTCGTGATAATGAAGCGATAAACGCTACCAAAACAGTAAAAATAAAAAAAGAGTTCAGCGATAAATTTCAAAACTCATTTTATTTACCAGTTTGGCTAATGGTTGATAAAAGCGGTTCAAAAAGGCGTTTTAATTACGAAAGCGACATCAGACCGAAAGTTGATTTTACAAAACTTGAATTGAATGAAGAATTTCTTTCAAGACTTGAAAAATCATTAAGTAACGAAACAAAAGAAAGGAAAGCATTTGCAATTACCCTTGATGATTCGAGTAAAGCATCATTTGTTGAAGAACAAAGCCAAACAAACGGAAAAGCAGAAATTAATATTGATTACTTAACACGCAGACTGAATGAATTAATAGAAAATCCTTTTTTGGCAAGAATTATTGGAACGAAATACTTATCACAAATTGAAGAAAAGATAGGACAGGAAAAACTTAAAGAACATTACAGTTTCATTGTTTCTCAGCTATGTAAAAAGTTTCAGGACGAAAAGACAAAACAGGAAGAAGAAATATTTTTGGAAGAATTAAAAGCCCAAAATCTTGTTCTTGCTGTATCCGATGATGATACAGTCGGATTCAAAGTTCCAAAAGAGGACGTAATAACAGTAAGCCCAATTCCAAGCACATACAAATATTATTTGTTCGAAGATGTTGAAGTAACAGCAATGAACACGCTTGAAAGGAAAGTTGGCGACTTACTTGATAAACAGGAAAAGATACTTTGGTGGTTCAGAAATAAAGTAAACAGAAAATGGTACTCGATACAAGGTTGGCAGCAAAATAAAATCAGGCCTGACTTTGTTGCCGCAAAAAAGACAGCAGAGAATCATTTGGAATTGGTTTACATAATTGAAAGTAAGGGTGAACATCTTCTTGGAAACATTGATACATCTTACAAAAAGAAAGTTCTCGATATAATGACAGAACAGAAACAACTCAAAAACATTAAAGCATATCAGACACAGATTCCATTTGAAGAATATGTGATTAATGACAAAGTTGAATGCTACCTGATTGAGCAGGGAAAAGAGGAAGAAAAAATAAAAGAGATTTTGAAATAAACAGTTTTTATCAACTAAAATCCAATAATTATGGCACGTTGTACAAGAACAAGAAACTTAGAAGTCCATCATAAAAGAAGAGATGGCGGAAATGGTTTAGACAATGCTGAAGTTTTGTGTCCGGATTGTCATGCAAACACAAGTACATATGGAACTCCAGGAAAATCACCTGAACCATTTAGTCAGGACACTAAAGATAGAGCATTAAGAAGAGCTGGTAATCAATGCGAATGTACAAGATATACATGTTCACATCATTAGAAAGCCGTCACGCACCGTCCCTTCGCTTTCAGGCACATTTGGCATTCCCACAAGGCTTGCCCTCAATCCAAAAATGCCAAAAGAGCCTTCAAGCCCGTCCCACTCCAACGCACAGCCAGAAAGACAGTGCAGCAAAAATTAAAGACAGATTGACGAATGACAAGAACGGCCAGCTTGTAACAAGCGGTATAAAACATTGGGGTTTAGGTGGTTATTCAAGCGTTCTGCCCCGCATCAAATTCGGCGTAACTGGACAAGATAGTAGCCCGCAATCCCCAACGATTTCATACCGCCAACCGTTGTGCGTCAGCTAAACAAAAACGACATTGCACCACAGAAAATTTCAAACAATACCAACAATCAGTTATGATGGATGAAACTTTTCAGGGACAACTTCGAGCATTTCTAAAAAACAATTCTTCCATTGATGAGCAGACAAACAAACAATTTTAGAGTCCAGATCAATTCTAAACTTTTCCGAAATTGTCCTAACTTGTTTTTTTCTGAAAATGGACTTCATCGCTGTTCTGACAGTTAAATCAGGTTTTTGTAACATATACGAAATAAAATCCAAATATTTGACCTTTAGCCCAATATCTAATGAAGTCCGTTTTCTTTCAATTCGCAAAAGAGCTGACTTAACAGTTGGTGGCGGTAAAAAACTTTCAGGATTAATCTCAAACAGGAACTTCAAATCATAGAAAGTATGATAGAACACAGTTAATGGGTTATAAATCTTACTTGAAAACAATTTTTGTGCAGGTTCTGACTGAAGGATAATTGAACCGCCCATAAAATTTTCTACATTCTCAAACATCAGACTTTTGAAAATTTCAGATGTAATACTATATGGAATATTCGACACCACCTTGAAAGAAACTTTCGGAACTACAAAATTTCTAAAATCACATCCAACAACTTGGACATTTTGAGCACCAATGAATTTTTTACTCAAATGCTTACTTAAAGCAACATCGTTTTCAATGGCAATAACTTTGTTGACATTTTTTAATAGGTGGACAGTTATAAAACCTTTGCCTGCCCCAATATCCAAAACCGTATCGTGTTGAGTTATATTTGATTGTTTTATTGCATCTTTTATAAGCACTTTGTCAATAGTAAAGTGCTGACCCGTGAAACGAACGGGCAATTTCTTTTTTGTCATTATTTACTTCTTACAGGTGAATACTTGAATTTGGTCTAGCCCCCTATTAATCGGACTATTTAGTTTTGGTTTACAATATTAGTAATTTTAGTTGATATCTTTGCAATGCGAGAGACAACCGACGGCGATTTTTTATACCGTATGTTGTTAGAGATGTTGGCGCCATTCATCTCTTCTGTTTTAAAATTTTTTTCCATCGCCTGAAAAGGCGAGTCAGAAAATTTTAGCGAGAGACTGCCCTTTGGCTCATTATTGCCCGTATATTGTTTTACCAAATGCCTGGGAATTGTGAGTTTAAAAGTCGTTTTTCTCTGTTTTTCATCGATTTTTGTTTGAATTAAATTTAATTGCCAAAGCATTTCAAAATCATTGGGAGCCAAATAAGCCAAACTTCCGTGAAGTCTTTGATTATTATATTTCTCTCTAAAAACGATTAAGTCCTGTTCCAATTCATTGATTGACCAAAAGGTAAACCGCTTGAGGTGGTTTCCGAGAATGGCGTGAAAACTCTCCACATGTCCATTCTCCTGTGGGGTATATGGGTGAGTAAACACTTGCGATAAATGATTTTCCTTGAAAAAATCTTGAACAATTTTAGCCGAAAACCGCTTGTCGTTGTCATTTCGGATTTCAATATGCAACTTCCGGTTGAGGCAGTCATTGGGTTGCAGATGATGGATTACAAGATATTCCCAAGCTCGTTTTACATGATGAGAAGTGATTGAAAATCCAACACTTTGATAAAGCAGTTTTCGAGTAAACGTATCTATGATATTTAAAACATAAGCAAACCGACGGTCTCTTTCAATCCAGACCATCTTAATATCCATCTCAATGACTTCCAAAGGAGCTTTGGGAAGCACTTTCCTGTATTTAACATAAGTCTTTTCGGGTTTCTTTCTCCGGGGATGCAAAAGCTTGTTTTCTCTCATCAAACGATAAGTCTTTTTGTGATTAATCTGCCATCCTTGTAGCTGTAGATGTCTGGTCATAGCGTGATAACCATAATTCAAGTCCGGATCGGCTTGTGTATCTTCAATTTCCTTTACCACTTCTTGATTCATTATTTCATATTTTACTTTATCGTCTATCTTTAAAACATGCGTACTGGGCTTTCTACCACGTTTTCCTTTTTTGGGACGATAGTAATATTGATGTTTTGTGATGCCTGCTATTTGGAATGCTCGTCTTGAGCGTAGGCCTTGTGAGATATAGCGGGTTACCGTTTCTTTCTTTTCTCCAAGGCCCATTTCTTTTTTAGCAATTCGTCTTTTAACCTGCCTTCCAATTCCTTCTCCGCAACAATTTCCTTGAGCTTTGAGTTCTCCTTTTCAAGCTCTCTGATTCTTTTCAGATACTCTTTGGTCATGCCGTGATTGAGTCCTTCTTCACCCATTTCACGGAATTTTTTACGCCAACTGTAATAAGATGCAGGATAGATTCCATACTTTTCCAGAGTCGTTTTAACCCCATTTTCTGATGCTTCCTTTAAAATCGACAGCTTCTCTTCTTTTGTGAATGTTCTTTTTGCGTTCATAATGACAAATTTATAATAGATTTTTTAATATAACTTTGTCCGAGGATTTAGGGGGCTAAAACAAATTCAAATCGTGGAGAAGTGAATAGACAGTTTACCTGACAGAACAACTATGACAATGCAATGCCTTTACTAAAAAGACGGCACAAAGAATTCATAGACTGATTGTCTAGACCAAAAAATAATGGAAATTTATTCAGGACTGCCTATCACTCAGATAGAAGTCCATAACCTGCTGAAACAAGACATAAAGCAAAAATTGAAATTGTTTGAGCGCAAAAATATTAACTTTGCTTAGAAGAACAATAAATAAATTGAAAGAAAAGAAAAAAGAAAGCCGAACGCACAACAACGGCTATGCGCCAGGCGGGAAATCCGTCTTCGGTTGACAGATTACGGATACGAGAACGGTTTCGTTTTCAAAAGAACAATTCCGGGTAAAAGCCCCGCCCGGCGCATAGCCGCGAAACGTTGGCTGTAATTTGAAAAACGAAATGAAAATAAAACAAATTCTCTTCTTTTTAATATTACTTATTACTTTTTGGTCCTGCAAAAATGAAAGTAACCCTACCAAATCAGAAAACATAAAATGTGTATCTTCATTCTTTCCAAAAGAGAAAGCTAAAATACTAATTGTTGGAACATTTCATTTTGACTATCCAAATTTAGATGCAAACAAAATAAAAGATAAGTACAAAATTGATGTGCTAAAAGAACCTAAAAAATCAGAACTTACCGAATTGGTTGAGTATATAAAACAATTTAAACCAACTAAAATTGCCATTGAAGCATTTGACAATTGGGATGCAACAAAAAAACTAAAGGAATATAAAAAAGGAAAATATCACAATAAACGTGATGAACGCTATCAAATTGGATTTAGAATTGCAACAGAAATAAAGTTAGACACAATTTACAGCATAGATGCTAAAGCTTTTGACAAAGATTTAATAAAAATGGATTCCGTTTATTTTGAAAATTATTTCAAAGGTTACGACTTCAAAAGCAGTGACCCATTTGACAAAATGACTGAAAATTGGCTTGATTATGAAAACACAATAATTTCAAAAGTAAGCCTTCTTGATTATTTCAAACATATGAATTCTAAAGAATCACATCAATATGATTTTGGCAGTTATTTGATAGGTGATTTTAAGTTAGATGAATACAGAGGAGCAGATATTTTGTCAATTTGGTGGTATAATAGGAATTTAAGAATTTTCAGGAATATTCAGAGAATGACAAACAATACAAACGACAGAATACTTGTAATTTTTGGAAATGGACACGCAGCTATTTTAAGACAACTTATAGAAAGTTCACCTGAATATGAGTTTATCGAATTTAACAGTTTAGAAAATAACTAAAAAGACACCATGAAAATAATTTTAAGCCTTATACTAATAATTAATATTTCAACTCTTAGCTTTTCCCAAGACACTTTAAAAGTTTCAGATATTGAAAAGTTTACATACAATTTTATAATCTCTAACAATATTTTAATTGGAAAAGGAGCAGACACTCTTGCAAAAAGAATATCCGAAAGTCAATTTGTTATGCTGGGTGAACAACACTTTGCTTCAGAAATTTCGAATTTGACTAATGCTTTACTGCCAATACTTTCAAAAAGCGAGTACAAATATTTCATGGCAGAAATTGGCCCAAATAGTGCCAAAAAATTGGTTGCCCAAATCGAAAGTAATGGACAATTAAATGATTTTAATACCGAATACTTTAAGCAATGTGGAGAGATACCAATACCTTTTTTTGATGGTGTAGAAGATGAAACGTTCTTAAAAACGGCTATTAATAACAAGTTTGAAATTCTTGGAATTGACCAAGAATATATGAGTTCTCAATTTTTCCTGTTTGATGAAATATTTAAATTATCTAAAAACAAAAATGAAATTGAACCAAAATATAACAAAGCATATTCATTTGCTTTAAATGAATTCAAGAAATATTGGAATGATGAAAGCTATAAAATTTTTGACAATTACCTTAATTCAAAAGAAATAACTGATTTTTTCAATAACACTGACCAAAAAAACACAGAAATTCAAAAAATCATAACAGATTTAAAGAAATCTTGGTATATATATGCTCTTAACGACAAAGAAATGTATCGAAAAAATTGGTTGAATAGGATAGAAAATATGAAATCCAATTTCGGGAAAACCTATAAAAGTATTTCCAAATCTGACTCCATTCCCAAAATATTCATTAAAATGGGAGCAGTGCATTTATCCAACGGTTTAAATAGTTTTGGCTATTATGACATCGGAAATATGATTAAAGAATTAGCGAATTTTAATCAAACTAAAGCTACTTCTATACAATGCTTACCAAGATTTTATGAAGAAAACAATAAAATTGTTGATGATTTAAATGAAACCGATATATTGTATCCTATTTTAATAAATGCAAAACAATCTGAATGGGCATTATTTGATACCAACAATTTTATTGACTATTGCTACAAAATGAATATTAAACTCTCAGCAGAATTAAAAACGGAATTTAACAGATATGATTTTATTCTAATTCCACCTGTTGTACATAATATGAAAAACAACTATAAAGAATAAAAACTACAGCCAACAGCATGTATAAGAAATAGCGGTTTTATTGCTAAATCAAAGGTCAGTATTTTTAATAAAAGTCAGTTCCAAACTGAAAGTGAAGTTCTTTTTAATCCGCTACTTCTCATACACGCAAAACGTTATCGCTCAGTGTAAAAGCCAACTGCATAAACAGCACATTTGGTTTTTTTGCCGACACGAAAGCCAACGCTAAAAAAAACCAAAAGAGCTGTTTCTTGCCAACGCTCGACAGAAAGACAGAAAAAAGTAAATTTTATTCCAAATAAGTTAATATCTTTGCGTAAAACAAAAATATCTTGACAAAGATTGAAATAAATAGAATCAAGGTCGCTCTAGCAGAGACTAGAAGAAAAAATAAGTGGTTAGCTGAACAACTTGGGAAAGATGAATCAACTATATCTCAATGGTGTTCAAACGCAAGACAACCATCATTAGAGAACTTACATAAAATTGCTTTTGCATTAGAGATTGACATTCGAGAACTTTTAAATCCAACAAAAACTAACAATGACTAGCAAGAAAACATACATAGACCTTTTCGCAGGTTGCGGTGGACTTTCTCTAGGATTGTATAATTCAGGATTATGGAAAGGTAAATTTGCTATTGAAAAAAGTCCAGACGCTTTTGCAACGCTTCAATTTAACCTAATAGAGAAGGAAAATCATTTTGAATGGCCAAATTGGTTGCCAAAACAAAATCACGACATCAATGAAGTAATTAAAAACCATAAGGATAATTTAAAATCACTAAGGGGAGAAGTTGATTTAGTAGCAGGTGGTCCACCTTGCCAGGGATTTTCAACAGCAGGACGAAGAATTGAAGGAGATTCAAGGAATGAATTAATTAAGTCATACATCAAATTTATCAGATTGGTTCAACCTAAGGTTATCTTTTTTGAGAATGTAAAGGGTTTTACACAGAAGTTTGACAAAAACAAAATCAAGGGAAAAATCTATTCCGAATACGTTACCAATGCACTTGAATACGATTCTCCAAAAGGCGATTTTCAGGGTTATAAAGTTGAGGGCAGGCTGATTGATTTCTCAGAGTTTGGCATTCCGCAAAAACGAACAAGATTTATTTTAGTTGGTATTAGAAAGGATATTGCCAACCACGTAACGCCAAAAGGTTTTTTTGAACAAATCCAAAAGCAAAAAGAGACATTTTTAATTAAAAAAGGAATTGGATTAACAAATTCGTTGGAAGATGCTATTTCAGACTTGCTAAAAATTAATGAAGTTGTTTCTCCCGATACAAAATCATTCACAGCAGGTCTTTACAATCCAATTCAATCAAAATATCAAAAATTACTTAGAGGTAATGTTGATTCAAAAATTCCAGACAGCCACAGATTTGCAAAACACAGCGAGGACACATTAAGAAAATTCGAGTTTATTCTCCAAAATGCAGAAAAGGACAAAACGCTTTCAAAGGAATTAAAAGAAAGGTTTAATCTTAAAAAGAGGACGGTGATTCCATTATCAGGTAATAGACCTACACCAACAATAACAACCTTGCCAGACGACTATATTCACTATTGTGAACCTAGAATTTTTACTGTTCGAGAGTATGCAAGAATTCAATCATTTAATGATTGGTATGAGTTTAAGGGAAAATACACCACTGGAGGAAAAAGAAGAACTCAAGAAGTTCCGAGATATTCTCAAATTGGGAATGCAATCCCACCACTTTTTGGTGAGCAAGCTGGATTAATTTTAAACTCTGTTTTAAATGGATAAGGGTAAACTTAAATTTGATGTAAAAACAGGGATGAAAAACATCATTGGTAGAGATTTAATTACTGATGATTTTATTGCGATTTATGAGCTTGTTAAAAATTCTTATGACGCATATGCTGATTATGTAAAGATTTCCTTTAACAAAAACGAAATTATCATTTCTGATAATGGGAAAGGGATGTCTAAAGATGATTTAGAAAAAAAATGGTTTGCAGTCGCTTATTCCGCGAAAAAAGATAATACAGAAGATCAAGATTTAAAACGGGACTCCCATTTAAATAATCTTAAGTCGAGAAGATTTTATGCAGGTGCAAAAGGTGTTGGGCGTTTTTCCTGCGACAGATTGGGCGAAGATCTTGAATTAATAACTTCCAAAATCAATTCTAACATTACGTATAAAGTAAATGTAGATTGGCGTGAATTCGAAAAGGATGCCCAACAAAGCTTTGGTTCTATTGAAATTCCATTTGAAGAAATTGGGAATGAGTACATTTTTCCTCAAAAAAAACCTCACGGAACTATATTAAAAATTAAAAACCTCAACTCAACTTGGGATCAGGGAAAACTTCAAGAATTGAGAAGGTCACTTGAAAAATTAATAAATCCATTTTCTAAGGCAAATTCATTTAAAATTGAAATCGTAGCAGAGGAATTTATTGAAGTAGATAAAAATTTAGGAAATAATAGAAAAATCAATGGTGTAATTGATAACAGTATCCTTAAGGTACTTGACATTAAAACTACTCAAATTGAATTAAGCTTAAAAGGGGATACAATTACAACCAAAATTATAGACAGAGGTACACTAATTTATCATATAGAGGAACCTAATAATTATGGATCAATAATAGATGATCTTGAAATCAATCTTTATTTTTTAAACAGGAGTGCTAAAATTAACTTTGGGAAGTTGATGGATATTGAACCAACAAATTATGGGAACGTCTTCTTGTTTAAAAATGGGTTTAGGGTACAGCCTTATGGAAATGTTGGTGATGATAGTTGGGAATTAGATAACAGAAAACAACAAGGATATAATCGTTTTTTAGGTACAAGGGACTTGTTTGGAAAAGTTGATTTAACCACAGAGAACTTTGAACAATTCAAAGAAGTTTCAAGTAGGGATGGTGGTTTAGTAGGCACCCTTGGGAAAAAGATACTATTTGATGTTTTTAATGAAAAAGCGTTTTTAAGACTTGAAAGATATGTAGTCGGTGTTTTATGGGGTGAAGCATTTAAAAGAAAAAAATATTTTTTAAATGAAGAAATTGCTGATTTGCAAAGAGAGGGATTAAAACAAGATAAGGATAAGGATACTTACGAAGATGCATTAGGTAATATTGGAAGTAAGATTGACTTTGTAAATCTAATAAAGACCTTAAGTGATGATAAAGAAATTAAAATCATCGATTATAACAAAAACTTGGTAAGTTTTATAAATGAAAAGCTAGATATAGTACAACCCAAATTTATTGCAGATTTAGAAAAAATAGCAGAAAAAACCAATGATAAGATTCTTTTGGATCAAGTTAAATTAACAGAGGATAATTTTAACAAGATAGCGAAAGAGAAAGAAGATGCTGAAAAACGTGAAGAAGAAGAACGCAAAAGGCGAATTGAAGCTGAAAAGCAAGCCGAAATAGAAAAACAAAAAAGAGAGGAAGCTGAGAGAAAACAAAAAGAAGAAGAAGAAAAAAGAAGAAAAGCTGAACTTGAAACTTTAAAAAAAGAAAAGGAAAGAGCTGAAGCAGAATTAGCTAAAATTAAAGCCGAACAAAGGGCGAAGGAAGAAAAAGAAAAAAGCAAGGATTTATCTGACAAATTAAATATTGAAACCAAAAAAAATCAATATCTAAACGCAACCCGTAAAACTCTAAGTGATGATGCTGAACAGCTTGTTCACTCAATTGATTTGTATGTAGGGAATGCTTCAACCTACATCAATGAATTGATCACATCCAACATCAGCGATGAAGTTAAGACCAAATTATATTCAATAAAAAGTAACATTGATAAAGCGATAAAAGTATCTCAAATTATCATTAAGTCAAATTTTGATTATAAGTTTACTAATCAAAGAGTCAACCTACCAACATACATTTCAGAATACCTAGATGACTTGGCTGTCTCTTTTAAGGGTCTTAAAGTAAAAACAGTTAATCTTATAGAGAAATTTGTTCTAATAAACCCGATTGAAATTGATATAATTTTAGATAATATGGTTTCAAATTCGAGAAAAGCAAATGCTACAGAAGTTTTGGTAGAATTCAAACTAAATGACAAAAAACTGGAAATATATTACTATGATAATGGTGATGGATTGCCTGAAAACCTCCTAAAAAACTCTAAATCAATTTTTGAATTAGGTGTACGTGAGTCAAAATCAAAAGGCTCTGGGATTGGCTTATATGATGTCAAAAAAAGAGTTAATAGTTTAAAAGGCTCTATTGATTTTATAGGAAATAACAAAAAGCTTAAAGGTGCTTGTTTTAAAATTGTAATCTAATGAGTCAAGTTGAATTAAATTATTTAGTTTTTGATGATGATTCTGATGCTCCAAATCAGTATAACAACAAAATAAATATTGATGGTTGTCAAGTCAATCCTATTGTTATAAATCCTTTGGATTCATATAATGTTGATACGAATGAATTTGAATATGAAAAGTTTAAAACTGAAGTTTTAGAAAAGTCAAAAGGAAGAAATATCAACCTAATAATAACAGATTGGAATATTATACCTGATAATACCGATGGTTTTTTGGGTATTAAAGGTTGGGATATTATCGAAAATGTTTTAGAAATTAAGGATAAATGGAAAAGTAAAACATTTTTGATTTATTCTTCTGACATTAAAAAAGCCTCAGATTATGTTATTGGAAAAATAAAAAATGAAATAGAAAGTCAACCTGATGATATTATACCTGCACTAAACTTTATAAGCAAAGTAATTGAGTTAAAAGTTAAATTTTGCAGAAGAGACGATCAGCGTTTTCAGGAAATTAAAACATTACTTAGAGAATCAAATACTATTTCAAATGTTGTTTTAGATTCCATTCTTTCCTTTGATTCAAATATGGTAATAAACACGGGGAATTCTGATTTTGATGGTAAAAGAATTGCAGATATTCTGAACACAAATAGCTTAGATATAGGAGGGTTAAGATTTATTAAGGAATTTATTGATTTGTCCATTTCACATTATTCTAGACTGAATGAATAATTATGACAAAATATTAATCCTTCACGCTTTGGATAAGTCAACTAACTTTTTAAGCGTTTATGAGGATGAATTCAAAGGTTATTACTTTTCTTTTAATTCAGAACAAAAATCTATAAACCGTGCAAAAAGTCTATTGGGAGACTTGGAACGGAAATCATTGATTATTTATCTTGGTCACGGGAGTTCTTCAGGATTATATGAACCTGATGATAGTCATACATATGAAAAGTATTTCCTAGATGCAACTTGGGGAAATTACTTTTTTGACGAACACGACATATTTTTATTAAGCTGTAAATCAAATGAATATATCAAGAAAATATACAAATCAAATTCTTCTATTGGTTTTGGCAATATCATAAGTTCAAAATTTGAATTAGACCATCACAATGAAAGTAATACCATAAAAATTCCTTTAGAACAATGCGATATAGAAAGATTCAATGAAATCTATGTAAACTCCTCAATCAAAGTCATTAAAAAACTCGTCAATAATGAAATTTACTTTTTTGATGTTCCTAAATACCTTCGATTTATGATTAATTCTGATATCAATCAGCTTTTACTTGATAAAAACAATTCTAATAGACTTCAATTCTCACGACTATTATTTGATTTTAGAAATGAGTTTTTGTACAAGAAAAATCCAAAAGCTTAATAATGAAAATTTCCTCAAGCAACAGCCACACACATTGCCAAGCCGCACCAGCCAAAGCTCAAGCCAAAGCTTGGCAAAGAGTGTGTCTGTCCAACTGCACGACCAAAACGACCGAAAACCCAACGGGCGAAAAAGAACACCGAAGCGATAACAGCGTGTATGTGGCAATAGCGGGTGCAGTGGTACATCGAAGGTCTGTGCTTCTAAGAAACTTTGTTCTAAACGGACAGGAAAGTGCTTCTAATCCGCTACTGCACATAGTGTGCCGAGAAGCAGAACATCGGTAGAAGTAGCGTTCTGCATGCTTGCCTGAATTGGCAGGTAAACTGTAAATGAGATGGTGGAAGCAGTTGTAAGCCGAACCACCAGTGTCGCTGTTCAGGCAGAGGCACTAAACCACCAAATGGTGCTGAGGTAAAGAGCCTTGGTGCTGAGCGATTTGGAAAAGTTATGCCATGAGCATAACAGGTATGGGTATAGGAGTTGAACGTAAGTAAATTGCCGATGAGGTGTCGAGAAGTGGGTACATCCTGTCAAAAGCTACGGAGTATGAGACAGAGTGAAGAAGTATGGCAGAAGCCTGATTACCGGCCATACGACAGGCGTCATACAGGCAGCAAGAACTATATCCGGGCTTATTTACGGAACTCGGGAACCAGCATTGGGATGCAAAGGGAAAAGCACAATGGGATCACCTCAGAGGCTGAATATCAATGCCCGATGTTGGGACGGACTAACCTGTAGTAGCGATGAAGTTTCTGTAATGGAAGTGGAGCGAAGGGGTTAGGTTATACAGTTTCACAACAATAAACAACTCGAAAGAGGATGACTTTATGGAATGAGACAAAATCAGTACCAGTAAGCCGCGAAATGATTTGGGCGGCTTATAAGAAAGTGCGTTCCAACCAGGGTGGAGCAGGAATTGACCAGATAAGCATGGACGAATTCGATGCCAACCGGTCGAAACACTTGTACAAACTTTGGAACAGAATGGCATCGGGCAGCTATTTCCCCCCACCTGTAAAAGAAGTAGAGATACTCAAGAAAGACGGAAAAACCCGCAAGCTTGGCGTACC
>SWCB01004489.1_pt1 | contig 22291 bp, 8 predicted proteins | sample 4692901 | NCBI WGS metagenome assembly SWCB01 (sample SAMN10267276, study PRJNA491770) | bioreactor metagenome | isolation source: DHS bioreactor inoculated with subseafloor sediment | place: Japan: off Shimokita Peninsula | collected 2006-08 | reverse complement strand
CCAGGAGGTACGGCTCAATCCCCAGGTCGATCAGCCGCAGAACCGTGCCGACCGCGTCCTTGGTGTGCAGCGTCGAGAAGACCAGGTGCCCGGTCAGGCTCGCCTGGATGGCGATGCGGGCCGTCTCACTATCGCGGATCTCCCCGACCATGATGACATCCGGATCCTGGCGCAGGATGTAGCGCAGGCCACTCAGGAAGGTCACACCCTTCTTGGTGTTCACTTGCGTCTGACTGATGGCGAGGCCCACCGTGGAGAGTTCGTATTCAATCGGGTCTTCGACAGTCGTAATATTGAGTTCGCCCGCGCCGCGTTCGCCATGCGTCGCCAGCCAGCGCAGGGTCGTGTAGAGCGTGGTCGTCTTACCGCTGCCCGTGGGCCCGACCACCAGGAGCATGCCCTGCGAACGTCCGGCCGACTCAAGATAGAGCCGCTCCGTCGTTGCCGGCATGCCAAGGTCGGCAAAGTCCTGACGCCACTGTCCCTGCTCGTTGCTAAGCAGCCGTACCACGGCCCGCTCGCCGTAGCTGGTTGGCAAGGTGCTGATGCGCAGATCGACCGTCGGCGACTGCGGTGAATCTCCCACCATCACCGTCGCCCGGCCATCCTGCGGCACGCGCCGTTCCGCGATGTCCATCCGCCCCATGACCTTGATGCGGCTCACCACCGCCAGCGACGCCTCCGGCGTGAGTTCCTGCGCGGTGTGCAGGACGCCGTCGACGCGATAGCGCACCAGCGTCCGCTCCGCCAACGGCTGGACATGCAGGTCGCTGGCGTTGCGCCGCAGCGCCTCGAGCAGCAAGCGGTCCACGAGTTGCACAATCGGGCCCTTGCCCTCCACGGCGAGCAAGTTGCGTTCGACGCGGGCGAGAGCGCGGTGAACAGGCATACTGCCATTCAGCGCCCGCGACTCTGTCTGTGCGCCGTCACGTGATGCCAACCCATCAGGGGTAGCACCTGCAACTGCGCCGTCGTAACTCGCATCGATCAGGCGGACGATGACCGCATCTTCTGCGTGGACAACGCGAACATCTCTCTCAAGCAGAACACGCACGTTGAAGAGGGCGGTTTCCGGAGTCGACGCGGCACACCATAGCTCTTCGACGCCGTCCACTTCCCCCGCGCTAATGATGAGGTGACGCCGCGCGTACTCCCGCGGCACACGCTCAATGAACCGAACGCTCGGCCGCACTTCTCCAGGCGACTTACTCGCCAGGCTGGATGTCGCCTCCGTGGCCATCATCGCATAATCTCAGGCTCGACAATCGGCCAGCCATCGTCAACCACCGCTTCGAGCAGGCTCTGCTCACTGATGGCGCGAAGGCTGTCGAAGCTGTCTCGCCGCAGCACATCAGCCCGGATGAAGACATAGAAACGTGAACGACTGTTCGATCGCGAACGGCTCTTGAAGAGTTCGCCAAGGAGAGGGAGGCCGCCGATCCCGGGAACGCGCGACTCGGCATCGCCCATGGTGGTCACCTCAATCCCGCCGACTACCACCGCATGCCCATCCGGAATGGTCACCGCACTCTGCACGCTGTTCTGCTGGCGCGGTGGCGGCAGGTTGGCAGTGCTGCTCTCGCCAACGAAGCTGCTCAAACTGACGGAGTAGTCGAGCACGATGTGGTCGGCCTCAGCGATCTGCGGACGAATAGAAATGTTCGTGCCCGCATCCTGCGTGCCGCCGAAAGAAGTGGTCGCCACCGTGTCGCTGGCGTTGACCGAGGCGAACGGCTCCTGCAGGACGGAGTTGAACGTCGCCTGCTGGTTGTTGCCAACGAGCACGCGTGGTCGACTGAGCGTCCGGCCGTCGCTGACGGTCTCCAGGGCCCGCACGACGATGCTGTATTCCTTGGGGCTGAGAACGCTGCCGGTGAATCCAATCCCCGACCGGCCAGGCGCTGTCCCATCCAGGGGATCAACACTACCCAGACTGAAGAGCGATGAGAGGCGCAAGACGGTGGAGCCGTCGATCGTTATCCTCTCAAGCTCCACACCAAGATCATGCGACAGCCCTTCGTTGAGACTGACGATGATCACCTCAAGCATCACTTGCGGCTGGCGTACATCCAGCTCTGCGATCAGCGGCTCAAGTTCGTCGAGTAGCTTCGGCTCGCCCACGGCGATGATGCGATTCGTGCTGGCGTCCGCCGTCAGGACGACGCCCGCAGCTTGTTCCTCGCCTTCCGGGTCGTTTGAATCGGATCTTCCGTCTAATCCCGAGATGGAACCATTGACTCGGCTGCGGCGTTCGCCCGCATACGACGAGCCAACTGCAGTCTCGTCGATTCCGATGCTGTTCACTTGGCTCGACCCCCCGTCGCCAGATGGGTTCGATACCAACACGCCGGCGCTCACGAGTTGGGAGAGCAGTTGCGTCACTTCCTGCACACTGCGATTGCGCACCGGGAAGACACGGATGACGCGCCGACTCTCCGGCCCACGGGTATTGAGGCGCTCCACAATCTCGGCCACGCGCTCGTGCTGTCCCGGCGTAGCGGTCACGATCAGCGAGCCGGTCAACTCATCAGCAACCACACTGCCAGTCTCGGCATCGGAGTCCCGGAGGATGGCCTCGACCAAGCCGGCCGCGCTGCTGACACTGTCGTACTCGATGCCGTAAGTGCGCGTCTCAGTCCGTTCCCGCTGATCCGCGAGCTTGGCGAGTTCCTCCCAAGTCGCAAGTTCCGCCTCCGGCGCCATGACCAGGATGCCGTTGCCGGATGGCGACGATCCAACCTCGCCACGCATCGTCTCGCCCGTGGCCTTGCTACGCCGTTCGGCGAGCTCCACGACCGCCTCGGCAAGCTCCGCTGGTGACAGCTCGAACGCCTCGATCTCGCGCATGATCACACGCTCCGCCGGCTGGTCTGCGGCCAGGAGGGCGGCCACGATCCGATCCACCCGCTCGGTGTAATCGGCGATCATGAGTTGGTGCTCGCCCGGCCCCACGTTCAGGGAACCAGCCCTTGAGAGCTGCAGCTTGGCAAGTCGCTCGGCCTCGTTGCCTTCAATATGACGAAGGGGTAGCAGCACCGCGACGTACCCCGCTCGCACAAGACCTTCGTCAACTGAGAGGTGCCCCTTGCCAGGCGGTGCCGTCGGCTCCACCAGCGCCGCCGCCTCGGTTGACTTGACAACACGAAAGACACCGCTGCTGGAACGACGGATCGTCGTCAGGCCTCGCGAAGCAAGAAGATCGTTGACGGCATGCCAAAGTGCGCTCGGCTCCAGGCCCTGTGGCGATCGCAGCGTGACCGTCCCCGTGAGATCGTTCGGATCGTACTCAAGGTTAAGGCCGAGCTCTTCCGCCACCAAGTCGACCAGGGCACGCAACTCAATTTCCGCAGCGGGCTTCAGCCGACTGGCATCTGGTGGACCATCGGTACCCAGCACCGAAGTGGCAGCAAGTGAGACGACAAGCACGAGCGTTTGAAGAGGACTTCGCATTTAACCCCTTCGTCAGGAGTGTGGAAGTTCCAATTGGTACCGCGTAATCGAACATGCTGCAATAGGCAGAGTCGAGATTTGCGCGTTGAGACTCGGTCTCCACCCAAGCGCGCGGCGCACAGAACAGACAATTCACTTGGCGCTCTCTATGACTCGCCCGGCAGCACGCCACGCGGCGCCAGCGGCCTGTCTGTCCTGCAACTCTATAACGTACAACGATATGGATCGCCTGACGCAACGTGTGGGCCGCATCTTCGACTCTCCCTCGAAGGCATTCGCCGGTGGACACCCCCCAACAGGCTATATTCTTCGACCCAAAAAATCGCTTGACCACCCACTTATCGGCATTACACTCGACATCAGTCTTGCTCGTGGTGAGAAAGACCTCACCACATTGCAAGCGGGCGGAAGCTGATTGGGCGTATCCTGCAAGAGGATCGAGGGTATCGGTGCGTACTCGTGTTGAACAGCTTGACTCTGATCTCTCCGGCCCACGATCCGCTGGATACACCTCTCTTGTCTCCCGTCTTCTTCGCTCGGGCAGCCAGCACAGCTCTTCGCATCATCCATGCGGCGCTTCCGGGCGAATCCCCCACACACTTCAAGCGCGCATCGACTTCCCATCGTGGCCGCTGTCACGTTTCATTCCCAAGAAGGGGTCCTGTGATGGTCTCTCACACACCTAGGCGTCTCTACAACTCCCTGTCTTGTATCGGCTTGTCTGCAGCATGCCTGCTCATCATGGGCCTACCGCTGGGAGATGTGACCGCTGTCGCAGACGACTGCAGTGATCACTCCGATGTCGGGGGATGCGCTCCTGCGGCCGACGAGGACGGCTGCGACATGGCGGCGTCGTTCCCAGCGCCTGGCGGCAAGCTCGCATTCCGGAACTGGTGCTTCGGCGTCTCACATGCGACTGAGGGACGGCTTGGGATCGACGAGTGGGACTTCGCCGAATGGGGATATGTCCGCAACTTCGACCTGGCCATAGGACGCATTCCCCCCAACTTTGCTCCCAAAGCACAGAACATCCTCAACAGCACTAGCCCCCTGGTGCCCGCCGATGCGGGCTACTCAACAGGCCCAAGCGTTGCCCCCAGCCGGCCGCTGATCGCTGATGAAGTGGATATGATCACCGGCAGTCCACTGCTCTCAAACGTTGATCTCGAACTGCCGTTCGGGGGTGCAACGTTTCGTCTGTTGCGATCCTACTCTGAGGCGGGTCTGCTTGATCGCGTCGGGTTCTGGGGAGGGAGCAGGGACCAGGTCGGAGACGCAGGAGCGGTCAGTGAGACTCCACCTCAAGCCCCGATTGGCGACCAGCTTTGGAACTGGGCGGCTCAGGGGTGGATGCTAGGTGAAGCACCGCTATTCCTAATCCAGGCCAATTACGCTCATCTGAACCCAGAGGACGATGAGAGCCGCACTCGATGCATCTTCATTCCGGATGCCCACCACTCGATCCCATTCTTCCTGGTCAATGACGACGCCGAGACCGCGGAGGAGATGATCTACGAGGCGCCGCCCCGATTCGGTGCGTCCCTCGAACACAATGGCGACAGCATCGGATGTGACCCCGCATACGGAAGATGGCAACTTGACACAGATGGCGCCCTCCTTGGGCCGAGCGAGTGGTACGTGTGGATGCACAACCACAGTGTCAAGTACACGATCGAGCCGGTCTATGACGCTGTGCCCTTCGTCTCCGACGACGGTGATGCGACTGTTCACTCACTTCACGAGGTCCCTCCCGACTATCTTGTGCCAACGACGACGGTTGAATGGTCCAAGCGAGACGCATATGGCATTCCGTTCTATGGCCTCGTGACGTCAATCGAGGACCGCCTGGGCAATCGCATCGAGATCACCTATTGCGATGCCACTCGTGCCTACGATCAGAACGGCCCCGACGGCGACTCTGACGACACCTATGACTGGCTGGAGGGGAACGACGACTGTGAACCCTGTGCCCACAACTGCGCCGAGCGCGGACAGATCAAGACGGTCAAACTCCGGAATGCTGACGGAGAAGTTGACTGGTCGTTACACTACATCTATCGTACGTATGCGGATCTGCCGCGCAAGCTTGCACTCGGCTCCACAAGCGACGACAAGGCTTACAACTACAATAATCATCACACTCTGGCGATGATCCTCATCTATCATGATGATGTCGATGGGCTCGATCTTCCCTGCTACACCATCGATTTCTCCGACTGCTCTAACTGGGCGCCAGTTGGCACTGGAGGACCCGGTGGCGACACAACCGGATACGCCGCTGCCTATGCCTGCATTGAGGCGCAATTCCCGTTTCCTGCCGGCTGGGTGTACAGCCTTCGCTACCTCTACCTGGATCACTGGGCAGATACCGGTGCGGACGAGATCTTCGGATCCCAGGTGCGAACGCCGTCGCTGGGGCACAGGAACGGCAGGCCCATTACCGAGGGACAGCAATGCGGCGACGGCGATCCGGCCGACATCACACACAGCCAAACCCGCGCGCCACTGCTTCTCCAGGTCACACTGACGGACCTGAGCGAAGAGAGCGGTGAGGCTGAGGAGAGATTCCAGCACACGGTCTATCGCTACACCGGCAGTCGAACTTACGAACCGACCGCAAATGGTCCGGTACTGGACAGCGTGTACTTGCCTTCTGACCTGAAGCGGCTTGAGATTGATCTGATCAAACACAGCAGCTCTGTAGTTGATGACATGGATCTCTTCCCGGAGAATCTGCACGCGTTCGATGACTACACATACGTGAGTGGTTCGCGTTGGGATGAGAAAATACTCTTCGGCGACCCCACAGAGGGCACAGATCGCCATCTGAGTGACTACGCTTCGCTTCGCCTAGAGCGCTGGAGCACTGCGGATGTCGGCATCTTCTGGGATCCTCTCACGCCAACCGGCACCACATACGCAGTGCACTGCGACACATTGCCTGATGGCTCACATTACGGGACGCCTTGGTACGCCGGCGCCTGCTACGCATACTCTGGGTTTCACAACGAGTTGATGACGAACTATCTTCTGGGGTCTGGGAACCACTATGGCCAGGGCAAGAACGCAATGGCTATGCATGACGGTGTCTGCTTGGTTTCTGATCGCAAGGGAGCAGGGCCACCGACCACCCGGCGCATCTACCGATTCCTGTTGCTGCCGCACTCGAATCTAGTACCCAATGCCACAAAGGACAACAGCCATAGCAACTTCCCTTCTGATCTGAGGGAGTCGTGGCACTACAGGATGCACGGAACTTGGTCTCGGTTCGAGCCCGATCTCGATACCGAGTTCACAACTGAGAGCTGGCTCACCTCCGCTATCTGGCAGTCAGCAGCCTCACATCCACATATGACTCTGCTTGACGTACCACTGTGTCGATCCATTCTCCACGAGCCATTTGTCTACGATCGCGGTATCTATGAATGGTCGAGTGAAGTCCCTGCACCTGAGTTGGCGCCATGGGACGACCCGGTATGGGTTACCGTCGTCGACGAACACCCCTCTCTCGAGAACGCCATCGGCCTGGCTTACCACTGGGAAGCGGTAGACGATATGCTCCTGGACGAGCGGCCACTTAGCCGACGCGTCGTCGCCATGAATGCTGCCGGCTACGTCCTGTGGGAGAAAGAGTACGACCTCGAGACCGGCGAGATGACAGGCGCCGATGGACTCTGGGAGGAGTATCACTACGACTGGCACGAATACGGTCGTTTTGGTCCGGGTGAATACACCTGGGAAGATGTCACCGGTGATGGCGGTGAGCCGGATGGATTGGATGACGACACCGGCACGCCGTGGAAGCCCTGCGGCCGCTTGCTGGAACATCGGACGTTCGGCTGGAGCGCCGCCAAGGTCGCGGAGATCGGCAGCCAAGGTGACGGCGGCGACCCGGGCGATGCGCTCGAACCGTCCGACGGCCTCGTCTACGTCTACGACTACCACACCGTCGATCACGAGAGCCCCTCCATGCAGATCGGGGCGAAGGGGGTTCGTCTGGGTTCGGATGGAACCAACGACACTCGCTGGCGGGAGCAGTTCATCCCTGATGAAGCTCGACCGGAGATGCTGCGGCACGAAGTGCAGTGGTCGGACCCGACCGTGACGACGCTGCTGTCCTACAGCACGGCTTTCACGGAGGCGGAGCTGCTCAACCCGCCAGCCGGCCAGGCGATGACGACGCACTCCTATCGTCTGGGCGGCGACCCGGACGGACGGGCCGATGAGCGGCCGATCGAGGCAGAAATCACGGTCTTCCCACCGACCGCAGAGCGGCCCGGCGCTGCCGGGGCCTCCGTGGTCTTCCCTTTCCGCGTCCGGGAGACCGTCGAGCGCGGTGACGGCGGACGGGACATCTGGAACGCGGTCGGCCTAGCACGTGACCTGACCGGCCTGCTTGAGGGCGAACCGCTTACGATGCCGGCAAGAGCGAGTCTCTTCGGCGGTGCTGATCTTGCGGAGGCACGACTTGAGCTGGCTCAGTTTGACAAGTGGGGCCGAGAGACGCTGACCCTTCGCGACTACGACGACAGCGCCTGGGCGCTCGGCGAGGAGGAGTATCTCGAGGGCGACGAGCCGCCCTTCCCTGGCCAAGCGATCACCCGACTGAGTGACCACTGGGTTCGCGTCCCCGCAGGTGAGGGCGAGAATGCCTGGACGCGACGATCCTACGACCAGCGCGGACGCATGAGGCGGGTCGAGACGTACACGGGGCGTGGCGTTGAGTGGATGTACTTCGAGCGTGACCTCGATGAAGTCACGCTTCCTGGAGTCAACTTCTTCGCGGACCTAATCTACGAGACGCGAGAGTACAACGTCGTCTACGGCGCCTGGGGCGTCATCACCCAGACACTTCCCAAGGGGCAAATCAAGTTCGACGAGCGAGTCCCCTTCTTCACCACAAACCTGGCGTACGTCGGCATGCCCGGGCTGATGATCGAGACACTGATCGAGAACCAGGAGGTCACCTGGGAAGGGTCCTTGAGTGGTGCTCCCGACGGGGAGGAGACCTACGAGCTCGACCTCTCTCTGGAAGTCGATCGCGAGCCCGGCAGCGGCTCGGTCGACTCCATATCCGTCCGGGCCAAGAATCACGACAGCGCCCGAACGACGGATGTGAACATCGGACGATGGGGCACCATCGAGCGGACGAAGCAACCGGATGGCACGATCACACGGATCGTCAAGGACACGCTGGGCCGGGACCACTACCGCTACATCGGGACGAACGATACGGGGCAATTCTGGAGTGGCAACGATCTCGGCAACGAGGACAACATGCTGCTCACGGAGATGTTTTCCTACGGCGAGGGCATTCACGACGCGCGGAAGCTGACGCAGACAGCTCAATTCCAGGCTGGCGATGCTGGACAGTACGGCTCCTGGGACGAGGGGGTTCCGAGCGATCCTTCGGACGACGTCTTTACCCCGCCAGCCGAGCTGGTGGAGGCCGACTCGGTGGAGATCTACTCCTACGACGAGCGGATGCGTCTGGTGACAACGATGCTCGGCTCGGACCCACAGACGCCATCGCTGTATCGGTGCGAGTACAAGGATCATCTGGATCGGACCCGTTTCGTGGCGGAGTTCGGACGCAGTGGGCCCGGCAGCGTCGATCCAAGCGAGTCTAGCTACGACCAGGGACTTCCAGACGTCGTCGATGATCTGCTGGACGCCGATCCGCTCAGCCTGGTCGAATCGATCTACGACGGCCTGGGGCGCGTCATCGAGACGCGAACCTACGACGTCAGCGACGCCAGCGGCAAGAGCTACCTGGCCTCGCGGTGGTACTACGACGTCGAGGGCCGGGCGAGGTTCATCGAAGACTCCAACGGCGGCATCACGCAGACGCGGTATGACAATCTCGGCCGCGTCGCGAGCATTGCCTCGGGCCACGACTTTGACACGTCGGGAGTCGATCCGGTCCTCATCGAGGCTACGCGCACGGACAACATCTACGACGCCTCCGAGCAGCTTGTGCAAGTCGACCAGTGGTCTCGGGTCATCCAGCTCGATAGCACGCAGGCTACGCTGGATGTGACAAACGGCGTTCGGCAAACGACGTGGTACTTCCACGATGCAGAAGGCCGAGTGACTGCGAGCGTCGATCTGGGTGTCGGCGGAAGTGCGGCGGCCGACGAGTTCGTCGTTAGCTCTGGCGATACCACGCATGTGCGACCGGTCACTACCGACCCCTACGAGCCTGTGTACGACGAAGTCAACGACCAAATAGTCCTGGTGGGCTTAGACCCATTTGATGTGATGGTTTGCCTCACGACGGCAGGCGTCAACGACTACGCCCGCCTCACCATCACCTGTTACGACGAGGATGGCCACAAGATCCTGGACGAGGCGCCGGACGGGAGCCGCACCCGCTACTGGTACAACGGCTACGGCGAGGTGCTGGCGGTGAGCCGAAACCACCAAGCCAACCCCGTCGATCCCGAGAGCGTCGAGCGTATCGCCTACCGCTACGATGCGGCCGGGCGGCTCGTGGCGATGGCGGCGGTATCGCCTGACCATGATCCCTCTGTCGCACCGGAGACTCCTCCGCAATCCTCGACCGCGTACAATCCCATTGTCTACTGGGGCGCTGATGATGGCACCCTCCAAATCACCGAGATCGAGTACGGCGCGAGGGTTGTCTCGGACGTTTACCCCGATGATCCAGACCGGGCTTGGAGCAGGAACGGCGGCTTCATCGGCAAGGTGCGCTACCCAGATCCAGTGACCGGCCAGCCACTCGACAATGATCCCAATGATCCAGACTCGGACGCCGATCTTGAGTTCACCTACTACGCCGATGGCTCCCTGCACTCAAGATCTGACGGGCGAGTGAATGCAACAAGCGGTAAACGGCTCACGTTCCAACACGAATACGATGAGCAGTCGAGGCTGACCAAGACCACCGTCCTCAACCTCCCGGATCCACCGGTTGGATCCTTGCCGGCGGATCTCATCGAGCGGATCGAGTACGTCTACCACGACACCGGCGACATCTGGAAGGCGACGGCCTACGACGATCCCACCGCCGGCGACATCGTCGCGGCTAACGAGTTCCTCTACAAAAAGGAGGATCGCGGCAACCTCTCCGCGGAGCTGCAGGAGTACGGCAGCGCCACGATCGCCGACGAGACAGACCCCGACGCCTCCCCGCGCACCAAGTACGCCTGGGCCTTCAGCTCCGCCGACGCGACGGCAAGCGGCGGCTCGCAGACCCACGGCTACAACTACGACCGCCTCTCGGTCATGCAGTACCCCTATGCCCGCTCTGGCGAGTACCGAACGCTGCACTTCAGCTACGGCGTCGACAGCGACTCCTTCGAGAGCGCCTTCAATCACCTCACCGCAACCGAATCGCGCATGGATGCGGCGGTCGGCTCCGACCACGGCCTCATCGCCACCTACGGTTACCTGGGTGATGGGCGGCGCATCGGTCGCACCTGGAACAACGACGGCCCCAGCGGCTCTCAAACTGCTGTCGAACTCGTCACGCCAACCAGTGACACAGGCTACACACACCTCGATCGCTTTGGCCGCTTGAAGGACTTGCACTTCCAACGCGACGACGGCCAAGGCGGCAAGGAGACGGTGCATCAGTACCAATACCTGCGCGACGACGCCGGCGATGTCCTGGCCTGCATGACTACCCAACTGGATCAAGGCGGCGACACACGCGACAACGTCTATTCCTACCTCTACCAGTACGACGGCCTCAAACGGCTCATCCGAGCTGAGCGAGGCAAGCTGGCGACCGACATGCAGTCCATGGAGCCGCTCCTCGGCTCCCGACAGATCACCTGGGGCCTCGACTCCCTGGGCAATTGGTCGGTCAGCACCGTCGCAGGCCGAGAGGAGCTTGAGGATGCTGCTGGCGACGGGACGTACGACTATCCCGCAGAGCTTGCTTTTACCGACATCGTCAACCAGCGCAACGAGATCGAATCGCGCACCGGCCAGACCGCTTACATCTACGACGAGGTCGGCAACCTCATTGCCGACAATGACTTCTACTACATCTACGACGCCTGGAACCGGCTCATCCAGGTCAGCGAGTGGGACGGCACGACAGGCACGACCGGCGACTGGATCATCCACTACGCCTACGACGCCTTCGGTCGCCTGATCGCTACCCAGCGACCCTGGCCCGGCAGCCTTGACGAGGTGCGCACCACCCGTCACTACTACGACGGCACCCGCCGAATCCAGGATGTCCACATCGACCCGGTCACGGGTGTCACGCCGCCCACCCAGAGCGCAATCCCAGCCGAGGGCAGCGGCAGCCAGGCAAACCCGATGGTCAACGTTTACGTGGCCCGGGACTACATCCACACGCCCGGCTACGTGGATGAGTTGCAGTGCATGATCGACTCCACGGGTGCGATCGAGCACGTGCTGCAGGATGCCAACTACAACGTGGTCGGCATCCTGGACGGCGAGGCCGACCTCCTGGCCCAGTACGTCTACGATCCGTACGGCTCACTGGTGGCGGGCGACATCGATGTAGGCGTGGAGAGCACCGTCGGCCACCAAGGCCTCTTCTTCGACCGCCTCGACGCCGACCTGCAGTCCCAGCAGTTCACCGTCCTCCCCGACGGCCAGGGCGGGTTCCTCGCCCCGGTCGCAGGCATCTACCACAACCGTAACCGCACTTACCATCCGGAGTTAGGCCGGTTCTTGCAGAGGGATCCGAATGGGACAGGTGCAAGCTACAATGGCGGTCTGAGCCGAGCAGGATCGCCGCCCCACGTCATCGTCGGCATCGTCGACGTGAGCGCACACTACATTGACGGTCAGAATGCCTTTAGGTATGTCAGATCCAGCCCGGTCAATGCCACAGACGCAACAGGGATGTTCCTTGACTTGCTCATCGGGACCAGTACCGCACTTGACATGTATGGCAACTACAACGGCGAGGTTGTAAGCAACGGCATGGAGGTTGTGGCCTTTCTCGTGTCAGCGCTGATGGAATCGGCAGCGATGCAAGAGGCGGACCTGGAATGGGCCTCAGATTGGGACGCGACGGACGACTGGATGAATCCAGATGTGTGGGGAGGAGTCGAGTCGGAGTTTGGTGTGGCGTTTGATTCCGACACATCAGCCATCACTATGGCTGGCGGTTGGAACAAATGGATCGAGCGGGGCATGAAGATGCATCGGCTTTTCTCAGATCGGATGAAGGAGATCGGCTGGATTGCCAACAAGTGCATTCCAGGGACCAGAATACGGCCCGATGCCATCCACTTGGCAAAGAAGATCATTGTTGAGCTCAAGCCCAATAATCCCCGGGCGATTCGAGCTGGAATCAAGCAGCTCGAACGATATAAGAAGGCAGCCGAAAAGGCGTATGGTGGAGCGTTCCACGTCATGGTGGAGGTGTACGATTGACTCAGGCGCGCAATTTTGACGCGGCGGTGAAAGCAATAGTCCGGTCTGCGGCATCCGCCGCGGGATGGCGCAGTTCAGGATCTCGTATGTGGATACGAGGACCGGATCACAAGATCGCGATTTGCTTGCAGCGGCCGTTCGCCGGCAACTCGTATCAAGCGCACATTTCACTCTATCTTGATCGAGATTCAACCTCTCTGGCTGATGGAAGCGAAGACTCTTTCTTTCCAGCCTCCTTGTTGCTAGGTGATGATGGCGGTGTTGGCTTCAAGGCGCTCTCCTCTGAGACCGGTCAGTGGATCGGAAGCGAAGAAGAGAGAGCTTCGGCGATCACGAGGATGCTCATTGACCGACTTGTGCCGATTGGGCACAAGATGGGCTCACGCGAGGGGATCTTGGAGGTGGTGTGTTCGCACGGACTTGAGAGCTACCTCACTGTCTGGGTACGAGAACATCTTGGCATAGCGGACAAGCGAGGCAGCGAAGATCAAGGGTGAAGAGAGGAGACCTGAATACGCCCGGCAGATCAAGTAGCGGATCGGCGCGTAGCCCCTCGAGATTGTGGTCGACACCTGCTGGTGGGCGATTCCAATGAGCGGTCGGTTATCATGATCCATTACAACAAGGCGTGCACGATGAGTAGGCTGCAGACACTTCTCGATGACGTGCAAGAGGAGACGCTCATTCAGCCAGATGGAAGTGAGTTGGCGTCGGATCGACAGCCTCCAGTCGATCACGCCACACTTGTAGCGCACGAGCGTAGTCTGGGTACATCGGTACCAACACAACTGCGAGAGCTACTCTTGGTCTGCAACGGCACAAGCATCTATGGGCATCGTATCCAATGTATCTCTCTTGGCGACATGTCGGGCTCACGATGGGCCTGGATGGACTATCAGAGATTGCCGTCAGATGTGCGACTGCTGACGACTCACGCCTGGGGGTGCGAGCGTGACGTAGACTGCATCGCACTCGAAGGATCGGAGTTCCCTGAGGGGTCGATCGTCTTCGTCAACGGCGATCCGAATCGGTGCGTCTGCTATCAGCCAAATCTACTCAACTGGCTGCAGGCGCTTGTGGCCAACGCCCGCAGAGATCGAGGCGTGCTGCACCCTCGCCAGTACGCCAAGCATGGCCTAGCACTCGACGAATGTGTGGCCGGCGAGGTGGTTCGAGCCGCTGTTGAGAAGGACTGGGATATCTTCTCCATGGAGCACGATCACTCGAATGACCCCGCCGAACTGCGCAGCCTCGCCGAGAAAGCGGTCGCCTCGCAGCCACGACGCGCCCCCTTCGATCCGATGCGGCCTCGCCCCATTCCCCTCCCCCAAGGGCCTTCGCAGCCGCACTATGTGCCGACCTCGGACAGCGAGACGGCCCGCCTGCTTGCCAGTTGGCAAGGCGTCGAACTGGTGCCTGAAGACGAGCAGCCGATGTCGATCGAGCTTCGTCCGGGCGCCCCGCTGAGGCGCTTAGCCCAGCACGAGCAGGCCATCGAACAGGAACTTCCCGAGCAGTACCTCGACTTCTGGGCCACAACCGATGGGCTCCAGCTTGGCTTGCACGACATTCTCAGCCTCAGCCGGCACGTGATCCTGAAGGACCACCACCTCATACGCATCGTCGACTGGGGCAATGGCGACTTCGACTGCGTGGCGCTGGAGGGTTCGGGCTTCCCGCACGGATCAATCGTCTTCTGCAACCACAACCCGGATGTGGCGGTTCAGGTCGCGGAATCCATCCTCGACTGGCTGAAGCGTCTCATGGAAGAACATCAAGCCGCCCATGGCATTTGCCATCCGCGCGACTACTGGGTGCCGCGTCATCACAAGGGTGTCTATGCGCACGTCTGTGAAGCGCTCAAGGACATCGACTGTGAGCTGAACCGTTAGCTGCGGGAGAACGGTCTCTGCCCTCCATCCGCACGCTGGCCTCGCACATCATCCCACGCGGCATCAATGCATCACGGCCATCAGGATCAGTAGTCCGCTGAACAGCCGTTGCCGTCGCCTCGGGAGTGACGCCCTGCTCTACTCGGCCCTGCTGGATCGACTCACGCACCGCTGCCACATCATTGAGATGAACGGCGAGCGCTACCGCTTCCGCGAGTCGGTGTCGGCCAGCAAGCGGGGAAAGGCGGAGAACGCGAAATGAAACGATTCACGGCAGGCCAGCCAACGATATCATCTGACCCAGGTGGGCCCGCTTTGCGCGCCGGGGTGGGCCCCGTTTACACGCCGATTGCCAAGAATCGGATCGAAGTTGGACGTGAACGGGCTCCTGGAACTCATTCTGCAACGTTTCGCAATACTTATCCTCGTTCATGTCGCATGCGGCCTGAGCCAGTAGGATCTTCTGCTCGTCTGTTGACCCTTCCGAAAGATTGAAATCAACACCAGTCGCCTGGCAGAAAGTCTGCAGTAGTTTCTCCCAGGTTGGATACTCCAAGGCTGACAGTCCCGATCCCACGAAGACGACAGAGTCCTTCCGGTCAGCGATCCTCGCCAACACGTCGAAGTGCCCAGTTGACATGGGGAATCCACTCACGGCGTCCCCATGATAACACCCCGTGGCGCTACGGCATTCGCCACTCGCCGCTGTGTACCACCAACCCACCCCAGCGACGAGGCGCTCCGCGTGCCACTGGGTGCTCGCCACCCAGTGCTGACCACGATCAACCCACCCCAAAACGTGGTGCGCGCAATCATGCGCACACCCGTGACCCACCTCCACCCCGCCCCATCTCAAAACGCGCCCGTTTCGTCATGAAACGCACCAAAACGCGCTTCCCACGACCGACTTTCCCGCGAATTCGACTCGAAACAGCACGCCAAAAACCACAAGAGGCACGTTCCTGCTCAGCCGACTGACCATCGGTCGCGCTCGTGCGCACCGCGCTGACCAGGCCGCCGCTTGCCGGCGTAGCAGTCCCCAATCCTGCGCGCCGGACCGACTCCGTAGCAGACACTAACCCCCCCAAACCCCCCTGTTTCGAAGCCAATCCGCTGCGAAACGTGCGCACCAGACTGACCGCGCGGGCCCGCCTGCCCGCGATGTGCGCAGCAGGCGGTACCATGCGCCCGTGACCCCTCGCACCGTCAAACTTCCCAGCGCTCTCGCGGAACACGCCCGGACCGTGCGGCTCGGCCCCACTGCCGCCCCGGCTCTGCTGGTCCATCCGGACTGGGCAACCCCTGCTCCCACCATCGTTTGGATGCACGGCAGAACCGTCAGCAAGGACTACGACCCCGGCCGATACCTCAAATGGCTTCGCCACGGCTACGCCAGTTGCGCCCTCGACCTCGTCGGGCACGGCGATCGCTACGACGCCCACTACCACGAACCCGCCCATACCCTCCAAGCAGTCGAGGAAACCCTCGCTGAATTGGATGGCGTCGTTGAAGCCCTAAGTGATTGGCAACACGGGGTTTTCGATGCGAAGCGAATGGCCCTGGGAGGCATTTCCGCGGGCGGCATGGTCACCCTGGCACGCTGCTGCGACCCCCACGCCCCCCACGAATTTCGCTGCCTGATCGTCGAGGCCACCGCCGGTGACTGGGCGTTTCAGCGGCAGCGGGCCCTGCTGGCGGCGGATGTCGTGGAACGCTTGAATCCGATCGACCGGCTGGACCACTGGGCGCAAGTGCCGATCCAGGCGATACATACGGAAGCAGACGAGTGGGTGCCCGAGGCGGCCATGGCGGTATTCATCGAGGCGCTGCGGCAGCAGTACCGCGACCCAAGCCTGGTTGAATACGTGACGTACGCCAAGACCGGCGCTCCTGCGGAGCATGCCGGCTTCGGAAAGAAGACCCGCGACGCCCGCGAGCGCCAGATCGCCTTTCTTGACAAGCACTTACGCGATGGAGCCGGGCAGCCGACCGACGGGGCGCGATCCGGATAGAATGGGCCGCAGACGACGCCCTGAGAGCCTCCCTAAACAAGTGATGGACAACGGGTTATGACTTCCGCCCGCACGCCCCTGGCCCGCCTGTTCTGCATGGATTGGCGTACGCGCACCCTGGCGCGGACGGTGCTGCTCAGCGTCCTCGTGGGCCTGCTTGCGGGGCTGTCAGCCAGGGGATTATCGGAACTCCTCGCCCTGGGCACCGGCCTCATCCTCGACCGCTACCCCAACACCGACGTCCACAGCGTCGGAGCCTTCAGTTGGCAACGTCTGCTCGCACCAGGGCTTATGGGCCTGATCTGCGGCATCGTCCTCTATCGCCTGCTCCGCCTCACCGATCGCCAGGGCACCGAATCCTACGTCTACGCCTTCCATCACGGCCGAAGCAGACTCGACTTCCGCGTGCCCTTAATCAAGGCCCTGGCAGCAGTTGGCGTCATTTCCTGCGGCGGCAGCGTCGGCCCCGAGGGACCCATCGCTGCCCTGGGCGGTGGGATCGGCTCCAGCGTCAGCCGAAAATTCGGCATGAGCTCCCGTTCCATGCGGGGCTATCTCATCGCGGGCTGTGCCGGCGGCGTCGGGGCCATCTTCCAGTGCCCCCTCGGCGGCGCCCTCTTCGCCTCCACCCTCATGTACCGCGAGCCGCACTTCGAAGCCAAGTCGCTGATGAAGGCAATCATTTGTTCTGTAATAGCTTACGCGGTCTTCATCGCCTTCAAGGACGAAGGGCACCACCTGCTCGACAACGCCAACACGCTGCGCTTCGAGAGCCCGGTGCACCTGATCTGGTTCCTGCTACTCGGTTTGGCGTGTGCGGCGGCGACGGCGACGCTCTGGGCCAGCGTCCGCCTGACCGAGCACATCCGCGAGCGGAGCAACATCCCGATCTGGCTTTGGCCGGCCATCGGCGGGCTGCTGGTCGGGGCGATCGCCTGCGTCCTGCCCCAGGTGATGGACTGGCACTACGCCCTCGTACAAACCGCGATGGATGAAGCACTTAGCCCCGAGCTCTTCTCGGATCTCGAGGTGCAGTCCTGGGCCTACTGGGCCCTGCTTTTTGGGTGCATCGTGGGCGCGAAGTGCCTGGCGACGGGCATCACGGTCGGCTCGGCCAACGCCGGCGGACTGCTGGGGCCGGTCCTCTTCATCGGCGGCATGACGGGGGCGACGCTGGGGGCGGCGTTGCAGGCGGTGCATCCGGAGTTGATCACGCCGCAGTTGCAGGCAGCGCTGATCCCGATCGGCATGGCGGGGATGCTGTCAGCGTCGATGCGGTCGCCGATCGCTTCGATCGTCATGGTGCTCGAAATGACAGGGAGTTACGACCTGATCGTGCCCTCCATGGTCGTCTGCGCCGCAGCGTATATCCTGGGTCGCTACTTCGGCTTGAACCCCGAGCAGTTGCGTTCGCCGGTCGAGTCGCCGGCCCACGCGGCGGAGCCGATTCTCGATCTGCTGGAATCGATTCGCGTTGATGAGGTGATGGCCCCGGCCCTGGAGCATCTGGCGGTGCCCAGCACGCCCTGGCCTGAGGTGGTGCGTCGTTTGGGCTCGATGCCGGAACCGGTCCTGTACGTCGTGCGCGACGGGCGTTTGCAGGGGCAAATCACGGTGGCGCAAGTGCATCAGCAAGGGGATGATCCGTTGTTCGAGGCGATGATTATCGCGGAGGATTTGCTGACGCCGGTGGTTGGGCGGCTGTACTCCTCGATGCCGTTGCTGTCGGCGTCGCGGGTGCTGGCGCAGCACGGGGCGTCGGTGTTGCCGGTCCTGGAGGAAGGGCGCGGGGGGCGGGTCTTGGGGGTGCTGCGTCGGGCGGACATTCATCGCATTCTGCGGCAGCGTTTGAGTTCCCTGCATGACCTGGCGAAGGCGGAAGAATCGGGCATCGAAGCGCTCGATCGCGAGACACATCTGGTGTCCCTGGCGCAAGGGATGGGCTCGCAGGAACAGCTTCGGATTCGCGAGGTGCCGGCCCCCGCGGATGTGGTGGGCAAGTCGCTGCGCGAGTCGGACTTTCGGGCTCGGCACCAGATGCAGGTGCTGGGGATTCGCGGGGGTGATGGGTCACTGCGTATTCCGGCGGATCCGAATCAAGTGTTGCAGAACGATGATCTGTTGCTGGTGGTGCCGGCGGCGGGTGAGTGAGGGAACGATGGGTCCGGGGAAGGTGATCAGCGGTCGCGGCGGTGTGGCGGTCGGCGTGGATTGCAGCCGGGGTGATGTGCGAGCGGGGCTTGTCTCGCGTGTGCAGAAGGGGGACATGCGGCTTGCCGAGAGGGTCGTATACTGAGAAGCGTCAAGAAGGAGGATTCACCATGCCATCTGACGGTCTGACTTCACTGCTCCTTCTGCTGGGGATATTCGGCACCGCGGTCTTCGTGATCCGGGTCATTCTCATGTTCACCGGCGCGGCGGTCGAGGGTCTCGACGGCGACATAGCGATTGATGCCGATGTCGGTGACCTGGGAGATGTCGGCGATGTGCCGGACGGCACGGGCGACGCCCACGGTTCGACGCGGGCGTTCAACGTCTTGAACCTGCAGACGATCTCCGCCTTCGCCATGGGCGCGGGATGGTTCGGCCTGGCGGTGTGGCATCGGGCGCTGGGCTTCGAGGCGAGCGCCGGCGTGGCGCTGCTCCTGGGCTCGGCCTTCGGCGTGTTCCTGGCCTGGCTGCAGATCTGGGTGCTCAAGAAGCTGCTCGTCCTGCAATCGTCGGGCGCTCGCTTTGACCCCACGGACGCAGTGGACCTCGTCGGCCAGGTGTACCTGCGCATTCCTGAGCACGATGAAGGCGCCGGCAAGGTGCGGGTGGCGGTGACGGGTTCGATGCGGATCCTGCCCGCGGTGTCGGAAGGCGAAGGAATCGATTCATTCAAGAGCGTGCGCGTCAAGTCGGTGCGCAGCGACGGCACGCTGGTGGTTCATCCGGTGGAAAGCTAATCACTCACAACAGCCGGCCCTGACTCGTGCAGGCCGGGCGGAGGGTCTCTATGACACACCTACACACGTCACTTCTGGCGATGAGCACGGGGACCATGGCCATGGTCTTCTCCGTCGGAGCGGTGCTGCTCATCGTGCTGGTCTCGGGTCTGGTCTACGCGGTCCGGTTCAAGCGTTGCCCCTCGAATCGCGTCCTGGTCGTGTTCGGCCGGGTGGGCACGGACCAGGCCTCGCGGTGCCACCACGGCGGCGGCAAGTTCGTGGTGCCGTTGCTCCAGGACTACGCTTACCTGTCACTGGAGCCGCTGGTCATCGAGATCGAGCTCATGGGGGCGCTTTCCAAGAACAACATTCGCGTGAACGTGCCTTCGACGTTCACGGTGGGCATTTCCACGAAGCCGGAGACGATGCGGGCGGCGGCGGAACGCTTGCTCATGCTCTCGGAGCAGAAGATCAAGGAGCAGGCGCAGGACATCATCCTGGGTCAGTTGCGTCTGGTCATCGCGACGCTGGAGATCGAAGAGATCAACCGCGACCGCGAGAAGTTCCTGGGGCAGATCGAAGACAACGTCTCCACGGAACTGGCGAAGATTGGCCTGGACGTCATCAACGTCAACATTCGCGACATCACGGACGAGTCGGGCTACATCGTCGCCATCGGCAAGCGGGCGGCAGCGGAAGCGATCAACCGCGCCAAGGTCGAAGTAGCGGAACAGGAGCGCGATGGCGCGACGGGCGAAGCGATCGCCCAGCGTGAGGAGGCCATTGCCGTCGCCAGCGAGCAGGCGTCGTCCGAGACCGGCCGCAAGGACGCAGAGCAGCGGCAGCGTGTGGCGGTTGCCCAGTTCGAGGCAACGGCGGTGAGCGGCGAGGCGGAATCGCAGCGCCAGCGGGAAGTCGTCGTGGCGCAACAGAAGGCCGAATCGCTCGCCGGCCAGAAGCTGGCGGAGCGCGAGCAGCGTATCCGGATCGCCGATGCGGAAGCGGAGGCGGTCAAGGGCGAGAACGAGGCCTCGCAGCAAGTCGCCCAGTCCGATGCGGAACTGGCGGAGATCCGGGCGGAGGCGACACGTCGGGCGGAGGTGGCGGCAGCGAAGTCCTTGGAGCAAGTGCTCATCGCCGAGCGAGAGCGGGAACTGGCCCGCTTGTCCAAGGAACAACTGGCCCCGCAAGAGATCGAGCAGAAGCGCATCGAGATCGAAGCCGAGACGGAAGCGGAGAGGCAACGCCGCATCGCCCGCGGTGAAGCGGATGCGATCCTGGCCCGGTACAACGCCGAGGCGGAAGGCACGCAGCGCGTGCTGGAAGCGAAGGCGGAAGGCTACCTGCGTCTGGTCGAGGCTTGTGCGACGAGCCCGCAACTGGCGCCGACGCTGCTCATGATCGAGAAGCTGCCGGAGATCGTCCGCGAGCAGGTCAAGGCGATCCAGAACCTGCAGATCGACAAGATCACGGTGTGGGATTCCGGTTCGGGCGGCCAGGCCGGCGGCAAGGGTTCGACGGCGGACTTTCTGAGCGGCTTGATCGGTTCGCTGCCGCAGATGCATGAGCTGGCGAAGCAGGCCGGCGTGAAGCTGCCGAGCGTGCTTGGCGAGTTGGATGAGGGGAGCGTAGCGGCAGTGTCAGAAGCGAAGACGGCAAGCGGCGGTGAGGGGGCGGCGAAGGGCTGACGACCGCTGTTGTGATTGAAGTGTGAACACGGACCCCGCGTCGAGTTGTCGGCGCGGGGATTCTGTCTGGGGAATGGGCGACTGGTCGGCAAGTAATCTGTGTCACGCGGCGAGTGAGAAGACAGTCATATGCATGGCCCGGACTTGCCGACACGCGAATCCGTAGTAGACTGTTCTCTGAACTTCCGTTGAGGTCTTGGAAGCAGCAATTGAGCATGGCCAAGGAGAGCTCTGGTGGGTATCCGACTTGCGGGCGTACTGATCTGTGTCTTCAGCCTGGGGTGCAACGCTACCGGCGAAGCGGCGAGAACGGGACCAGGAGGCGTGGTTGTCTGGGGCGAACAGGTCGTCGTGCCCGACAGCGAGCTGACCGATCTCGTGAGCGTGATCGGGGGTGTGCATCACTCGCTGGGACTCCGCAGCGACGGGTCGGTGGTCGCCTGGGGAAGCAACATCGGCATCAACGAAGACTACTACCACGGCGAGTACACCGGCCAGTGCGACGTCCCACTCCCGAACCACGGCTTCTTATCCATTGCGGCCGGCGCCTGGCATAGCTTGGGACTGAGAGCGAATGGCAGCATCGACGCCTGGGGTCAGAACGAGGACGGCCAGTGCGACGTCCCGTCCCCCAACGCCAGCTTCATCGAGGTCGCAGCCGGCATCTATCACAGCCTCGGACTTCGAGCGAACGGCCAAGTCGTTGCATGGGGTAGCAACCGATTCGGACAAGGCGATGTCCCCGCGCCCAATACCGATTTCGTGGACATCGACGGCGGGATCTACCAGAGCTACGGCCTAAAGAGCAATGGCTCGATCGTCGCCTGGGGAGGAAACACCTACGGCGAATGCGATGTACCGGCCCCAAATAGGGACTTTGTCGCTGTCAGCGCCGGAGGATTCCATGGCCTGGGCCTCACGACGTCTGGTTC
>SWCB01000180.1_pt1 | contig 22428 bp, 19 predicted proteins | sample 4692901 | NCBI WGS metagenome assembly SWCB01 (sample SAMN10267276, study PRJNA491770) | bioreactor metagenome | isolation source: DHS bioreactor inoculated with subseafloor sediment | place: Japan: off Shimokita Peninsula | collected 2006-08 | reverse complement strand
GGGTGTGCCGTCGGGTGTGCCGTCGGGTGTGCCGTCGGGTGTGCCGTGCCTAGAGCGCTCGCTCTGCGTAGAGCGCCGCAGCGTCGCGCAAGAGCTCCGCCGCGCCGGGCGCAACCTCGTCGTAATGGGCCTTGAAGCGCTCATCATCCACGTACATCTGCGTGAGCGATCTGTAGGCGTCAGCATCGGGAGTCCAGATTTCGCTGAGCCACGCATGGTGCCTCGCCACGATCTCTTGCACCTCTTCGCTCTCGGCTGCAAAACCCACGCGGATGGCGGCGCCGAGGGCCTCCACGATTTCGCGGTCGATGCGCTTGTGGCGCTGCTTGCCCTCATCCCCAAGCTTTTGCCAGTTCGCGTTCGAGCGGTCTACTTGGTCGTCGCCCCAGCGCTCCCTTGCCTCGGGCTCGTACCGTTGGTGTTCAAAGCCGTCAAACACGTGAGAGCTGGACATGGGCTTTCCCTTTTCGATGGAGTCGATGGTGCGGGCAACGGTGGCGGCGAGCCTCGCGTAGCGCTCGCGTTCTGCGGTGAGTCCCGCGAGGTGATCGCGCAAGAGAGCGACGGTGGTGGCCGGGTCATCGGTGTTGACGATGCGGGCGATGCGATCAAGGCTTGTCCCCAATTCGCGCAGCACCAGAATGTGTTGCAGGCGCAGCAATTCGGGCTGTCCGTAGCGGCGCCTACCGTCGGCGCCAGTCCACGCCGGCGTGAGTAGGCCGATGTCGTCGTAGTGGCGCAGGGTGCGGCTTGTCACGCCGCTCATGCGCGCCACCTTGCCGATGTCGTAGTCAGGTTGCATGCCACCACTCTAGAAGTTGACGCTACGTCAATGTCAAGCGGGGTTTTTCGTGCTCGGAGACGGCTTCTCGTTCCGCGGCCATACACTCGAAAACATGACGAAGACGCCAGACATGAAGCCCCGCTCCCGCCAGGTCACAGATGGGTTGGAAGCGACCGCGGCGCGCGGCATGCTCCGCGCCGTGGGGATGGGAGACGACGACTGGGTTAAGCCCCAGATCGGCATTGCGAGTTCGTGGAACGAGATCACGCCGTGCAACCTTTCGCTGCAGCGCCTCGCGCAGGCATCAAAGGGTGGCGTGCACGCCGCTGGTGGCTACCCCCTCGAGTTCGGCACCATCTCCGTGTCCGACGGCATCTCCATGGGTCACGAGGGAATGCACTTCTCACTCGTGTCGCGCGACATCATCGCCGACTCGGTGGAGGTTGTCATGCAGGCCGAGCGGCTCGATGGCTCGGTGCTACTGGCGGGTTGTGACAAGTCACTTCCAGGAATGCTGATGGCGGCCGCTCGTCTCGACCTCGCCTCCGTGTTCCTCTACGCGGGTTCGATCATGCCGGGCCACGTCAAGCTGTCCGATGGTACGGAAAAAGACGTCACGATTATCGACGCCTTTGAGGCCGTAGGTGCGTGTTCGGCCGGTCTCATGTCTCAAGAGGACGTGGACACGATCGAGAAGGCCATCTGCCCCGGTGAGGGCGCGTGTGGCGGGATGTATACCGCCAACACCATGGCGTCCGTCGGCGAGGCGCTCGGAATGTCCCTGCCAGGCTCCGCCTCCCCGCCAAGCGCCGACAGGCGCCGCGACATGTACGCGCACAAGTCGGGCGAGGCCGTCGTCAATATGCTGCGCCAGGGAATCACCGCGCGCGACATCATGACTAAGAAGGCCTTCGAGAATGCGATTGCCGTGGTCATGGCCTTTGGCGGTTCGACCAACGCGGTGCTCCACTTGCTCGCGATCGCGCATGAGGCCGATGTCGACCTCGCTCTGGACGACTTTGCGCGCATCGCGGCCAAGGTGCCGCACTTGGGTGACCTCAAGCCGTTTGGCCAGTTCGTCATGAACGATGTTGACCGCGTGGGCGGGGTGCCCGCCGTCATGAACACGTTGCTGCAGGCCGGGCTGATGGAGGGTGACGTCATGACCGTCACCGGCAAGACGCTCGCCGAAAACATGGAAGACCTCAAGCCCGAAAAGATCGACGGCCGTGTGGTGCGTGCCCTGAATAACCCGATCCACAAGTCGGGTGGCATCACGATCCTCAAGGGTTCGCTCGCGCCCGACGGAGCCGTCGTGAAGTCGGCGGGCTTTGACGCGAGCGTGTTCGAGGGTACGGCGCGCGTGTTTGACGGCGAGCGCAAGGCCCTGGACGCGCTCGAGGAGGGCTCGCTCAAGAAGGGCGACGTGGTGGTCATTCGCTACGAAGGACCCAAGGGTGGTCCGGGAATGCGGGAGATGCTCGCCATCACGGCTGCCATCAAGGGAGCCGGTCTTGGCAAGGACGTGCTGCTCATCACCGATGGCCGCTTCTCTGGCGGTACTACCGGTCTGTGCGTGGGTCACATCGCGCCGGAGGCGGTCGATGCGGGTCCCATCGCGTTTGTGAGGGACGGCGACAAGATCACGTTGGATGTCACCAACGCGACGCTTGAGCTCCACGTGGGTGCTGACGAGATGGCGGCCAGGGCCGTCGGCTTTGAACCGCCTGCGCCCAGGTACACCCGCGGGGTACTCGCGAAGTATCGCAAGCTCGTGGGCTCGGCCTCCAAGGGTGCGGTACTCGACTAAAAGCTGCGCGACGATCAGTCGCACGACTCGCGGGTGCTGGTCCCGGCTTGGCGACTCGCGGGTTCTGGCGACGGCTGAACGAGTCCTGCAGCACTCGGCTGAGGGGCGCTCGCGTCACTGCTGTGCGCATCACTGCTGGGAGGTCTGATGACCACGGCGAGGTGTCCGTCGCGGCCGGCGCTTTTGATGTGGGGTCAGGCGGCCTGGTGCCACGTCACGTCATAGGCAGAGCCGTCTCGCTGGGCGGAGTTGTCCCCCAGGGCAAGGTGCTCGCCCGAGGCAGAGTTCTCCCCGGGTACGGGGGTTAGTTGTTGGGGTGCGGGTTCACGCGTAGGACGTGGGTCGATTTCCAGCGCCGCGATTCCGCCCGGGATGGGCGTGCGTAAGGGGTTGATGGTGGATGGCGGGATGAACTCGACCGCGCCAGCCCGCGCTTTGATTTCCCAGCCTTGGCGGTGGACGTCGTGGTGGCATCTCGTGCACAGCATGACCCCGTTGGAAAGGTCCGTGCCGCCGCCGCGTTCCCACCAGCGGATGTGGTGGGCCTCGCAGTGTTCGGGTGGTGCGTGACACTTGGCGCATCCGCCGTCTCTTTCGAGGAGGGCGAGGCGTTGGGCGGGGGTGAACATGCGTTTGGTGCGTCCGAGGTCCAGGGTTTCGCTTTCACCACCCAGCACTGCGGGGATGATGCCCGCGTCCCCGGCAAGGCGGCGCAGTTGACCGACCGACACTGGAGTGCCGGTGCCATCAATAGAGCCAAGTCCCCGCCCGGTGTCGAGGTCGCTCTTGTCCATGCGCACGATGATGGTGGTGCGGATCCCGGAGGTGTCCGTCTGCTTGCAACCGAGCGCGTGACGGCAAATCTGGAACAGGGCGTCGGCCCGCATTTGGCCCAAAGTGCGTTGATCGGGGTAGATAGAGTCTTGGCCGCGGCGTGCACGGAAGTCGTGGGTCACCATCTGTTCGATCACGGTGCGAATGGGGGCAGCGGTGACAGCATCGAGGCGGCCAGAGAAGGTGATCACGCCGTGGTGGTCTTCCTTCCATGCAAGGTACCGTTCCGCGTAGTGGCGGTTCTCGCGTTCCTCGTGACCCGGCAGGTCCACACGCGCCACCGCAGAAGCGACAAGGCGCCGCACCTCATGAACTGCCAAGTGCACGGCCTTGCCAACGAGACGTTGCTCCAGGTCATGGAGTTGCTCGGACGGCAGCGACTCAGCGAGCGTTTCGAGTCCGGCCGTGATGAGTCCCGCCGCGTCCACCGACAGGTCCCCCAACAGTGCGGCCTCGGCCACGAAGGGGTAGCGCAGCGCGGGCGCCGGCCCCACTGCAGAGGTGGGCTGAGCAGTGGTGGGCTGAGCAGTGGCGGGGTGAGTGGGGTCACCGAGTGTGGGGTCGCCGAGCGAAGTGTCGGGCATGAATGCAGGTTCGGGTGCGAACGCCAGCCCCGCCTCGATCGCTCGCAGTGCGCCGGCCGTGGTCCCGCCGGTCGCACGTGCGACCATCGCGCCCGCAGTGCCAAAACCTTGTTGCCTGGCCAGGCCGCCGCGGGGAAGGTCGGGAGTTGAGCGTCGTGCGATCTCGCCTGCAAAGCGCGCCTGCAACGTGCCCGTCAAGCGGCCCAGCCGAGCCACGGCATCGTGCGCCTCGAGGAGGTCACCTTGCGACAAATGTGACACATCGCGGCGCGCAAGATCACCCACCAGGGCACTCACCCTGGCGATCTCACCGGCATCAACACCGGTCAATTCAACTGCCACGAAACAAGTCAACCACCAGGGTCTGACAACCACCTGCCAGGGACGATGCTCTGTGGAGAACTGCGGAAAGTGCGGCGTGGGCACGACACCGAGGGCCCTCATCAGTCCGACCAGCCAGACGCCCACGCACCGCCAACCCCTTCCGCCAACCCTTCCGCGAACCCCTTCCGCAGGCAAATACAGAACACCGGCAAGCCGCGCCACCGAGGTGTCGAACCTCCACGCCGGCACCGTTGCCATCGACGTCGAGGTGGAAGGAGCAGGTACGGACGTGCGTCGAGGTGTGGGGGAAGCGTGTACCTGCGTCGAGACGCAGTGCGCGGCGCCTCACGTCGCGCCCCTACCAGGAATCGAACGTGGAGCAACGGTCAACGAAGCGCCCGCTTTCTCATCAACCCTGCCTGCGCGGGGCACCCAACAGGAGGACACACGATGCATCGGCGCAGCCGGGACCTTGTCTGATTTACCCGACAGAGCCCTACATATAGTGGATGGAAAGCACGCACGCGGCTCTGCCGCGTCAATCCACTTGGAGGTCGGCACATGGGTGAATCAGTAGTCGTTATCGGCGGAACGGGACTGCTGGGCTATCACACGGTCAAAGAACTCGTCAGTCGTGGGTACGACGTCACGTCGCTAGCACTGCCCCCGATGCCCGTGGAGGACCTCTTCCCGGAAGGCGTAAAGAGCATCCTTGACGACGTTGAAGCGATGTCCGACGCGCAGATCGGGGCAATTTTCGAGGGTGTTCACGCCGTTTTCTACGCGATTGGCGCCGACGAGCGCATCACGCCCCCCGCCCCTGCGTCGCGCTTTTTCTACAAGGCCAATGCTTTGCCGACGCAGCGCATTGCTCGCCTCGCTCGCGAGGCCGGCGTCAAGAAGTTTGTGGTCTACGGCTCCTACACTGCAGAGTTTGGTGAGCGGTGGCCCGACCTCGGCTACCGCGAGCGCAATGGCTACCCGCGCGTGCGCCTCTTGCAAGAGGAGCTCGCCTACATGGAGGGCGACGGCGCCATGGACGTGATGACTCTGCGTCTTCCGTACATCTTTGGCACCATGCCCGGCCGCATGCCGCTGTGGAAGATGTTCATCGACATCGTGCGTTCGCAGCCCGAGATGGTGGCGGTTGCGGCCGGCGCTACCGGTTCCGTCACGGTGGGGCAGGTGGCTCGCGCCGCGGTGGGAGCGATCGAGCGCGGGGAGCACGGTGGCCGTTATCCGATCGACTCCTACCGGCTCACCTACGAAGAGTTCCACAAGATCATCTGCGAGGAACTCGGCCGTGACCCCCAGCAGGTGGTGGTGGTTCCCAAGGAAGCGATGCTCCCAGGCATGACAGCGGCCGATGCAGGGGCCGCAGCGGCTGGGCTCGAGCACGGCGTCCACATCGTGGACAGCCTCGAGTTCAACTATCGCGATGCCACCACTGACCCCGCGGTCACGGCGGTGCTGGACTACGACGGCGGCGACGATGTTGCGGCCGAAGTGCGCCAGACCATCAAGTTCTGCCTGGCGCACGAGGCCGACGGGGTGTAGCCCGAGCCCCCACGCGCGATTGACGAGGGCCCAGGAGCTGTGTGCTCCCGGGCCCTCGTGCGTTCAGCAAATATGCCGCTAGGCGTTTGCCAACGTGCGGGCCTCGCGCGCCTCGTCGGCACCGGGAATGGTGTCGATGACGTGGCGGTAGGCGGCTGTGTCGTCGTAGATCTCGACCTTGAGCGGGTTCTTGCGACCCTTCACCATCTTGCTGATCTGCCACACGGCCAGGGCAACGTTGGCCGCGAGGGCAAGCGCCGAGACCACGAAGAGCGCGGCTGGGTTATGTGAAGACTCGACGGAGAACTGCGAGTCGCCCACAAAGGCGGGCACGGCCATCGTGAACATCATCCAGAACGCGAGGGTGTGCGCGCGGTGCTGGAGCCACGCGCCCTTACGGATAAAGAACGCGGGGATGGTGCAGCCGATGAGGAGTGCAGCTCCCGCGTAGAACGAGTGGTCGCCCACGCAGTTGTAGACGTACGCGAAGTTCCAGATGTCGTACGCGATGATCCAGGGCCAGATCATGTCGGGCCAGATCATGTCCTTGAACTTGCCCTTGGAGATGTAAATGCCCATCCAGCCAGTGATGGCCAGGAGGTTGATAAGGCCCGCGATGCCGTTCATATAGTTCCACGAGCCGGAGAGCATGTAGACGCCGTCGACGATGCCGTCGGCGTTCATGGCGCCCACCTCGAAGTCGCGAATGCACGCCTCGAAGATGTTGATGGCGAGGATCGCGGCGGGGAACATGAGCGCCCATTTATTGCTTTGGAGCCGCTTGAAGTAGCGGAGCGCGAGGAAGCCAAGGCACCCGGCGAGTGCCGAGTAGACCTTGACCCAGTGGAACCACGTGCCCGTTGCGGAGCCTTCTCCAGCGGTGTTGGGCCACACAAAGACCGTGAGGACGAGAGGCACGGCGATGAAGAAGATGATGGCGGCCCAGGGGCCTCTTCGCGATAACTCGTTGAGACCGATCAACGCGCCCAGCACAACGAACCACATGAGGCCCGCCTGCCAGCTGATGTCGCCGAACAAGAACATGATTACTCTCCCTTGAGTGTGGTGATAGGTGTTGATGGTGCAAGGCGAAGGGTCTGGCGGACGATGCCGGCGAGCACGTCGTCGCCGAGGCTTGGCTGTGAGCGCACCAGCGCAATGAGCCCATGGATGAGCGCCGTGAAGGTTTCCCGGACGTGCACAATCTCGATGGTGTGCCTGGCTGCGTACGCGGGGATGGTGGTCTGCTCCAGCACGTCCACCAGGGCGTCGACGGCCCTGTCCATGAAGCGCAAGTACAGCGAGGCATCGTCGATGCGCGGCAAGAGGGGCTCGGCCTGCGCGGTGTGTTCCCCCCGGGTAGGCACATAGCGACGAAAAAGGGCGATGCACTCCATGACTGCCGCGTCGATGTCACCCGGCGTGCGGTGCGCGTCCCAGGCCCGAACGTCGGCCGCAAATTGGTCGATGTAACTGTCGAGCACCTGCGTGACGAGCGAGTCCATGTCGTCCACGTAGTGATAGATCAGGCCGCGCGTGACGCCCACGCGCTTCGCGAGGTCCTGCACCGTGGTGGAGCGCACTCCTTGGGAAGCAAAAAGCTCACGCGCAGCGGCGAGGATCTCTTCGCGCCTGATCTCAGGCGACTTCACGGAGCGGGCCATGATTCGAATCTAGGTCTTATTGACACACCGTCAATGGGACCTTTGGCAGGGGATAGCCCTTGATTTGCTGTCTCAACAGGCAATATCGTGATCCACGATGTGAGATGGCCTCGCAGAATGTGGACGCTTTGCCACGTGCGGGCGTACAGTCAAACCCATGCAGGCGACACTCCTACGAGTTACCGGGCGCGCGGACCTCTAGTCCAAGCCCAGGCATCGTCCGCGCGCATCCCCCGAAGGCCGCACAGGCTCAGGGGTTTTTTCATGCGAAGCGGAGGGTGAACTGCCTCGCGATCTCGACAGCAATAAAGGAGTGACATGACGCAGCCGCAAGCTAAGCCCCACGCCCCCTCGGGCTCCGGGGTGACGGCAACCGCCCGTCCAACCGATCCAAACGCCCGCACAGGGACCGGCGAGGAGATGACGGGCGCGCAGTCGCTCATCCGCTCGCTTGAGCTCGCGGGCGTCACCGACATCTTTGGTATCCCCGGTGGTGCGATTCTTCCCGCGTATGACCCGCTGATGGACTCCACGGTGCTGCGCCACATCCTGACGCGTCACGAGCAAGGCGCGGGCCACGCGGCCCAGGGCTATGCCCACGCGACTGGACGGGTTGGCGCGTGCATTGTCACGTCTGGCCCCGGTGCTACCAACCTCGTCACGCCCATTGCCGATGCCAATATGGACTCCATCCCCATGGTCGCCATCACGGGCCAGGTGGGCGCATCGCTCATTGGGACCGATGCTTTCCAAGAGGCCGACATTGTGGGCATCACGGCGCCCATCACCAAGCACAACATGCTCATCAAGGACCCCTCCGAAATCGCGGGCGCCATCGCCCAGGCGTTCTACATTGCGAGCCACGGACGCCCTGGCCCCGTGCTTGTCGACATCGCGAAGTCTGCGCTGCAAGAGCGGACCACGTTCCACTGGCCCGAGCGAGTGGAGTTGGCCGGCTTCAATTCGGGCGCCAAGCCGCACGCGAAGACCATCCAGGAGGCGGCCCGCCTTCTCGCCACGTCAAAGCGGCCCGTGCTGTACGTGGGCGGCGGCGTGATCCGCGCTGGAGCGTCGGAGGGACTGCGCAAGCTGGTCGACCTGTCGGGCGCCGCCGTGGTGACCACCCTGATGGCACGTGGCGCACTTCCCGATAGCCACCCGCAGCACCTCGGCATGCCGGGAATGCACGGCACCGTTCCGGCGGTGGCGGCGCTGCAAAAGGCCGACCTCGTGGTGTCACTTGGCGCTCGCTTCGATGACCGCGTGACGGGCAAGCTCGATGGCTTCGCCCCCAACGCCGTCATCGTGCACGCAGACATCGACCCGGCCGAGATCAGCAAGAACCGTCACGCAGACGTGCCGATCGTGGGAGACCTCAAGGAGGTGTTCCAGGAACTGGTGCCCGCGCTCCGTGAGGAGCACCGCAAGCATGGCCAGCCGGACCTGGGTGCGTGGTGGGCGCAGATCGATGAGTGGCGCGCGACATTCCCGCTGGGGTTCGCGGCCACCCACGACGGACTGTCGAGCCCTCAGTACGTCATTCAACGGCTGGGCGCGCTCAACGACCCGATGTCTACCACCTATACCTCGGGGGTTGGCCAGCACCAGATGTGGGCTAGCCAGTTCATCACGTACGAGCGGCCCAAGACGTGGATCAACTCCGGCGGCCTCGGCACGATGGGCTTCTCCGTTCCCGCAGCGATGGGGGCCAAGGTGGGAGTGCCTGGCGAGACCGTGTGGGCCATCGACGGCGACGGTTGCTTCCAGATGACCAACCAAGAACTGACCACGTGCGCGCTCAACGACATCCCCATCAAGGTGGCGGTCATCAACAACAGTTCGCTGGGCATGGTGCGGCAGTGGCAGACACTGTTCTACGAGGGCCGCTACTCCAACACGGACCTCAACACGGGACACGGCACCAGGCGCATTCCCGACTTTGTGAAGCTGGCCGATGCCATGGGTTGCGTGGGCTTGCGGTGCGAATCCGATGCGGATGTGGACGCGACCATCAAGCGCGCCAACGAGATCACCGACCAGCCCGTGGTGGTCGACTTCACCGTCTCCAAAGACGCGATGGTGTGGCCGATGGTGAACTCGGGTGTGAGCAATGACGAAATTCAGTACGCCAGGGGCGTCGCCCCCGAGTGGGACCGTGAGGAGGCCTGACCATGACCGAGAAGCACACGTTATCTGTATTGGTTGAGAACAAGCCGGGCGTGCTCGCGCGCGTGGCCGGACTGTTCTCGCGCCGTGCGTTCAACATCCATTCGCTGGCAGTGGGCCAGACCGAACACCCCGACATCTCGCGCATCACTGTGGTGGTCGACGTCGATATCTTGCCGCTCGAGCAAGTGACCAAGCAGCTCAACAAGCTGGTGCACGTGCTCAAGATCGTCGAGCTCGACAACGCCAAGTCGGTACAGCGCGATCTCTTGTTGGTGAAGGTGCGCTGCGATATCCGCCAACGCTCCGACGTCTTGCAAGTGGTCGATTTGTTCCGCGCGCACGTGGTCGACGTCTCTCCCGATTCGCTCGTGATCGAGGCGGTGGGGACGTCGGACAAGCTCGAGGCGCTGCTCGCCGCGCTCGCTCCACACGACGTACGCGAGATCGTCCAGTCCGGCACCGTTGCCATTGGCAGGGGGGCCCGCTCCATTACAGAGCGTGCGCTCGATCGCGCAAGCGCTTAGCAGCAATAAGGTTCTCTTCAGAGGGCACGGAATCATCCGTGCCACCACAGCCGTAGGCGGCATCACGGTCGCCAACCACGCACGCCGAATACAAACCAAGGAGAAGTCACAGCATGGCTGAATTGTTCTACGAGAAGGACGCCGATCTTTCGATCATCCAGGGCAAGAAGGTCGCGATTGTCGGCTACGGCTCACAGGGCCACGCCCACGCGCAGAACCTGCGCGACTCCGGCGTCGACGTGCGCGTCGCGCTGCGCGTTGGTTCCAACTCGAGCGCCAAGGCCGAGGCCGATGGCTTCACCATCATGACGGTGGCCGACGCGGCTCAGTGGGCCGACCTCATCATGATCCTCGCGCCCGACCAGCACCAGCGGGGCATCTACGCGGAGGACATCGCGCCCTACCTGACCGAAGGCAAGACGCTCGCGTTTGCCCACGGCTTTAACATCCGCTTTGGCTACATCACGCCCCCCGAGGACGTCGATGTCATCCTCATCGCGCCCAAGGCTCCCGGCCACACCGTGCGCCGCGAGTTTGTCGCGGGCCGCGGCATCCCAGACATCATCGCGGTGGAGAACGACGCGTCTGGCGAAGCCTGGGAAATCGCTAAGTCCTATGCCAAGGGCATCGGCGGCACGCGCGCCGGCGTCATCAAGACCACGTTCACCGAAGAGACCGAGACGGACCTCTTTGGCGAGCAGTCGGTGCTGTGCGGCGGCACGTCCAAGCTCATCCAGTACGGCTTCGAGGTGCTGACCGAGGCCGGCTACCAGCCCGAGATCGCGTACTTCGAGGTGCTCCACGAGCTCAAGCTCATCGTGGACCTCATCCACGAGGGCGGCATCACCAAGCAGCGTTGGTCCGTGTCAGACACCGCCGAGTACGGGGACTACGTCTCCGGTCCGCGCATCATCGACCCGAGCGTCAAGGAGCGCATGAAGGACGTCCTCGCGGACATCCAGAATGGCGCGTTCGCCAAGCGCTTCATCGACGACCAGGACAACGGCGGCGTCGAGTTCAAGAGCCTGCGCCTCGAGGGCGAGACTCACCCGATCGAGACCACGGGCCGCGAACTCCGCAAGCTGTTCGCCTGGACCGCCGCGGCCGACTCGGACTACGTCGACGGCCAGACGGCCAGGTAACACGACATGACCGACTACCGCCTTGCTGTGGTCGCGGGCGACGGCATCGGGCCGGAGGTGGTGGCGGAAGGGCTGAAGTGCCTTGCCGCCGCTACCGAGGGCACCGATATCGCGTTCCACACCACCGACTTTGACTTGGGCGCCAATCGTTGGCACGCGACGGGGGACACCCTGACCGATGCCGACCTCACGGCCATCCGTAGCCACGACGTCATCCTGTTGGGTGCCATCGGTGACCCGAGCGTGCCGTCTGGCGTCTTGGAGCGCGGGGTGCTGTTGCCGCTGCGTTTCGCGCTCGACCAATACGTCAACCTGCGTCCCTCGCGCCTGTACCCGGGCGAGGTGTCGCCGCTACGCGACGTGACCGAGGTGGACTTTGTGGTGGTCCGCGAGGGCACCGAGGGTCCGTATGTGGGCAATGGCGGCGCGCTGCGCGTCGACACTCCTCACGAGATCGCTACCGAGGTGTCCATCAACACGCGTCACGGCGTCGAACGCGTTGTCCGCTACGCGTTTGGCGTGGCGGCGGGTCGCGAACGTAAGCAGCTCACCCTGGTGCACAAGCACAATGTGCTGGTCCACGCGGGTCACTTGTGGCGCCGCACGGTCGAGGCGGTCGCGCCTGAGTTCCCCACGGTGACCTGGGACTACCTGCACATCGACGCCGCGACCATCGTCATGACCACCAACCCCGGCAAGTTTGACGTCATCGTGACGGACAACCTGTTTGGTGACATCCTCACCGACCAGGCCGCCGCGATTTCTGGCGGGATTGGGCTGGCGGCATCGGCGAATATCAATGCCGACAAAACGGCGCCGTCGATGTTCGAGCCCGTTCATGGCTCGGCCCCCGATATTGCCGGTCAGCAGAAGGCGGATCCATCGGCCACCGTGCTATCGGTTGCGATGATGCTCGACTTCCTGGGCTATCCGGAGCTGGCCGCGAAGGTTGAGGGCGCTGTGGCGGCCGATGCCGCGGCGAACGCCGCAGGCAAGCTGATTGGCACCACCCGCACCACGGCCGCGGTCGGCGACGCTTTGGCCGCCCTCATCAGGGGCTAGTCAGCACCACACTGCATTCATGAGGCACGACGAGGAAGGTTCTGACGATGGGTGACAACACCTCCGCCGCACAGGCATCGGCGCCAGCAGTGGCACCGTCTCACGTAGCAGTGCCGTCGAACGTAGCAGTGCCGTCGAACGCCGGGGCCTTCCGCGTCGTCCCACATCCAGCCCCTGCGACGGAGGCTGAGCGCATCGAGCGCATGGGTGACATGAAGTTCGGTATGAGCTTCACGGACCACATGGCGCGCATGACGTGGACGGCCGATGCCGGCTGGGGCGACAGGCGCATCGAACCCTATGGTCCGATCCCGATGGACCCCGCCGCATCGGTGCTCCACTATGCACAAGAGGTCTTCGAGGGGCTCAAGGCGTATCGCTGGCCCGATGGTTCCGTGTGGCTATTCCGGCCAGAGGCGAATGCGCGCCGGCTCCAGAAGTCGGCGTGGCGCATGGCGCTACCCGAGCTTCCCGTCGAGGACTTCATGGACTCGATCAGGGAGTTTGTTGCGATCGAGAAGGACTGGGTGCCCAGCGCACCGGAGTCGTCCCTGTACTTGCGGCCGTTCCTCATCGGCACCGACGTGTTCCTAGGGCTCCGTCCCTCCAAGGTGGTCGACTACTTACTCATCGCGTCGCCCTCGGGCCCGTACTTCGCTGGCGGGGTCAAGCCCGTGTCCATCTGGGTGGAGCGCGATTATCACCGCTCCGGGCCGGGCGGCACCGGTGCGGCCAAGTGCGGCGGCAATTACGCGGCGGCGCTACGCCCGCAGATCGAGGCGAGCGCGCGCGGCTACGACCAGGTGTTGTTCCTCGATGCGGCGACCGGCGGTGTGTTGGAAGAGCTTGGTGGCATGAACGTGTTTGCGGTGCGCACGGATGGCACCGTGCTGACGCCCGTGCTGACGGGCAACATCCTCGAGGGCGTGACCCGCTCGTCGGTCATCCAACTGATCGAGGACCACGATCTCAAGGTGGTGGAACGCGACATCACACTGGTCGAGTTGCGCGAGGGGATCGACTCGGGGGAGATCTCGGAGGTGTTCGCTTGTGGGACCGCCGCGATCGTGACGCCGGTGGGGCGCATGGGGTCCGAGGACTTCGAGATGGTGGTTGGTGACGGTCAGCCGGGGCCTGTGACATTGGCGGTGCGCCAGCGGCTCACGGATATTCAGTACGGACGTGCCGATGACGTCTTTGGCTGGATGCAGCGGGTGGCCTGACCATCGGCAGCATCTTTGGCGCGCTGTGGGCCGATGTCACCACGCAAGTGGTCGTGTCTCGGCCCGCCGCGTTGTGGTCGCTCGCGGCAGTCGTGGTGTGCCTGGTGGTGCCGCAGCTGTGGCACGTGGTGCGTCACGCGGTGACCATCGCGCACGAGGCTGGACATGCGGGAGTTGCCGTGCTGCTGGGCCGTGACGTGCGTGGGATTCGCCTCCATGCCGACACGTCGGGGCTCACCACGCACGCGGGCTCGTCCAAGCGAGTGCCCTTGGCTCTCACAGCCTTCGCGGGATACCCGGCGCCAGCTCTGCTGGGGCTTGGCGCGGCCGCGCTCTTGTATGCGGGCTACGCGTTCGCGCTGCTGTGGATCGCCGTGTTGTTACTTGTGCTCATCTTGGTACAGATCCGCAACGTTTATGGCTTTGTGGTGCTCGTGCTCGCCATCGGTGCTTTGGGGTGGATCGCGTGGTCCGCACCCGACCAGTGGCGCATCGGCGTCGCGTACGGCTTGGCATGGCTCCTGCTCCTAGGCGCGGTGCGCGCCGTGGTGGAGTTGCACGGAACCCGGCGGGGATCGGCGGGGGGTAGCGGGTCCGATGCCGATGCCCTGGCAAGGGTGACGTGGTTACCAGGCGCGATGTGGGTTGCCGTGTTTTGGCTCGTGACGGTCGCGTGTGCGGCTGCGGGCGCGTGGCTCATGGTGGGGGATGTGTTCCGCTGAAGGCGGAGGCGCGGGCGGCTTTTGAGGTGCCAGTGGGGACCCTCGTCCCCTGCTGGGCGCCAGTTCTGGACCTAGGCTTGAGGTAGCTCTATCCTCTGTCTCGATGATTGTGCGGGAGCTGTCGAGGCGGGGTCGTAGCCTTCCCGCGTCAGCAGTACTGGAGTGGAAACATGCTTTCTTTCGAAATTGGCGCAGTTTCAACATCTGACACAGCACTGACCGTGAGTGCCCGCCAGTTTGAGTTCATCGTTGACGAGCCGCCGGCTTTGGGTGGCGAAGACGCTGGCCCCAACCCCGTTGAGTACGAGATGGGCTCCTTGCTGGGCTGCCTCAACGTGGTGGTGCACATGGTGGCAAAGGAGAAGGGCGTCACGCTGACCTCCTTCACGGCAAAGGCCAAGGGCGACCTTGACCCGTCCAAGCTCATGGGTGCCGACACCAAGGAACGTGCGGGCTTCCAGTTCATCAACGTGACCATCGAGGTCGAGGGCGATGCAGACCAGGCCGTCTTGGACGAGATCTGTGCGATTGCCGAATCTCGCTGCCCCGTCTCCGACAACCTCGCGAACACCACGCCGGTGACGATCAAGATTGCCGCCAAGGCGTAACTGCTCGCTGCCGCACGGCATTTTCTGTACTGAACGGCCGCTTCCCTAGGGGGAGGCGGCCGTTTTGTGTTTGTGGAGGATTGCGTGCGTGGTGTCGGGGCCTGCGCTCCTGGAGCTGTCTGACAGTTAAGCTGCTTCCCAGGCGTAGGAGGGCTCCCAATGGCGAAGCATGTCGAGGTAGTGGGCGCTGTCATCGTCCGCGAGGGGCTAGTGCTCTGTGCCCAACGCGGAATGCGCACTGCACTTGGTGGCAAGTGGGAGTTCCCCGGCGGCAAGGTCGAGCCGGGAGAGGATCCCCGTGATGCCCTAGTCCGTGAACTCGACGAGGAACTCGACTGTGAAGTCGCGGTCGGGGCGTTTCTGACGAACACCGTCCACACATACGATTTCGCCACAATCTCGCTCACGACCTTCATGTGCGAACTCGTCACAGGTGAACCCGTGCTGAGCGAGCATGAATGCGTTGTTTGGTTGGCTCCGAACGAGCTCCAGACGCTTGACTGGGCGCCGGCGGATATCCCTGCGGTTGAAATGCTCGTGCGGAGTGACGCCGAGTGACATCTCAGGTGGAAGGCGTATTCACTGCGGCTTTCGAACAAGGTGTACGTTTCGGCTACCTCGACAAGCGTGTCTCGTCGGCTCATGTGGACCACCCCCAACTCATTTCTAATAATGGGCCTGTCACTATGTTGCGGGCGCTGCGCACCGAGCTGCGGCAGTGCGACGACTTCCTCTTCTCTGTCGCTTTCGTCTCACCGGGCGCAATTGCACTGCTAAAGCAGGAATTTGTTGACTTTAGGAGGACCGGCACGATCGTGACGTCCAACTATTTGGGCTTCAACAAGCCCGAGGCGTTCGCGGAGCTTGCCTCGTTGGGTCGACTCGGGATCGATTCACGTTTCCATTCGGCAACGGCTTACCACCCCAAGGGCTACGTCTTCTTCTATCCCGATCGTGTGACGGCCATCTTGGGAAGTTCGAATCTCACGAAGACCGCACTAACGACAAACCATGAATGGAACCTGAAGGTCTCTGCGGCACGGGGGAGCGACCTAGCCTCTCAACTCGAGTACCTGGTAAGCGGGCAAATGTCCGACTCGACGTCGCTGACTCAAGAGTGGATCGACGACTATGCGAACCTGTACGCGCAGATGCCTCATGCGCAGCAAGGGCCGACGCTTCGGATACCGGGTCCCCTTGCCGAACATGAAGAGTCGGGGCTCGTAGATCTTGGTTTCCTTGGCGGACCCGTTTTGCCTAACCTCATGCAGCGCGAGGCGCTCGGCGAGATCGCGCGAACCCGTGCAGCCGGAGAGCCTCGTGCGGTGATTATCTCGGCGACAGGGACAGGAAAGACGGTACTCGCCGCCCTGGATATCAAGGCGGCCACGCCAAAGCGGGTGCTGTTCGTCGTCCACCGCGAACAGATCATTGACCGCGCCATGACCGAATTCGAGTGGGTCCTGGGGATGCCGCAGGGTTCGATGGGGAAGCTATCCGGCGGCCACCGAGAGATCGACCGGTCGTTCGTGTTCGCCACCATTCAGACGTTGTCTCGGCCCGAAGTTCTTGCGACAATCGCACCCGACGCGTTCGACTATGTGCTCATCGATGAAGTGCACCATGCCGGAGCGGCGTCGTACATCCGTGTTATCGATCACCTGAAACCCAGGTTCTTGCTTGGAATGACGGCCACGCCAGAGCGCACGGACGAGTTCAATGTCTTCGAGTTGTTCAACTACAACGTGCCCTACGAGATCAGGCTCAACCGCGCACTCGAAGACGGCATGCTGTGCCCCTTTCACTACTACGGCGTCGCTGATGTTGAGTTTGACGACGGCGAGGTTGCTTCGGTCGAGGTGGGGATCGAGAAGCTGGCGTCGCGCCTCCGGATCGACCACATCATTGATGCGCTTGAGACCTACGGCCAGGCGGCGGTCCGTCCTCGGGGCCTCATCTTCTGCTCCCGCGTCGAGGAGGCCAGGGCCCTTTCCGCTGCGTTGAACAACCGTGAGTTGAGAGGCATACCCCTACGAACACTCGCGCTTGCTGGTGACGACGCAGTTCCGGCACGTGAAGAGGCAGTACGCCGTCTCGAAGACGGCGAGCTTGACTACCTGATCACTGTGGACGTGTTCAACGAGGGTGTGGACATTCCCGTGGTCAATCAGGTGGTGATGCTACGCCAGACCAAGTCAGCGATTGTTTTTGTACAGCAACTTGGCAGAGGGCTTCGCAAGCACGCGGGCAAGGAGTACATCGTCGTTATCGACTTCATCGGGAACTACGCGAACAACTACATGATCCCCATTGCTCTCTTTGGTGACGAGTCTCTTAACAAGGAATCGCTGCGTCAGCACCTGATCTCGGCGGAGGAGTCCGGCGTCATCGCCGGTCTGTCGAGCATTCGCTTCGATCGGGTCTCCCAGGCGAGAGTTCTCAAGTCGATCTCCGAGGTAAAGCTCGACAGTATGCAAAGTATTCGTACGGCGTTCATGACGTTGCGGAACAGGCTCGGTAGATCACCGACACTGTTTGACTTCCACCGCTTTGGATCTGCCGATCCAGGCATTGTGGCAACAAAGAATGGCACCTACCAGGAGCTTGTCTCGCAGTTCACACGTGAAGCACACGGACTCTCAGGCGACGAACTCAATGCGTTGAGGCTCTTGTCGCATGAAGTGCTTCTTGCAAAACGCCCGCACGAGATGCTGGTGGTGCGGGCTTTGCTTCAAGGAAGAGCCGTCACGGAGTCTGGCCTCCTGGAGGTGCTACGGACGGGAATTCCTACCGCCACCCAAGTGGACCTGGCGTCGGCGCTTGCTTCGCTGACTTTGGCATTCGCCACCGAGCAGGAGACGAACCGTTATGGGAAGCCAATTCTTGTGACGGATGGTGACGGCGTACGCCTGATGGACTCTTTCTCATCCTCATATGGCTCCCATAGCGGGTTCCAATACGCGGTAGATGACCTGCTCGCCACCGCAGCCGCCGTGGTCGCGGATCGCTACGACAGTTCGCGGCCCTTCACCGCTGGTCGCCAGTACTCACGGAAAGACGCGACCAGGCTCCTTTCCTGGGGCAAAAACATGAGTTCTACAATCTATGGGTACAAAGTGCACCGCCCCACACGGAGTTGCCCGATCTTTGTGACGATGCATAAATCGTCGGATGTGGGCGCCAGCACGGCCTATGAGGATGCGCTCCTCGACAACAACACCTTGCGCTGGTTTACACGAAGCCGCAGGACGTTGGCCAGCCAAGAGGTGCGGGAGATCGTCCGCAACGAGGTCGATATCCACGTCTTCGCGAAAAAGGATGACGCGGATGGCTCGGACTTCTATTACCTAGGGAAGGCGCGGTCGGAGGGGGCCGAGCAGACATCCATGCCCGATGCGGACGGCAAGCCATTGAGCGTGGTGACGATGAATCTACGTTTTGACTCACCGATCGAGTCGGCCGTATACGACTACTTCCACCCCGTCGTCACAGATTGACCGGCGGGCTAAACCCCCACTGCCACCCGCCCCAGCCCAGCATGCTCCGATGCGCAAGCGTTGCCTTTGGTCACCGCGAATCCTCAACGCCAGGCCGCAACGCATCGTCCGAGGCGAGCGTGAAGTCATCTAACCGATTCCGCATCACGGACCGCGCGAGTTCACAGCCGGTCCCCAATGCCAGCCCCGAGGCAAACGTGTCAGTCCCGGCGCTCACCATGATGCCGGACAACGAGGGGCGACCCTTGAATGTGGTGCAGATGAACCTCGATTTTGATGTGCCAATCGACTCCGCCGTGTACGACTACTTCCACCCCGTACTCACCACCTGACTGCGCACACTGGCCCCAAACCGGCGGCATTACCCGCACTTCTATTCCGCAAGCCACACGTTGCGTAATCACCAAAAGTCAGGTTAGCCTTACCTAAGTAGCCGACCACTCGGCGCGCACCAGCTACGTTCGGAGTCTCGTTGTCCCGCCTTGTCCTCGCCGCGTCAGTGTCGGTAGTCATCGCGCTCCTCGCGATCGCCGCATCGCTCGCAGTGGGAGCGCAGTCGATCGCGCCGCACGAGGTGTGGGACGCCTTCTTCAGCTTCGATTCCGCGAGCACCGACCACGCGATCGTCCGCACATTGCGCCTTGATCGCACCCTCATCGGAATCACCTCCGGCGCCGCACTCGCGGTTGCCGGAGCCCTGACCCAGTCGCTCACGCGCAATCCCTTAGCAGACCCAGGACTGCTTGGGCTCAATGCGGGAGCCGCGCTCGCCATCGTGCTGGGCACCGTGGTGGGAGGGGTGGCGTCCTTCGCGCCCCAGATCGTGCTCGCGTTCATCGGCGCCGCCTCCGCGGGTCTTGTGGTCTACGGCGTGGGAGGGCGTGGTGCAGGCTCATCCGCGCCCACGCGGCTCGTGCTTGCGGGGGCCGCCGTCACAGCCATGCTGAGTGCCGTCACCGCGGCCATCGTCATCGCCCAGCCCTTTGCCTTGAGCCAATTGCGGTTCTGGCTCGCCGGGTCCTTGACCGGCCGGCTCGGCACTCCTATCGCCGTCATCGCCGCCCTAGTCGGGGCCGTCATCGCAGTCGCCTTTCTCGCGGTGCGCCCACTCAGTGCCATCGCTTTGGGCGACGATGCCGCGGCCGCCCTGGGCGTCAAGGCGGGCCTCACGCGCTTTCACGTCTTGATCACCGTTGTGGCGCTCGCCGGATTGGCAACCGCGCTCGCGGGCCCCATCGCCTTCATTGGCCTCGCGGTGCCTCACCTTGTGCGCGCCGTTGTAGGCCCGCGCATCGGCTGGCTCCTGGCCCTGTCTATCCCTCTGGGCGCGGCCGCGGTGCTCGCGTGCGACGTGGTGGGCAGGATCATCGCCCGGCCAGGCGAGATTTCCGTTGGTGTCACGACCGCGCTCCTCGGCGGCATTCTGCTCGCCATCCTCGCGTCGCGCATGAGGGCCGTGGCCCTATGACCGTCACCGCCGCACCCAGGGCGCCCCTGGCCCCACACGTGCCGCGCCGCAAACCCAAGCGTGCCACCGTGGTCTCGATCGTGTTTGCCGCCATCGCGCTCGCAGCGGTGCTCGCCGCTCTCACCTGGGGCCAAACTCCGCTACCGCTATGGGACTCGCTGCGGGCCGCAGTGGGCATTCACACTGGCACGGGAGCTGATTTTGTGGTGGGCCAATTGCGCGCACCGCGCGCCTTGACGGCGGTGCTCGTGGGCGTGCTGCTCGCGGCATCGGGCGCGCTCTTGCAGTCCATCGCCCGCAACCCGCTCGCGTCTCCCGACCTGATCGGCGTCACTCAAGGCGCAACCGCGGCCGCGGTGGCCTCGATCTGGGCTTTCGGCACCACCTCATCGCTTGCGCTCGCCCCCGCGGCCGTGAGCGGCGCACTGGTGGCGTCAACCCTTATCGTGCTCCTCGGATGGCGCAATGGCATCCAGCCGATGCGCCTCATCATCGCGGGCATCGGCGTGGGCTTTGTCGCGGCGTCTGTCACCACGTACCTGCTCACCGCGATCCCCGAACGCCTCGCACCACACGCCTATCTGTGGACGGTCGGTTCCACCAACGCGCGGGTCACCGAACACGTGGTCATCGCCGCCGCCGCGGTGGCCGTGACCGTCCCCGTGGCCTTGTGGCTTGAGCGCCACTTGCGGGTGCTCGAGATGGGGGACGATCTCGCCGCCGGGCTGGGCGTGCGGCCGCTGCGGCTGCGTCTTACCGCGATCGGCATCGGCGCCCTTGCCGCTGGCCTGGCGGCATCGCTCACGGGCCCCATCTCGTTTGTGGCACTTGTGGCGCCCGCGCTGGCACGGCGGCTCGCGCGTACCGAGGGAATCGTGCTGGTCCCTTCGATGCTTGCGGGGGCGGCGCTCACTGCAGTAGCCGACCTCGCCGCGAGGGAGCTCTTTGCCCCCACCCAGGTCCCCGTCGGGCTCCTCACCGCCGCAATCGGCGCACCGTACCTGTTGTTCATGCTCCACCGCGCGAAGGGAATGCAATCATGACCACCGCTCACGACGCCCCCGTGGCGGCCAACGCCGCGCGTCTCAAGGCCGATCGCGTGTCTCTCGCGTACGGGCCCGCACGTGTGGTTCACGACGTCACGCTTCCCATCGCGCCCGCTTCGCTCACGGCGATCATCGGTCCCAACGGCTGCGGAAAGTCGACGCTGCTGCGATCGCTCGCGCGCCTGCATCGGCCGCTCGAAGGGAGCGTCACCCTCGATGGGGTGGACATCCACCGCCGCCCCACCAAGGAGGTGGCCCGCGAGCTCGGCTTGCTACCGCAAGCGCCCATCGCCCCCGCGGGCATCGCCGTGCGTGACTTGGTCGCGCGGGGCCGCACTCCTTACCTCGGGGCGTTCAGCACGTGGTCGCGAGCCGACACCGCCGCCGTGGACCGCGCGCTCGTCAAGACGGGGCTCGTTGGTTTGGCCGACCGCCCTGTTGATTCGCTATCGGGGGGCCAGCGTCAGCGCGCCTGGATTGCGCTCGCCTTGGCTCAAGACACCGAGATCTTGTTGCTAGACGAACCCACCACCTACCTTGACATCGCCCACCAATACGAGGTCATGGACCTACTCCACGCGCTCGCCGCAGAGGGTCGCACCGTGGTGACCGTCTTGCACGACTTAGGGCAAGCCGCGCGGTACGCGGACCACCTCGTCTTGATGTCAGCGGGCCTTATCCTCGCGCGCGGCACACCCTCCGAGGTCCTCACCGCGCAGCGTGTGTCCGCGGCGTTTGGCCTCGCCGTGACAGTGGTGCCCGATCCCGTCACGGGCACACCCCTCATCGTCCCCTCCAGGGTGCCATCAGGCGCCACCTCCCAACTCGTCCCAGAAAGGACATCATGAACAACCTCACCCTCACCCGTCGCCTAGGAGCCGCGGCGCTCGCTTGCGTCGCTCTCGTGCTGACGGCTTGCTCACCGACGGAGCCTGCGGCCACGGCGTCCGATGCTTCGCAGCCTCCCCCCGCAAGCGCCGACGGCGCGTTCCCCGTTTCCCTTGAGCACAAGTTTGGTAACACCACTATCGAGTCCCAGCCCGAGCGCATCGTGACCTTGGGGTACCACGAACAGGACTGGCTCTACGCGTTAGGCATAGCTCCCATCGCCGTGCGCGAGTGGTACGGAGGCTACGACTACGCGACCTGGCCGTGGGCCGATGCCGCGCGCGAGGCCGTGGGCGCCACACCCGTGGTGTTGGCAAATGCGGAGCTCAACATCGAACAGATCGCGGGTCTTGACCCCGACCTCATCATCGCGACGTGGTCAGGCATCACCCAAGAGGAATACGACCTGCTGAGCCAGATCGCCCCTGTGGTCGCCCAAAGCGGCGACTACGCGGACTACGGCATGCCCTTTGACGAAGAGACGCGCCTGATCGCGGCCGCCGTCGGCAAGCCTGCGGAGGG